>Ga0068857_100002919_pt1 | contig 14091 bp, 10 predicted proteins | sample KBSCornC72_FD_66591 | JGI IMG/M metagenome (GOLD analysis project Ga0068857, IMG submission 66591) | Corn rhizosphere microbial communities from Kellogg Biological Station, Michigan, USA - KBS Corn C7-2 | ecosystem: Host-associated > Plants > Roots > Rhizosphere > Soil ...
TGGTGGATCAACTTTGTGCTTAATATCGTGGTGATCGCGGGCATTATCGTCTACGAGCGCCGCGCCATTGTCAGCGCCTCACAGCCGCTCACCGCGCAGGGGAAAGGCAAGGGCAACGAGGTCGTGCTGCCCGCTTCGGTGCGCCTGGCCCGTTTCGAGCCAGTCGCACCAGCCGCAACACTCCCGCCCGCGCCACCAGCGCCAAAGCCGGAGGTTGCCAGCCTGAACTAGCCCGCCCGCGTGCAGGAGATCGCGTATCTCCTGCACCGCGTCCGGCCAGCATGACAACAAGCTGCGAATTCTGGTATGATGGTCGCTGCACACAACCTTTGTATTGCAGACAAATTGGCGCGTAACTCTAGCTTGTGAAGAGGTGGATCATGCGAAGTGATGTGGAAGATGTACTCAAGCGTATTCAGGATTGGAGCATGGAAGACCTGGAGAGATTGTGTGAGGAACTAAAAATCCTCATTCGACAGCGGCGATCTGCTGAACCACTCTACGATGTGAGGGACTTTGAGGGCATCGGCCATGGAACCTGGGCAGGCGTAAATATCGATGAATACATCAGGCAGGAACGCGCTTCATGGGATGAGTACGAGAAACGCCTAGAGGAAGACCGCAATTCCTGAAAGGCAAAGAAGTGTAACGGGACGTAGGGTGAGCCTACTTAACAGTTAGTTCTAATCCCGGCAGAGGTGTGACATGCAAAGCAACGTGAATGATGAGCTTAATCGGCTTCAGAGTTGGAGTTTATCAGACCAGTTAGAGCTATTAGAGGGTTTGAAAACCATCGTCGGTCAAAAACTACAAGCCTCACAGTCTCAGCCGCGTCACAAAGCGCGCGACTTCAGGGGTGTTGGGAAGGAAACCTGGAAAAATATAGATGTTGAAGAGTACCTGAGGCAAGAGCGAGCCTCTTGGGATAGGGACATATAGAGGAGGAAAGCAACTCTTGGCATGGATAGATGCACTCAAAGGGCAACTTATAGCTCTGGATACGTCGCCAATGATCTATTATCTTGAAGAGAAACAAGATTATATAGATCTGCTAGATCCGTTGTTTGATATGCTAGATGATGGTAAGTGTTCGATGGTAACTTCGGTTATCACTCTGGCGGAAGGCTTAGTTATACCTATTCGTGCTAACGATAGCGAATTAGCCCGTAAGTGGCATGATTTTCTTTATACTACGGGCAACTTCACTACTGTCGACGTTTATCCGCAAATTGCGGAAAGGGCTGCTCAAATAAGAGCTGCTTTCCCTAAGATCAAGGTGCCTGATGCTGTTCAAGTTGCAACCGCAATCGTTGAAGGTGCGGCGGTTTTCTTAACAAATGATACGCAGTTGGCACAAATCCCAGATATCAAAATCTTGGTATTGGACAAGTTGAAACTGGACTCATAAGGAGCCACACTATGTCACTCGACATTCTTAAAGGGATGGCAACAACCCTGAAAAATATTGGCAAGAAGCCGACGACGGTCTCGTACCCTGAACAGGAGCGAGAACTGCCAGCGCGCTTCCGGGGACGCCACGTGCTGCATCGCTACGAGAACGGCCTGGAGCGCTGCGTGGGCTGCTATCTGTGCGCGGGTGCGTGTCCCGCCGACGCGATCTACATTGAGGCTGACGAAAACTCGGCTGAGAATCGCGTCTCGGCTGGCGAACGCTACGCCAGAGTCTTCGATATCAATATGTTGCGCTGTATCTTCTGCGGCTACTGCCAGGCAGCCTGCCCGACCGGCGCGATTACGCTGGAGCAGAACTACAAACTGGCTTCGTACCACCCAGAAGATATGATTTATCATAAAGAGATGCTGCTAGAGCCGCAAGGTCAGGCGACAATCGGCTCTGCCGCCGTCTGGCTCGATCCAACTCCGCCGCAGGACCAGGCCGAGCAGCCGATTCCACAGGAGCGGCGCGTCTTTGATGGCGCTCCGGCCAGTTCCGCCGCCGTCGGCCTGGGCAATCTGCCCAACGAACGCGATGTGTTCATGGCCAACCCGGAGCAGGACCGCGACCGCCGACCCATCCAAAATGAAAGTGAGCGGAGGAAAGCATGATAGCCGGAGTCCCTATTCCTAACTTTATCGAATTCGTGGTCCTGGCGGTGGCCAGTATCGCGTCCGGCCTGGGCGTGATCCTGTTCAAAAGCGCTATCCACAGCGCGCTGAGCCTGATCCTCGCCCTGCTCTTTGTGGCGCTCTTCTACCTGCTACTGGGCGCGATGTTTATCGCCGTCGTGCAGGTGCTGATCTACGCTGGCGCAATCATGGTACTCTTCCTCTTCGTGGTCACAATGCTGGCTTCGGAGAATACGGGCGACGTGATTGAACCGGATCGCAAACCCTGGCAGCGCGGTATCGCCGCCACGCTGGGCTTTATCCTGATCGGTGCGCTCAGCTACCTGCTCTTCACCGGCACAGCCATCAATAGCGCGGCCATAACCACCGCTGCGAGCGGCAATGGCCTGGCTCAGCATGTCGCGGACCCGAAGCTGGGCAACACTCAGGCGTTTGGCCTGGCGCTCTTTCACGGCTTCTCTTTCCCATTTGAAATCACCAGCCTGCTCATCATTGTCGCCCTGCTGGGAGCGATGGTCCTGGGACGGCGGAGTCTCTCGCGAGATGAGCGACACTGATCCCGCTCGCTTGCGCTAGATTCGGAGGACTGTTTTATGCATCATGCCATACCAATTTCCTGGTATTTGATTGTCAGTGCCATTCTCTTCACTCTTGGCACGATCGGCGTGCTGGTGAGACGCAACCCGTTGACCATCTTTATGTCAATTGAGTTGATGCTCAACGCCGTGAACCTGTCTTTTATCACCTTCTCTAGCTATCTCAATTCGGTAGATGGCCAGATGTTTGTGTTTATTGTTCTGACCGTCGCTGCGGCTGAAGTTGTGGTTGGCCTGGCTATTATCGTTTCGATTTTCCGCACCCGCCGCAATATCAACGTCGATGAGATGAACGTGTTACGAGGCTAAGCGATGACAAATCTCACTCCCTGGGTGCTGCTCTTGCCCCTGCTCGGATTCATTCTCCAGGGCTTGTTTGGCAAGTTCATGCCACGCCGGGCTATCTTGACAATCGCATGGGGTGCGTCGGGGCTGGCCTTTGTGTTCGCCGCGATCAGCTTTTTCTCCATGCTGCATACCGCGCCCGCCGCTCGTCTGAACGACGCTGTGCTCTATACCTGGGCCAGTTCCGGCACGGTCGCCAATCATGTTTTGAGTGGTAATGTCCCGCTCAATATCAGCTTTGGCCTGCTGCTCGATCCGCTCTCCGCGACGATGTTGCTGGTGATTACGGGCGTTGGCTTCCTGATTCACATCTACTCGGCAGGCTACATGGAAGATGATCCAAGCTTCTGGCGCTTCTTCGCCTACCTGAACTTCTTTATCTTCGCCATGGTCCTGCTGGTCAGCGCGGATAATTTCCTCTTCCTGCTCGTTGGTTGGGGACTGGTCGGCCTGGCGTCGTTCTTGCTGATCGGCTTCTGGTATACCAAACGCAGCGCGGTTGATGCCGCGCGCAAAGCGCTGGTTATCAATATCATCGGCGATCTCGGCATGATGCTGGCCATCTTCCTGATCTTCCAGCACTACGGCACGCTGAACTACCTGACCAACGGGAGCATCAACGGCGTCTTCGATCTGGTGACAAAGGGTGGTGTGGCGACTGGCGTCACAACGGCGATCTGCCTGCTGCTCTTCGTGGCCTGCGCGGCCAAATCGGCTCAGCTTCCGCTCTACATGTGGTTGCCAGACGCGATGGAAGGCCCGACCCCGGTCAGCGCGCTGATCCATGCCGCAACGATGGTAACGGCTGGCGTCTACCTCGTCGCACGCGCGAATCCGCTCTTCCAGGTCTCGCCCGATGCCTTGATCGTCGTTGCGATCATCGGCGGTGTGACCGCGCTCTTCGCTGCAACTATCGCGCTGACTCAGCTTGATATTAAACGAGTTCTGGCCTACTCGACGATCAGCCAGCTCGGCTATATGTTCATGGCTGAGGGCGCGCATAACTACAGCGCGGGCGTCTTCCACCTGACCACGCACGCCTATTTCAAAGCCTTGCTCTTCCTGGGCGCGGGCGCAATCATTCACTCTCTTGGTGGCGAACAGGACATGCGCAACATGGGCGGCCTGAGCAAACGCTTGAAAATCACTATGGTGACTTTCGTGATTGCTTCGCTGGCCATCAGCGGGATCATCCCGTTCGCGGGCTTCTGGAGTAAAGACGACATCATCGGCTCGCTGCTGACGCAAGCAGTCAACGGCGGTGGCGCGCTCTTCTACGTCCTCTGGATTATGGCCCTGATTACGGCTGGTCTGACGGCTTTCTATATGTTCCGCCTGGTCTTCGGCATCTTCGCCGGTGACTATCGCGGCCAGGGTCCGCTCGCGCACGGTCATGGCTCCGACGAGGTTACTGACGAAGAGCACGAGGGTGGACATGGTGGACTCTACGCGATCTACGAGGCTCCAGCGGTCATGACAATTCCGCTGATAATCCTGGCGGTTCTCTCGACCATCGGCGGTCTGATCGGCTCGTATGCCATCTTCGGACAGCCGCACTGGAATATCTTCGCGAGCTGGCTCAGCCCGGTCTTCACCAATCCGGCCTGGACCAATCTCCCGGTGCAGGATCTGTCGCTCAGCTTTGGTCTGACGCTGACATCGGGCCTCCTGAGCTTCGGCCTCGCGTGTCTGGGCATCCTTGTGGCCTGGAGAATGTACGGCAAAGGCTTTGTCTACAAAGAGAGCAAGAATCCGATCTACCAGTTGCTAATCCACAAATATTACATTGATGAGATCTGTATCGCGCTGATTATCAATCCGATCAAGTGGGTTGGCCGCACGGCGAGCGCGCTGCTGGAGGGCAATCTGCTCGACGGTGGCAGTCGCGGCATCGCCTGGGTCTCGCGCGGTTCCAGCGACGGTCTGCGCCGCCTGCAAACGGGCTACATGCGCAACTACGCCCTCGCTATTCTCTTCGGCGTTGTTCTGTTAATCATCTACTTCGCTGTGATGAGAGGATAGAGGGAGGTTTTCATGTTATCAACGATCATCTTTCTGCCCCTGCTTGGCGGAATCATTGCTCTGCTGATCCCCGGACGTTTCAAAAACGTGATCCGCTGGACGGCCCTGTGCGTAGCGGTCATCGATCTGCTGCTGACTGTAGCCCTGGCTCTGCTCTATTCACAGGCCAACTTCTTTTCCAGCAGCCTGATCGGCATGCCGTTCAGCACCACGTTCTTCAGTTCGGTGGCCGAACAGGCACCGATCGTCTCGACCAGTAGCTTCACGCTTGGCTACGCTCTGGGCGTCGATGGCATTAGCCTGCTCATGGTCCTGTTGACCACGCTGCTGACAGCCATCTGTATCGCGGCGTCGTTCCGCGTGGATCGCCGGATCAAGCAATACATGGCCTTCATGCTGCTCTTAGAGTGCGGCATCCTGGGCGTGTTTCTCTCGACCAACCTCTTCCTGTTCTACATTTTCTGGGAAGTGATGTTGATCCCGGCCTACCTGCTGCTCGGCTCGTGGGGCGGCGAGAATCGCATCTACGCGGCGTTCAAGTTTGTGCTGTATACCTCCGTCGGTAGCCTGCTGATGCTGGCTGGCATCATCGCGCTGGGGTATTATCACCAGATCGTAGCTGGTGGCCCGTACACACTGGACCTCTTCAAGCTGATGAGTACGCCGCTCAGCGCGGGCGTGCAAACCTGGCTCTTCCTGGCTTTCGCGGCGGCTTTCGCGGTCAAAGTGCCGTTTATCCCGTTCCATAGCTGGCTGCCCGACGCCTATAGCGAAGCGCCCGCGCCCGTCACGGCTCTGCTGGCCGGCGCGATGTCGAAGGCTGGCGTCTACGGCTTCTTGCGCTTCTGCATCCCGCTCTTCCCGCAAGCCTTTCAACAGTTCCAGATGCTACTGGAAGTGCTGGCGGTGATCGGCATTCTCTATTGCGCGGTCCTGGCGCTGGTGCAGACCGACATGAAGCGCCTGCTCGGTTATTCGAGCATCAGCCACCTGGGCGTGGTTATGCTCGGCATCTTCGCACTGAACGTGCAGGGCGTCGAGGGCGGCGTGTTGCAAATGTTCAATCACGGCGTCACGACTGCCGCGCTCTTCCTGATCGTCGGTCTGATCGAGGCGCACGCGGGCACACGCGACCTGAAAGAGTTTGGTGGACTGGCCTTGCGCATCCCAATCCTGGCCGTCGTGCTACTGATTGCCTGTCTCTCCTCGCTCGGTCTGCCTGGCCTGAACAGCTTCTCAGGTGAATTCATAGCCATGCTCGGCATTTTCCAGCACAATATTGTGCTGGGTGTGCTGGCAACGGCTGTGATCGTACCTGCCGCGTGGTATCTCATCCGTCTCTTCCTGAGCGTGATGTATGGCCCGCGCGTGAGCATCGGGCATGTCAGCACCCTGTGGCGCAAAGATCAGCTTCAGGATATGCACATAGGCGAGTTTCTCGTCATTCTGCCGCTCCTGGCCCTGATCTTCTATATCGGCTTCCAGCCCAACGGACTGATCTGGCTGATGGAGCCTTCGGTTGTCAATACCTTGCAGCACAGCCTGCAAATTGCTGGAAGTGCGTTGATACGCTAAAGGTTCAGGCACGCCCGGCGAGGTGTCGTCAGGCGTGCCTGAACCTCTGGGAGTTGTGTTATGTCTTTTACCTATATCGCATCAGGCGGAGATTGGATACGCATCCTGCCTCTGCTCATCCTGGCGGGAATGGGCTTATTGACCTTGCTGGCGGACTTGCTTCTGCCTCAGGGTGTGAAAGCACGTCTGGCTCTGGAGAAGCTCCCTGGCGCATCCATTCCTTTCTCATACCTGCTGCTCCCGCTGCTGAGTCTGATCGGCCTGGCGGGCGCACTGGCGGCTTCGATCTTCCTCTGGGCCACCGGAGATCACCACACAGCCTTCAATGGCATGCTGGCCTCCGATCCGGGAACGATGTTCGCCTTCATTATCATCATTTGCTCCGCCATCCTGGCTGTGCTGCTCTCACCTGGCTACATCAAACGCCAGGAGATCATTCACCAGGGCGAGTATTACGCGCTGACGATCTTCGCCACCATCGGCATGATGATCCTGGCGGCGGCTCAGAGCTTCCTGATGGTCTTCGTGGGCATCGAACTGCTCTCGCTGGCCCTCTACATTCTCTGCGGCTACATCGCGCGGCGTCAGACCTCGCAGGAATCGGGCATGAAGTATTTCCTGCTCAGTTCGTTCGCCTCGGCGTTCCTGCTCTATGGCCTGGCGATGATCTACGGCGCGACCGGTCAAACGCAATATAGCGCGGTCTTCAGTTTTCTCCAGACCCACCACCAGGCGTCAACCCTGCTCCTCATCGGCATGGGTTTGCTGACCGTCGGCTTTGCTTTCAAAGTCTCAGCCGTACCTTTCCAGGCGTGGACACCTGATGTCTACCAGGGCGCGCCAGCTCCGGTCACGGCATTTATGTCGGTTGGCACCAAAGCTGCCGCGCTCATTGCCTTTGCGCGTGTCTTCACGATCGTGCTGGCCCCGGTCCACGCCGATTGGATGCCTGCTGTCTGGGCTATTACGATCCTGACCATCGTGGGCGGCAACATCATGGCCCTGGTGCAGAAGGATGTGAAGCGCATGCTGGCCTACTCCGGCATCGCCCACGCGGGCTATCTGCTGATCGGCATCGTAGTGGGTGCAAGCGATAAGGCGCTAGGCCTCTCGGCCATCCTTTTCTACCTGCTCTGCTACCTGTTCCTGAATATCGGCGCTTTCGGCGTCGTGGCGGTCCTGGAACGCCAGGACAACTCTGGCACCGCAGCAGCGGATTTGCGCGGCCTCTGGCGACGTCAGCCTGTGCTGGCGGGGCTGCTCGCGCTCTTCCTCTTCGGCCTAGCCGGTTTTCCGCCGATGGCCGGGTTCGCCGCCAAGTATTACATCTTCTACGCGGCCCTGGTCTCCGGCCATCCTGAGCTGCTGATTATCGGCGTGCTGGCAAGCATCCTGGGCATGTACTACTACCTGCGCCCCATCGCGACAATGTTCATGGAGCGCGAGGTGACGGTTCCTGCCACGCCATCGCGCATCTCCGGCCCGCTCCCAACCGATGGACGGCGCGTCTCCGGCAAGCTCAGCACGAGCAGCACTGGCGGGACCGCGACGGCAGTAGCAGCCAAACCCGCCACGATTCCGCAAACGAAAGCCGCGGCTCTCGTGGAGGATGATCCAGCGGAAGAGAAAGTTCCAACAGCCTGGCCAACCAAAGTTGCCCTGACCCTGGCGCTCCTCGGCGCGCTGGCAATGGGTACCGTATTGCCGCTCTGGCTGATCCAACTGGCTCAACAAGCCGCGCACTTTATGTAGTAATACCAAAAAGCAGCGTCTATGGAAAAATTCCCATAGACGCTGCCTTCCTCATCCCCCGGATGCGGCTGTCCATTTTTCACCTACATCACACTGGTAACGTGTTGCTAGTAAACTCGCTGCTTACCAACAACCACAGCCACCCAATCCACAGCCACCCAATCCACAGCCACCCAATCCACAACCGCCCAAGTTTCCGCCCCACCAGAAGCGCGGGAAGAAGAATCTTCGGTGGAAGAAAAATCTTCGATGGAAGAATCCCCGATTAAAACCAAAGCCTCGGTGGAAGCCGAAGAATCTTCCCCGGAAACCTGGACCACGGAGGTTCGCGCCGAGCTTCTGAGTTGCCTGGCGTTGGTTCGTTGCCTGGTGGTATACGAGCGGAGCAGTTTCCATCGCTGGGACCGTTGCAACAGTTGTGTGCGTCACCCTTTGTGTATGACTATTCGTCGTGCTTTGTGCGAAGACACCAGTAGCCACAAGCGCAACGCACATCGTCAGGCCAAGAGCGAGGGCAACGATAAATTTTCCCAGTTTCAACATCGAGTCTCCTCTACTTTCTGTGTACAAGTACCATCTTCAAGTCGAGTCAACTTACAAAACGCTCTTCGCAAAGCTCACGCGCCAGGTGCTTGCACATACTCCTCTCAAGCTCATGAGCGGCCAAATTTCCTTTCACGTGCATAGACATAGATATCGGCAAGTATATTCCCACTTTTGAGGGGATTTTTGCCCGGCGCGCTCTCACCCCCTGCCAGCCTGTCTATTCCTCGCGCGACAGAAATGTGAGCTACCAGACCATCCGCCTGTTACATGTTGCCCGCGCGTAACGTTTCATACTTATACGAGATACTCATGCCCTGGCACGTATCTTAGAAAGCATTGCTGGAGGATTAACGCCCTATGCTTGGTTCAATAAGCCTTGTCGACATCCTTTTTCTCGTGACTATCGTTCTGCTGGTCTTTAACGGCCTGCGCAACGGCTTTATTTTCAGTGTGGTCAGTTTTTTCGGCCTGTTCATCGCGGGTGTGGTCGTATGGCTCTTCGGGCCTCAGTTCACCAATCTATTGGCCGCTAATCACCTTCCTGCGACTCCGCTGATCGCTTATATCGTGCTTTTCTTTGGCACAGTGCTGATCATCCATATCCTGGCTACCATTGTGCGCGGCACGATCAAAAAGCTTCCCCTGATCGGCGCGGGTGATACCCTCCTGGGCGGCGTAGTTGGCTTTGTCGAAGCCTGGCTCCTCTGGATCGTCCTCTTGTGGATCTTGCAGGGCTTCTTGCAGGATGTCAGCCAGGTGCAGAAACTCGGCATCGATCCCACCATGTTCCAGAGCTGGCAGCAATTCTACGACCAGGCCGTCTCGCATAGCCTGTTCGCTTCGGTCAACGGCTTTATCATTAAAACCATTCCGCTCATCCCTGTGCCAAAATAGTCACGCTTGTGTTCTCGGAATCGCATGTGTAAGAATAAGACCAGGGAGCAGCAAAGCATTTTCTCAGAAAAATGGAGGACTTACTACGACAAAGCAAGAGCGTTTAGCAGATACCATTTTGCGCGCCCAACCTGAACGCGCCTACCTGGTCGCGGTTGAACAGGATCAGGACGAGAGTTTATGGAGCGTGGAAGATTCACTGCAAGAACTGGGCACTCTGGCGCGTACAGCGGGTGCTCAGGTTGTTGGCAGTATGATTCAGCGTCTCCGCCATCCTGATAGCACAACCTACCTGGGTAAAGGGAAAGTGCAGGAACTCTCTGACCTGGAAAAAAGCGTTGGCTTCGACCTGGTGATTGTCGATGACGAACTCTCTCCATCTCAGCAACATAACCTGGAAAAGCAACTCCAGGCTCGCGTCCTCGATCGCACGGCGCTGATCCTGGATATTTTCGCTCAGCACGCACGCACCCGTGAAGGCCGTTTGCAGGTGGAACTCGCGCAACTGGAATATCGTCTGCCGCGCCTGGCAGGCTTCGGGGTCGATCTCTCGCGTCAGAGCGGCGGCTCGCGCAGCGCTGGCCCCGGCGGCGCTGGCGGCGCGATTGGCGTGCGCGGTCCCGGCGAAACCAAGCTGGAGATGGACCGCCGTCGCATTCGTGGACGCATCTCAGAGTTGCGTGAAGAGATCGAAGCCGTGCGCGAACAGCGCAAAATTCACCGCCAGCAGCGCGCGGAAAAAGTGATGGCGGTCGTGGCCGTCGTGGGCTACACCAATAGCGGCAAATCAACCCTCTTCAACGCCCTGACCTCCGCCGATGTGCTGGCAGAGAACAAGCTCTTCGCCACGCTCGACCCCACAACGCGCCATCTCACGCTGCCCAACAATCAGGAGGCGCTGCTCACCGATACCGTCGGCTTTATTCAGAAGCTACCGACCAAGCTTATCGCGGCCTTTCGCGCCACGCTGGAAGAGGTAATCGAGGCCGATCTCCTGCTGGAAGTCGTCGATGTGGTACATGAGAACGCGATCGAGCAGAGCGAAACGGTCAGCGAAATCCTGCGAAGCCTGGACGCGGGCGACAAACCACGCGTGACCGCACTGAATAAAATCGATCTGCTGGAAGATGGCGCGGATGTCGATACCACTCTCTACGCCAACGCGGTCCCAATTTCCGCGCTCCAGCAAAGAGGGCTTGACGAGCTACGCGCCAAAATTGCCGAGGTGCTGGCTAAGAATATGGAAGAGTTACAAGTTGTCATTCCCTATGCTCAGGGCGATCTGGTAGAACTCTTTCACCGCCGAGGCCACGTCCTGCGGGAAGAGCACCGCCCCGAAGGCACGTTTCTGGAGGGTCGACTGCCGCGCTCCCTCTGTGGCTACGTGCGTCATTTTTCACTCAGCGCGACCGCACCCGAATCCCCATCCACGAGAAATGGCAGAGCCGAATAATACACCGCAAAAAGAACAGGTGAAAAAAGTCGGGCTAGCTTGCAAAATAGCCAGAACCTGACGTAATATAGACAACAAAGAATATCATGGGAAACTACTAAGGAAGGTAACAGGTATGTTAGAAGAGAAGCAGCACAACTGGTCCGATGCGCTGGGACTCCATTTCAATTCACCCTCCACCATCCTACCCTGGGAGCAGAGAGAAAAGCAGGCCGCCTCTCTCCTGCCTGACCCTTTTGAGGACGACGAACCAACCGCGCCCTCGCTGCCAGCAATGAAAGTCAAATACGCGACCATCCACCAGAATCGCCAGATTAAAGAGTTGCTGCGTCTGGGCAACATTCTGCGCGCAAATCTGGGTCTGGACGAGGTGCTTGAGCAGGTAGCTTCCTCAATCAGCTTCTGTACTGGTTTCCGTTCCTCAGTCATCAAGCTGATCCAGGAAGGATACGACAACCTGAAAGCGGTCGCCTTCGCTGGTATCTCGGAAGAGGACAAACAAACGCTCCAGGCCCATCCAATGCGCGTTGGCCAGATGCTGAGGATGATGAAGCCAGAGTTTCAAATCAGCCAGAGCTATTTTATCTCGCACGAATACATGTACTTATTTGAGGATTTTACGATTGTAGGCGGAGGCGAGGCTGAGGATTATCATCCTGGCGACTGGCACCCAATGGATATGCTCATTGTTCCGCTCTTCAGCCCCAAGCAACGCAAATTGCTCGGTTTCCTCTCGTTGGATGATCCGATCGACGGCAAGGCCCCAACAGAGGAGAGCATTGAAATGGTCGAACTCTTCGCGGGTCAGGCCGCGATCGCCATCGATAACGCGCGCACGTTCCAGGAACAGGAAGCCGAGCGCGTGGCCCTGGAGAGGGCGATCGGCGATCTACGGCGCGATCTGGAACAAGTGCAGCGCGGTGATCTGCGCGTACGTGTGCAGTTCTCTCACGAGAAGCTCAAACCGATCGCCGAGGCGATCAATCTGATGATTGGCGAAATGAGCAGCATCCTCAGCACCGTCCAGATGGTGACAGAAGCCGTCGACGAACACACTCATGACGTCCAGCATCACTCGAACCTGCTGGTGAAAGATACGACCCAGCAGGAACGCCAGGTACAGCATATCTCATCGGTGATCGACGAAATGGCCGGGATCATGCAGCGCGTCTCCGCCAGCGCCTCCAAGATTTCGAGCGTCTCCAGCGACGCGGTTGAGGTCAATGTGGAGGGACAGCAGCAGATTGCGCGTGCCATCGAGGGGATGCGCCACGTGCGCGAGATCACCATGCAATCCTCGCGCGTCATCAAACGCCTGGGTGAGAGTGGCCAGGAGATCAATGATACCGTCGCGGAAATCTCAGACTTGACCGGGCGCATGAATCTGCTGGCGCTCAACGCGGCCATTGAGGCCATTCGCGCCGGCGACCAGGGACAGGGCTTTGTGATCGTGGCCCAGGAAATTCGCTCGCTCGCCGTCCATAGCGCCGAGGCTACGCGCAAAGTTGCCAACCGTCTGCGCTCAATCCAGCACGAGACCATCGCGGTTTCCAGTAGCGTCGAGCAGAATATTCAGCAGGTTGTGCGCCAATCGGAGCTGGTCTCCGAGACCGGCGCGGCCTTAGAGGCCATCAGTATCGTCACAACGCAGATGTCCAATCTGGTTGAAGAAATCTGTGCCGCCGCCGAGAACCAGGCCCAGGGATCGCAACGCGTGGCCTACTCCGTCGAAGAGATTTCGCGCATGACCAGCGAGATCACCAGCCATATGCTGGAGATGCAGCAATCACTGGCTCACCTGGTCGAACTCACCAATCTCTTACGCACGCGCATGTCGGTCTTCCGCACGCTCGATGACTAAACTGCGCAGTGGAACGCCGAACGCGAGGTTCGGCGCTCCACCCAACAAATGACGCCACCATCCGAAAGAGGACCGTTTCAGCGAGTTCTCTTTCCTTTGGGAGAAAAAATGCCCTCGCGTTCGGCGTTCTCCGCGCTACCACGCCTATTTTATTGAATTTAATGTGCTCGCCATTGGCGTAGATTAGTTAGTGCCGATACCACATCTTATCCCAGGCTTGCCAGAAATCCTCAGCCGTGCAGGAGATTAGGCGCGGCCCCTCGACCACGACACCCGCGCGTCCAACGAAATCATTGACCGCGTCCGGCGTGGCAACCTCGACCCGGAATGTCACCGGCCCCTGTGGCTTGTAGGGCTGCGGCCACTTTTTGCGTGAAATAGCCTCGGCAATTTTCTTCTCAATCAGCGCGCAGGCATCGCTCGGAGCCATATTACGCGCAGAGAAACGCCCCAGCCCCTTTTTCACCGCTGCCGTGACGACATCTTCACCCAATAGCTCCGTCACCTCGCGGCAGGTCGCCTCGTCGCCCGCAGCAAAGATCACTGGCACATTCCAGCAGCCAGCAACGGCGGCCAGAATACCGCTCTCACCAACCAGCGTATCGTTGATCCAGGCGTGATGCCATTCCTCGGACGAGACAGTGTGGCAGAGCACACCATCGGGCACACCCGCCATGGCGTGCGCGCCGACAAACAAAATCGCGTCACATCCCTGTTCAAACGCCTCGGTATAACGCGCCCAGGGGTGGCCCAGCACATACTGCGCGCCCGCCTCAAGTTGATCGGGAATAAAGCTCTTAAATTTAAAGCCACCGCCCGCCCCGTGACAGTCCACAACAATAATATCCGTGGCTCCAGCAGCTTTCGCCCCGCGTACAGCCGCGTTGATCTCATTGGTATAGAGGCGGCGACCATCGCTATACGCCGGGTGTCTGCCATCTACCTGCTCCCACGCCTGT
>Ga0068857_100002925_pt1 | contig 14083 bp, 9 predicted proteins | sample KBSCornC72_FD_66591 | JGI IMG/M metagenome (GOLD analysis project Ga0068857, IMG submission 66591) | Corn rhizosphere microbial communities from Kellogg Biological Station, Michigan, USA - KBS Corn C7-2 | ecosystem: Host-associated > Plants > Roots > Rhizosphere > Soil ...
CAGGCGGCTCTGCATTTCGCCAAATTTGCCCGAAAAGTGACGATGCTGGTGCGTGGAGACGGGCTCACGCTGACCATGTCGAAATACTTAATCGATGAGATCGAGCGCACATCCAATATTTCAGTGGAAACGCATACCCAGGTAATCGCGTCAGAAGGGGAAGAACGGCTGGAGGCCTTGCGCTTGCGGGGGCCGAAAGGCGAGTATTGCGTTAAAGCCAGCTCATTATTTGTATTTATCGGGGCGGAGCCCGGCGTGGAGTGGCTTCCGGACAGCATTGTGCGCGATGAGAAGGGGTTTGTGCTAGCCGGACCGGATCTGAAACAGGACGGAAAAGTGGCGAACGGCTGGAAAGAAGACCGAGAGCCATTTCTGCTGGAAACCAGCGTTCCGGGGGTGTTTGTAGCAGGGGATGTCCGGCACGGGTCGGTGAAGCGCGTAGCGTCCGCGGTGGGGGAGGGATCGATCGCGGTTCAGTTCGCGCATCAATACCTTGCGGGATTCTAAATGGGGATCGAAACAGCAGAGATGAACGAGGGCAGCCAAACCATCATCGTCGACTCAGTTCCCTTTGGGGAAATTGCTGGAGAGTTGACGAAGACTCGTCCTTTCTCCTCCACCTCGGCCGACGCTCTCAGGGGCATCGATGTCGTCGAACGCATAACGGCGAAAGCTGGGGCGACACTCACCGAGCCGGGGAATACAGCGATGTTCTACTGGCTCCTGTTGCGCGGAAAATGCCAGGCTGATCGCGTGGAACCGGATGGCTCCCGAAGCACGGTGGGGACTGCGCAGAGCGGCGAGGGATTTGGCGAGACTCCGTTTCTCACAGGCAAGACACATGCGGCATTTCTGATCACCGTGGTTGAAGATTCCACGCTGGTGCGATTCACGAGCGAGCAGTTCTGGCAGTTGATGTCGTGCTGTCCCGGCGCACGCAAAGTAATTCTGTCGGACATGGCCGCAAGGTTGTCGGCGTACCAGGCTGAGGCTCTGCATCGCGAGAAGCTGGTGTCGCTGGGAACGCTGGCAGCGGGGCTGATGCACGAGTTGCACAACCCGGGATCGGCGGCAAAGAGAGCTGCGTCACAGTTGCGCGAGAACATGCTTAAGCTGCAGGACCTGAGCCTGCGTTCTTCGAAGAAGCCAAAGACACCCGAACAGTTGGAGTGCATGCACAGGCTGCTGAAGCATGCCGTGAGGGGATGCCAGTGCAAAGCGCTCAGTTCTATCGAACAGGCCGACGCGGAAGAGAGACTGGGCGAGTGGCTGCAAGAGTCGGGGGTCGAGAATGCATTCACGATCGCGCCCGCGATGGTGGCCATGGGTTTCGAGCAGGAAGAGCTAAGGTGTGCTCGGGAGTTCTTCGATGTGCAGAGCTTCTCGGACACGCTGAACTGGCTCGGCGCCTTGGTGTCGAGTGTTTCGCTCGTGTGCTCGATTGAGGAAAGTATCTCTCGCATCTCAGACCTGGCGATGGCCGTGAAGAAGTTTGCGTACGATGATCGCTCGCCGCTGAAGGAACTGGACGTGCACGACAGCCTGCAGAGCACCATTACGATTCTGGGACACAAGTTGCGCGTCAAGCAGATCGCGGTGGAGAAGAAGTTCGAAGCATTCCCTTCAGTGATTCATACCCGCGGGTCTGCACTAAGCCAGGTGTGGACGAACCTGATTGACAATGCGGCGGACGCCTCTCCGTCACAAGGACATATTGAGATCGAGACCTGGACTGAGCCCGCAAATGGGAAGACGAATGATCCGGGATGGCTGGGAGTCAGCGTGACGGATCATGGGCCCGGGATTCCTGCCGATGTTCTGCCCAGGATCTTCGAGGCGTTTTTCACGACCAAGCCGCAGGGGGCGGGTACAGGTCTTGGCCTGGAGATTGTGCATCGGATTGTGACCCAGAAGTTTGGCGGCAAGATCGATGTGAAATCGGAGCCGGGCAATACGCGGTTTGAAGTGCGGCTGCCGTTGGGTGGAAATGGCGGGGCTGCAGCGGCGAAGTAGCGCAGCTCTCAGCTCTCAGCTCTCAGCTCTCAGCTCTCAGCTCTCAGCTCTCAGCTCTCAGCTCTCAGCTCTCAGCGAAGAATCGTATCGGCTTTTCCCTTCCCATCTTCAAGATTTCTGATCTCTGATTCTTCTTCCCCTTCACATCAAGTTGACAGGTTCCGCGCCGATGAACGGAGTGGAAGGATTGCGTGTGGCCGATCGCTCCGAGTTGCTGGAATCTGCATTGGATGCGCTCGCGGAGGGAGCCGCGATAGCGGATCTCGACGGCAAGGTTGTCTTCTGGAATGGTGCGGCAGAGATAATGACGGGCTACGGCGCATGTGACGTAATCGGCAAAACCGTGCGACAAATCGTGGAACGTCTCGTTGCAGGGGGCATCCCGCAATGGGTGCGAATGACAGATGAGGAGAGCTCGAGAGTCAACGGCAACGTGATTCGCATTCGACATGCATTCGGATACGAATTTCCGGTACTCGTCCGGGTTCTGATACTGCGCGATGGATTGGGAGGCCGTATCGGATCGGAAGCGGTTTTTCATCCGGCCGACAACATCGATGCGCTGCCTCATGGGGAATCCAGCGATGACGTGAGGATCTGCGAAAGTCAGACACAGCTCGAAGATCGTCTGGCTCGTCTGCACGACGATTTCGATCGCGGTGAGTTGCCGCTCGGGATCCTCTGGGTAACCGTGGACCAGGCAGCGGAACTTCGCCGCTCGCATGGCTCGCGCGCCTGCGATGCGATGCTGGAAGCCATGGAGCGAACCCTTGCAAGCGGACTTAAGCCAATCGAAGAGATCGGTAGATGGGGAGCGGATGATTTTCTTGTGGTGTCGCACGAGCACAACGCGCCGGCACTCGCGAAACACGCGCAGATTCTGGCTGGTCTTGCGCGAACGACGGAGTTCCGTTGGTGGGGAGACCGCATTTCCCTCACAGTAAGCATCGGCGCTGCGCAAGCGGAGAGTGGAGAAACTCTGTCGGCGTTGTTGGAGCGCGCACAGTCGGCGATGCTGACAAGTATTCGCGCTGGCGGGAATCACATCTCGAAAGCTCAGGGGAAAGGCTAAATGTTTGCCATCATCGGCATCGTTATCGTCTTCGGCGCAGTAGTCGGCGGATTTCTGATGGAGAAGGGACATCTTCCCGTTCTTGTACAGCCGGCCGAGTTGCTGATCATCGGTGGCGCCTCGATTGGCACGTTGCTGATCGGGAATCCCTTGCACATTTTGAAAGGCATCATCTCCAGCGTCAAAGGTGTTCTGACCGGACCGAAACTGAACAAGGGGCGCTACCTGAATCTGCTGAAGATGATGTATGTCTTCCTGAACAAGGTAAGGAAAGAGGGCTTGCTGAGTGTCGAGAACGATGTGGAGAAGCCAAAGGAGAGCGCGGTCTTCAAGGCGTTTCCTGAGTTCCTGGCCGACCACCACGCTCTCTCCTTTGTGTGCGACACGCTGCGCATGGCGATCACAGGGGGAGTTGATCCCTTCGATATGGACCAGATGATGGAACTGGATATGGAGGTGCACCACCAGGAGGCGATGCAGCCGGTGAACGCGCTGACGACGGTTGCCGATGCACTTCCCGGGTTGGGGATCGTGGCAGCGGTGCTGGGCGTGGTGATTACGATGGGAGCTTTGGGAGGACCGCCGGAAGAGATCGGACACAAGGTGGCTGCTGCCCTGGTGGGAACGTTTCTCGGCGTGCTGCTTTGTTACGGTCTTGTTGGACCATTGAGCGCCAACATGACTAAGGCCGTCGACGAGCACAACGACTACCTGCACGTCATGCGGGTCCTTTTGCTGGCATTCCTGAAGGGGTCGGCACCGATCATCGCAATTGAGCTGGGCCGGCGGGCAATTCCTGCGCGAGTGCGGCCGACATTCGACGAGATGGAGAAATTCTGCAAGCAACAAGGCGACGCCTCGACTGCAGCGAAGGCGGCTTGAGGACGCCCGATGGCTTCTAAGACGGCACCGATCATTGTCATCAAGCGAAAGAGCGGTCATGGAGGGCACCATGGCGGCGCGTGGAAGGTAGCTTACGCCGATTTCGTGACGGCAATGATGTCGCTCTTCATTGTTCTGTGGCTGATGAATTCCAGCGAAAAAATCAAGAAGGCCGTAGCGGGATACTTCAACGATCCGAAAGGCACCGCGTCTCTGATGGGAACTGCGATGACCGGCACCGGTGAACCCATCAGCGCTGCGGCAGCGAAAGACATGCAGAAGCTGAAGGAAAAGCTCGAAGAGCAAATCAAGGCCAAGAAGGATCTTGAGAAGCTCTCAAAGCAGATTGAGATCACACTCACGCCGGAGGGGCTGAGGGTCGAGTTGCTGGAAGACAAGAATGGGACCTTCTACCAGAGCGGCAGCGCGCGCTTAAGTGACAGTGGTCAGGAACTACTGGCACTGCTCGCTCGGGAACTGAAGACGCTGCCGAATTCCCTGCTGATCGAGGGACACACGGACGCGGCCCGGTATTCCGAGGACGCGACCTACTCGAACTGGGAGTTGTCTGCGGATCGCGCCAATGCAGCGCGCCGCCTGATGCAGCAGGATGGTGTGCGCGCAGATCAGGTGACGCAGGTGCGCGGCTATGCAGACCAGCTATTGAGAGTGAAGTCGAATTCCTACGATCCGTCCAACCGGCGCATCTCGATTCTGGTCAAAAACCAGCTTGGAAAGTCCCCTGAATTGTCAGGAGCCGAGTCGGCCAAAGATCAGCCAGAGACACGTCAGGATTCCGCGAAGCCGATGGAACCGAAAGAAAATGGCGAGACCGATGGTCCGGCGAAGACGGCCCAAACCGGACAGGATTCGACTAAGAATCAGGCGAAGCCGAAATCAGGACAGAGTCGATGGCTGGCGCGCTTCCGGGGCATACTGCCGAGATTTGGCAAGCAGGGTTGACGAAGCTCAGGCACTGCGGCGGGTGCGGTGTTGGTGTAGTCTGGTGCACGAGCAGGAAAGCGTTTACCGCAGGAGCAAGAAATGGCCGTAGTAGCCGGTGTAGATTTTGGCACGTTAAGCGTGCGTGTGACTTTGGTGGACAGCGAGTGCGGGCCGGTGGGGACCGCATCAGCGTCGTACCCGCTGCATCGTCGACGCGAAGATCCGGATTTCGCGACACAGTCGCATGCGGACCAGATGGCCGCCTTGGCGGTGGCGATGAAAGACGTTCTGGCATCGACAGGGATTAGCGGCGACAGCGTAAAGGCGATCGCGCTGGACACGACGGGCTCGAGCGTAATTCCAGTGGATGAGCATCTTGAGCCGCTGGACGATTACTACCTGTGGTGCGATCACCGTGCACATGCTGAAGCTGAGGAGATCACTCGAAAGGCGCATTCCCTCGGGCTGGAGGCAATCGAGTGGTGCGGCGGCGTGTACTCGCACGAGTGGGGTTTTGCGAAGCTGCTGCACTGGCTGAGGCACAATCCTGGGAAGCGAGACTCCTTCGCCACGGCACTGGAGCACTGCGACATGGTTGCCGCCACACTGAGTGGAGTGAAGAATGTGCGCGACGTAAAGCGCAGCGTTTGCGCCATGGGGCACAAGTGGATGTGGAATCCGAAATGGGGCGGACTGCCACCGGAGGACTTCCTGGTTGCCGTCGATCCTCTGCTCAAGGGGGTCCGGGAGAAGATGGAGGGGCAGTACTCGACCAGCGATACGATTGCTGGCAAGCTTTCTCCGGAATGGGCCGAAAGACTCGGACTTCGCACTGGAATTCCAATTCCGGTGGGCGCCTTCGATGCCCATTGGGATGCAATCGGATCAAATATCCGTGAAGGCGATGTGGTTAACGTGGTTGGAACTTCAACCTGCATCATCGGGATAGCGCGCGATGCGCAACTGGTCCCGGGCGTATGCGGAGTTGTGCCGGGCAGCGTGCATCCGGGCTACATCGGCATCGAAGCGGGACTGTCCGCGACGGGTGACATCTTTGAAGCAATCGCTCAGCGCGCGGGAACGCGAGTTCATGATTTGTCGAAAGGACTGGAATCGTTCAAGGCCGGGCAGACGGGCTTGTTGCGGCTGAGTTGGGATAACGGAGATCGAACTGTTCTTGTGAATCCGGAGCTTGGTGGAGTGACGCTTGGCTGGAATATGGTGAGCACAGCTCAGGACGAATTGTTCGCGGCGATCGAGGGCACTGCATTCCATACGCGAATCATCCTTGAACGCATGGCTGAGCATGGAGTGCGTGTAGACCGGGTGATTAATGCAGGTGGGATCCCGCAGAAGAATGAGGTTTTGAACCAGGTCTACGCAAACGTACTGAACAAGCCGGTGCTGGTTCCAGCGGGCATTCCGACGAGCCTTGGATCGGGGATCATGGCACTGCTCGCCGCGGGAATCTACAAAACGGTTGAAGAAGCGCAGGCTGCGGTTTGTTTGCCCTTCCGGACGGTTGAGCCCGACCACAGCGCGACGGACGCGTACGACCACCTTTATGCGCTCTACAAGGACGTGTATTTCGCACTTGGGCAGCGTGAAGCAGCGGCCATACCCCTCGGGCGCGTCCTACCGGAACTGAGGGAGATTGCAGCCGAAGCCCGGCGTACGCAGGCTTGATTTGGTTTTGCAATCCCTTCGCGAAGTGGCTGAATGAAAACGCCGGATGAGCTTGATACTCATCCGGCGTTTGGTTTTTTGATTGGTTGGCTAGAAGTCGAGACGCAGCCCGAACTGCATGTGACGGAACGCGTTTCTGCCCATCACGGTTGTGTAGAAGCCAAAGCCCGGATAGGTGAGAGCGTTATTGAGGTATTCGTTGTTCGTGGTGTTGTCGTCGAAGCGAACGGAATTGGTGACGTTGAACACCTCCCATGCGAATTTCAGTCTCGCTCTCTCACCGAGAGCCCAGTTCTTCGCCAATGAGGAATCGATGTCGAAGACTCCGTCTCCGCGGAACTTATTGCGCATTCCAGCTTCGCCGGGGTAGGGCAGCCGCATAGGCGATCCGTGAACTACGCCTTCACTGATTGCGTTATCGTCCGCAAAAACCTGCGGCAGGCCGTTCTTGATGTGCTTGTCAACTTTCACAGGAGCGGTGTTGACAGCAAAGGCTTGAAGTTCCCAGTTGGTGGTCCATCCTGGCTCAATGACTGAGAACGGCAGCCCACTTGTCCAACGGCCCAATCCGGACCACTGCCAGCCACCCCAGATAGCATCCCCGACTTTTCCGGAGTTGCCGAGCAGTGACTTGCCACGCCCGAAAGGCATCGCGTACGACCAGTCAACCGTGATCAGGTGGGTGGTGTCGAAGTCGGAAAGACCCCGGCTCAGAGACGGGTCCCAGACGTTCTGAATTGCGCTGTAGGAAGTCGCAGAACGCTCCGCATCCGATCCCATATCGATGGACTTTGAGTACGTGTAGCTGAAATCCAGTGTCAGTCCGTTGCGGGATGGATGACGCAGAGTCAGCTGACCGGCATGATAGGTACTCGCTCCAATTGATGACAGGCTGATGAGGGAGGAGAATTGCGGGCTCCAGAACGTGCCGCACGGTGGCCCGTAGAAGCATCCGAAATCGATGTCGTAGAGAGCACCGGTTTCACCATAGCTGTAGCGTTGTGGTGCCCATTCGTTGTTGTAGATTGCCTCTGTCGCGCTTTCTCCGTCGAAGTCATAATTCGCCATCTGCGGGAAAACGTCTTCGAAGTACTGAATTGCCGGAACAAAGACAGGATCAACTTCGTCCGAACAGGTTTCGTCGCTGCAGGTGATGAGGCCTCCGTAGGCTCCGCCATTCAGATCCGAAATCTTCGACATCTGGGTTCCAGCGGTGAAGTAATCGCCAGCCCCCTTCGGGTCGTTGTAGTTGACCGGCTCAGCGAGGTCGAGTTGCTGCAGCAGGTGACGTCCGAGGCGGCCGACATACGCGGCATCGATCAGGAAACCTCCCGGCAGCTCACGTTGCACTGAGAGGTTGAAAGCCTCTGTGTACGGTGTTTTGATGTGGTTGTCGATACCCCAGTTGATACCAAAAGTCCCATCTGGCACGGCGTAGGGATAGCTCTGCGTATCTGGAGCCTCGGGTACCGGGAGATCAGGGAGATCGTGCGGGCCAGTGAAGCGAGGAGCAGTCCTGTAGTTGACGGTATTGGCCGGGCTGTTGAATTGCGAGGAAAGCCCGAACGAACCGAGGGTCGCAAATCGATTCGTTAAAGCCTCGCCGTAGTGATCGTAGTAAATGCCGAAGCCCGTCCGAATCGATGTTTTTGAGTCAGGAGCATAGGCGAGCGAAAAGCGAGGAGCGATGTTCCCCTTCTCTTTTGGCCAGAAAGCCGGTCCGTGATTGACCTTCCCGATCGGAGTGAACAGGAGGTCGTCTTCGAACACACGGCCTTGAGCGGCCGCCGAACCACGCTTAAGGTACCAAGAGTGCGTGTCGACTGTTGGCGCGATCTGTTGCCCTTTGCTTTCATAGGGGGTCTGCAGGATAGTGTGACGCAGCCCGAAGGTGACCGTTAAGTTGGGTTTTATGCGCCAGGAATCCTGGATGAAGTACTCGAACTCATTCGATTTGAAGTGCCGATCGATGAACGAGCCGTCGGGCAGCAGTGACGCTTCAGTGGCACTGGTTACCTTGTAGTTATTGCTCGAATCCCTCTCAGCCACCAGCCCGATGAGTGTGGCATAGGCATAATCAAACGATGTTTCATAGCCAGGATCGACTGCGGGGAGGCCCAGAACGGTCGGATCTGGGGCGAATTTAGAACTCAGGTATGACGGATTGGTGCTCGCGCCATTATAGGAATTCTCATCGTTGGCCGTATTGTTGGTGATACCGCGCCAATTCCCTCCCAATCCTATCGTGTGGTTGCCCTTGATCCAGCTGAGATTGTCATCAATGGTATTCACGGGCACGTTCACAATCGAACTGCGTGTCTGAGCGGTCGGTTGGGAGAGGAATCGAATGGTGACGTAGTCGCCCTGCCCGACGCCGGCGCTGGAATACCCCTGCCGAATGTAGGCGTAGCGAAGATCGTTAACGATGTTCTGTGTAGCGGAGAGTGTATATCCAAATGCCAAGCCCTTGCTGTTGTCCTCCAGGGAGGACGAGGGGGGCTGGCCAGGAAATTGTTGAGTGCCCGCTGCAAAATCTTTTTGCAGGTTTCCGCGAACGAAGAAGTGGTGCTTTGCGCTTGGCGTGAAGTCGATTTTGGCGATGTTGGTGTTTAGCCGGGAGGGGGCGGGAGAACTGAAATTGTACGTGCCGTTATTGATGCCATCGCCCGCCGCAAGCACCGTAGAGGTTGGTTCGTCCGAGAGGTAGTCCAGAACCGCCTGGTCCACACCTGGCCCATTTGGACAACGTGTGCAGCCTGTATCCAACTGAGCTACTTGCTGAGGCGTGAGAAGGACGGTGGAACCATCCGCAGCGAAGTAGCCAACTTGGCCGCTCATGAAGGTGGCTGAGGGTGTGATCTGCGACACCGGACGGTTGGTCGCCAGACGCTGACCTTCGTAGTTGTAGAAGAAAAACAGTTTGTTCTTAAGAACTGGCCCTCCGATGCTGCCGCCGAAGGTGTTGACAATGTATTTCGTGGGCCTATTTGAATCACCATCTGTCAGTTGCTGGTTCTTTAGGAACCAGTCATTGGCCACCATGTTCGAAGGGCGGTGGTACTCATATAGCGAACCGTGAAGCTTATTCGTACCGCTTTTTGTGAGCAGCGACAGTTGTGCCCCGGATGATCGTCCGGCATCGGCATTGCTGTCAGCTGTGGTGACGCGAAACTCCTCAGTTGAATCCAGAGTTGAACGCAGCACGCCGTTGAATGCGTAGCCGTTGACCTGGTCGTTGTTGTCCACACCATCGAGCGTGACATTACCCTGGTCGGAGCGAGCGCCCGAGACCGCGCCCTGGCGGCTGTCCTGATAATTCGGCGAGGTCTTATCCGTGAGTCCGATGGACTCGCCCATAAATAACACGCCAGGCTGAAGGCTGAGGAGCGAGATTGGGTCACGTCCATCCATCGGCATGGCCTCAATGGTCGCGTTCCCAACCGCATTGCCAATGCTGGCGTCGGTCGTGTTAAGCGTCTGAGCTACGGCACTGACGTCAACAGTTTCGGTACTTGCTTGAATGGTGAGAGAGAAGTTGATAGTGGCCGGCTGATTTACCAGCAGCTCGGCTGTTTTGCTCTGATCGCCAAACCCCTGAGCTGTGGCCTTGATCAAGTACTTTGCAGGGGGAATCTGCGCGAATATGTAGGTTCCAGAATTGTCCGCAACGGTATCGAAACTGGCGCCAGTAGCGTTATTGGTGATGGTGACTTTTGCGCCGGGCACGAGCGCCCCGGAAGGATCCTTGATTGTGCCGCGGAGTGAGGTGCTTGCGACCTGGCTAAATAAAAGATTGGCGGTGGAAAGGATACAAAGGAGTATCCATCCCATGAGGGATTTGTTCACGGCTGTTCCTCCAAAAAAGGCTGTGACTTGTTTTTCTCTGCAAAGGACCGGTGGGGCCCATGCCCGCGCAAATACCTGAGTGAAACCGGAAGATCTTCGCTCTCTTCTCTCGAGAACAGGCCGCGGGATCAAAAAAATGCCACTTTGAAACGTCGACTGCGAACTCCGGCATTCGATCGCCGGGCCGGGGATGTGAAATTAATCTATTTGGTTCACCGATCAAGATTCAATAAGAAATGCTGTTTGTCCCTATTTACGACAGTTTTGTCATGCGAAAACCGCGTATGGTCTCATTGTTGCTGTTGCATCAGGCGGCTGTTGGGCGCGCTCGACGAGGACCGACCAATCTTAGGGAATCGGCACTTTACGGTCGAGGGCCGGTGCCGAGTCTCTGGCATCAACATGAACGGCTACATAGAGTTCGCTGGAGGTCTTGCCGCGGAATGTTCGAAGAGGCGCTGATTGAGTTCGTGAACGAGCTGGACAACATAGACAGCTGATTATCGTCGCCGAATCGGTGGTCGACCGGCAGCCATTGCGCGAGATCCGGGGTTTTTGTCGTTCGATGCCTGGCAGGCTCTGGATTCAATGATCAGCTCAGGAGATTACTTGGAGATGCTTCTTCCCAGCCAGTTCATTGCCGAAACTCCTGCATTGCTCGCTCTTCCTGCGAAAGCCGGGCGAGTGTCTCGGCCAGTGCGCGAAAGGCAGGGCGCCCCTCTCCCGACGGCTCACGCATCTCGTCGTGCGCGTGGTCGAGTGTGTAATCCCGTAGAGTTCCTGCAATTCCGCGATAGGGCCCGAGTTCATGCGGCTTCAGACTCTCCCAATGCAGATGGTTATCGCGTCGTTCGCGCATTTTCTCCAGCCCGCATGTACCCGCGATACTCTTCTGCTTCAACACGTGGAGCATAAGGGCGCAATCAGGGAAACAGGCCGCGTGGTGTTGGGGTCTGAATTTTGGCTCACTTGTAGAGCAGCAAGGCGGGGTGACCGGATAGCATCTGAGTATGAGCTACGACCTGATGGTCTTCGAGCCGGACGCTGTTCCAACGGGACACGAAGAGTTCCTGGAATGGTATTCGCGGCAAACAAAGTGGAGCGAGGACCACGGGTATGACGATCCGGCAAATACGTCGCAGCAACTGCGGGCGTGGTACCAGGACATCGTTCAGATGTTCCCCTCGATGAGCAAGCCGATTTCGCTGGACGAGACAGCCAGAGACGAGAGCTCGAGCACCGATTACGCAATCGGCCGCGATTTCATCTATGCGTCGTTTGCCTGGTCGAAGTCGGAAGCTGCGTACATGACAGTAGCTCGGCTGGCAGAGAAGCACCGGCTGGGTCTCTTCAATGCCAGTTCGACAGGCGAAGAAGTCTGGGTGCCCGGGGACGGCAAGATGGTCCTCGCGCACGATAAGGAACCTCCGACGATCGCGGGACGGATCAAGAGCTTTCTGAACTTTGATTGAGAACGAGGGCGAGGCGCTGCTCGATGGGTGGGATAACCTTTCCTTTGAGGAGGTTTCCCTTCCGATGCTTCTGCTGAAGCGATGTGCCGCGCAATTCCCTGCTCTTCTGCTGATCGCGCTGGGCATTTCCATCGCAAGTGCACAGAAAGCTCCGATCGAGATCACTGCCGATCTGACCGATGCGCCGCGCAAGCTGTTCCACGCTGATATCGACTTTCCTGTTTCGGCGGGGCCTCTGAGTCTGACCTCGCCGGAGTGGATTCCGGGGCACCACATGCCGGGCGGTCCCGCCGGCGTGACCAGCGTGGCGTTCACGGCGAACGGGAAAACTCTCGAGTGGCGGCGCGATGACGTAGATATGTACGAGTACCATCTGACAATCCCTGCCGGAGTTACCACATTGCATGCGCGTGTGGAGTCGATTGCTACGCGCCGAGTTTCTCAGAGACTCGCAGCGCTAGAGTGGGAAGCACTGATGCTCTATCCGGCGCACGTGCCGGTGAGGGATATCCCCATACAGCCGTCGGTAAAGGTACCTGCGGGATGGGGGATCGGAACAGCGCTGAAGCCGGTTAGTGGTGGGTCATATTCAGTGCCTGCGGCGGGGACCGCAACGAAATTCGAAGTAACCAACGTGGAGCAGCTTGAGGACTCTCCCGTCCTGACCGGGCTCTATTTCCGCGAGTATCCCCTGGCTCCGACGATCTCGCCGAAGCACTTTCTCGATGTGGCAGCGGATGCGCCGGAGGATGCGAACCTGCGGCCCGCAATGCTTGCCGAAGTCGCCAATCTTGTTCGAGAGGCTGATGCGCTCTACGCGTCGCACCACTACAACGAGTATCACTTCCTCCTGACGCTTTCAGACGTTGCCGGCGGAATGGGGCTGGAGCATGGGCAATCGTCGGACAACGGAGTCGGGGCGAAAGGTTACGCCGATGACGTGCATCAGTTGCCGGAGGCGGATCTGCTCTCGCACGAGTTTACGCATTCATGGAACGGTAAATACCGCAGACCGGCAGGGCTGTATCAGCCAGACTTCGCGACTCCGATGCATGGCGCACTACTCTGGGTTTACGAAGGGATGACCCAGTACTGGGGCGATGTGCTGGCGGCGCGGTCGGGGCTGAAGACCGCTGATCAGTATGAGGACACTGTTGCGATGGTCGCTGCGGAACTTGACTACACGCGCGGGCGCAATTGGCGTTCGACAGAGGACACGGCGATCGCGGCAAGCGTACTGCGCGGCGGAAATCCGGCATGGTCGAACTGGAAGCGGGGGCAGGACTACTACTACGAGGGCGAACTGCTGTGGCTCGATGCGGACACGCTGATCCGCAAGATGACGAACAACAAGAAATCGCTCGATGACTTTGCGAAGATTTTTCTCGGCAGAGGCGGCAACACGGGACCGCTGATCGTGACGTACACGTTTGACGAGTTGGTTCAAAATCTCAACCAGGTTGTCGCGCACGACTGGGCGAAATTCCTGCACGATCGAGTGGACCGGATTATCCCGCGCGCCGATGTGACTGGACTGGAGCGAGGCGGGTACAGGCTGGTCTATCGCGACAAGCCTACGAAGTCGGAACAGATGATCCAGGCTGCAGAAGCGCGTCGTGGCGGCGGTATCGACTGCTGGTATTCGATCGGGCTACGGCTCGGTGCAGATGGAGGCATTGCAGATGTGTTGTGGAACGGGCCTGCGGACAAGGCGGGGCTCGCGCCGGGCGAAAAAATCATGGCGGTAAATGACAAGGTCTACTCCCCGGATGTTCTGCGTGAGGCGATCCGGGAAGCGAAGGACCCGGCGAAGACAATACGCGTGATCGTGCAAGCAGATTCGTTTGTATCCACGATGCAGATTGATTATCACGATGGGGAGCGGTATCCAGCGCTGGAGCGCGTGGATGGAGGGCCGGGGTATCTAGACGACATCATCAAGCCTTTGACCACGCCGGAGAAGACGGCGGTGGAGAAGAAGGACGACTCTGAGTAGGTCCTGGTCTGCCCCGGTCCCCAAAGCGCGAGGGACCGGGGGCACCCAATTGACGATTTGATTCAGTGCGGACGACCGGGCAGGATGAAGTGCTCGTCGCAGCGAGGCTCATAGTTATCACCGGCCATGATGATGGGGCTGTCGAAGGGCGCAGGGTTGCCGTCGACGAGG
>Ga0068857_100002933_pt1 | contig 14061 bp, 12 predicted proteins | sample KBSCornC72_FD_66591 | JGI IMG/M metagenome (GOLD analysis project Ga0068857, IMG submission 66591) | Corn rhizosphere microbial communities from Kellogg Biological Station, Michigan, USA - KBS Corn C7-2 | ecosystem: Host-associated > Plants > Roots > Rhizosphere > Soil ...
CACGGCCAACCGGCTCCGCGAGGACGTTTTCTTTCGGCAACCTGGGAATTTGTTTCCGCACTTCCGGAGCCTGGACTTCATTTGTAATGACCAGAATGTTCTTGATTGGCACGAGCGGTAGAACGCGGTCCACAGCCTGTTGAAGGAACGAGCGGTCGCCGAGCAGAGTAATCAGTTGTTTGGGAGTTTTTTCGCGACTGACCGGCCAGAAGCGCTCGCCTTTGCCTCCCGCCATAATAATCACGAATCGGTCTTTGTTATCTGCTTTTGCTTTCATGAACTAAATGGATTTAGTTGCGGCTACTAAGGTTTTGACGAAATGACTAACTTCTTCGACCAGTCTTGGTGATTTACCGTGCTCCGCAATCTGATTCACCACTGCGCTGCCAACCACGATCGCTTCGGCTAGCTGCGCAACAAATTTTGCCTGGTCCGGGTTGGATATGCCGAAGCCGACCGCGATGGGCAAGTCTGTGTGGCTACGTATTTTTCGGGTCATTTCGGCCAACGTATCGGATACCTTCGCCTGCATACCTGTCACGCCCTCACGCGAAACGTAGTATATGAACCCTGCGCCGCGTTTGACGATAAATTCGATCCGATCTTCCGGAGTTGTGGGCGCCACAAGATAGATGTTGCACAAGCCGGCTTTGCGCATGAGGGCCTCGTAATTTTCGCTTTCCTCCGGCGGCAAGTCGAGAACCAGCAGACCATCAACGCCAGCTTTAGCGGCATCTTGAATAAAATGCTCGACTCCGTGCTTGTGCATCAAATTGAAATAAATGTACAAAACGATGGGAATTTGCGAGTCCTTGCGAATGGCAGCGACTGTCTCCAGAACTTTTGGGGGGGTGGTGCCTGATTCCAGCCCTCGTTGGGCGGCAAGTTGATTGACCAGACCATCCGCGAGTGGATCGCTGAATGGCACACCTAGTTCCAGAACATCGACATCCAGTTTGTCGAAGGCAACGCCCAGTTGCCGGGTCACTTCGAGATGCGGATCCCCGGCGCCAATATAGACGATAAAGCCTTTTTTCCCGCCGCGCTTCAGGCGAACAAACCGTTCTTCAATTCGATTCATCCGTCGGCGAGGATGACGATTCAAAAAAAGAAGTGCCACTCATTTCTGAGTGGCACTTTGCGAAGCATTTGAGAATCAGCCGTTGTCGCGGCTTTGTGATCTCAATCAGTCAACAGGCGGGCTGAAAAAACCCTTGAAGGTAATAAAAGGCAGGAAGTCGCCGGCTGATTGCTCAACGCCATGCGTTGTAAACTGCAAATGCCGACGATCAAAGCTGCCGACTGTTGCGCGGATGATTGCACCGTCGGGGTCCAGCGGAATCGCAAATGCGATTTTGTTCCAGCGCGAATATAGAGCATGTCCGCCGATATCGTTGTAACCGTAGCTGCTACCGTTGCCAAAGATATCATAGACGTTGGCCATATCAGGCAACTCGACCGGAGGTGAAGCCGGCGATAGGGTGAAGAACTCGAGAGTGCTCAACCCCGATCGAATCCGGTTGCCGTAATAGTCTCCGGCAATGTTGGTCAATGTAAGTATCGGAAGTCCCTGGAACACAACTTTGCGCCCGAAAGTATGGCCCGCCAGCGTCAAACGCTTTCCGGGCACAACTGTTCCAATAAAATCCACGCCGTTGGTGATAGCAACGCAGTTCGTGATGGTTATTGTATTGGTTTCGTACCCAAAGCTGACGTCCCCAAACTCATTCGTTATTGCAACGATGTTACTGACTGTGATCGTAATCGGCGTGCAAACCTGTGCAATACTTTCGCCGTAAAACCCGATCACCTTGCCCTGAGCATCGAACGACCATCTCCCGTTCGAAATCAATTCCGAACCAAAGAGGTTAGTGGTCGAAGTGACAGTCGGTGTTGTCGAACCAGAACTGCTGCCCGAGCCATTGCGCGAGTCATCTTCGCCATCATTGCGGCTGTCATCGCTGTCGCTAGACGGAGACGCCGGCTTATTCGGCACGATAATTTCGAAAACGGAAAAGGTGTTGTCGCCGTTAAACTCGAACAACGCCAAACCTTTCCGCGATCCCGACACATTGACATCCCATGTGCCCACGGGAGAATCGAACGCTGCTGCGCGAGCGTCGAGCGGCAGTCCGCAGGACAGCAGAGCCGTCCCGGCTGCGACCCCCAGGCGGAGATACCCGCCCAAGGATTTAATTGAGGCAAACTTCGTTTTCATGTTACTTCGCATTTAACTATTTTTCGGTGTCGACGGATGTTATTTCGCGGACTTGCTCCAATCAGCAGGCTTACCGCTGTCCCAGGCAGACCAATCTCCGTCCACGGCATCCTGCGCCGGCGTCGGAGTCTTAAGGAAGTCAGTCTTGGTGGGCTGATAATCGTCTTCCTGCACGATTGTCGGAGTGACGAAGATGATCAGATTGTTTTTTGCGCGAGTCTTGGAATCGCTGCGGAACGCCGAACCCATGAAGGGAATGTCGCCGAGCAGCGGAACTTTGGTGTTGCTGTTGCGCACATCATCCTGAACGAGGCCGCCCAGGACGAGAGTGTTTCCGCTCGGAATCATAACTTTAGTTTCCATTTTGCGAATGTCATACTCGTCCGCCTGGAAGATGCCAGAGACCCCGAGTGATTTCGTAACGGTATCGAAGATTCGCGAAACTTCGGGCACAACTCGAAGATTGACATAGTTATTAGCCGAGATGCGCGGGGTCACATTGAGCACAATACCCAGGTTGGTGTAGGTAATCTGCGAACCGCCGGTTGTATTGGCTGTGCCGGCAGTCACGTTAATGATAGGCGAAGCACGGGTCACTTCGATGCGGGCCGGTTCGTTGTCCAACGTCACAGTGCGCGGTGCTGAAATGACCTTCGCTTCCGAGTTCTGGTTCAGGAAAGAGAAGACAGCATTGACACCATCGGCATCGAGGAACGCGGTGGCGGGATTGAAGCCTTTGGCGGTATCGAACAACATTTTCGGCCACAGAGTCGAGAGAACCTTGTTATCACTATCCTGACTCGATTGCGGCTTGCTTTGCAGGTTATTTCCGAAAGCCAAATGCTGGTTTTGAAGTGTTCCGGACCAGTCCATGCCTTTTTTGGTGCTCGGATTGTAAGAAGTTTCCAGCAAGCGAGCTTCGATTAAAACTTGTTTGGTGATGGTATCGAGCTTTTCAACCATTTGATCCACTTCAGTAATTTCTTTTTCAGTGGCAACGACCACGAGTTGGCTGGTGCGGACATCTGCGACCACTTTGCTGCGTTTGTCAGTCAACGCACTTTGCACGCTGGTGATGATGTTCGTAACGGGAGCATATTTTAATTGAATGATCTTGGTGACCAAAGGATCCGGGGCAGCCGGGTCTCTCACCGTCACGCGGGCGATCTTGGTTTTTGGATCTTCAACAAGCTGCAGCGAATAGTTATTGAGGAGTGCGTTGAGCGCCTGCTCCGCGGTGACGTTCTCCCAACGAATAGAAACAGAGGGCTGCGGTGTCGGGCGGCCGTCAGGTCCGGGCTGACCGTAACCGATCTTCGGATCGAGCATATAGTTCAATCCCGCCTGGCGGGCGAGATTCTTGATGGCGTCAGTCAACGGCACGTCATCCATTACAATCAAAGGAATTATCGGGGCATTCGTGGACATCGTTGTGTTCACTGCGGGCGTGCTCGTCGCTGGTGTGTTCTCCGCTGGCGTGGCGGCGGGAGCATTGGTCGCGGCTTGTGCATCATTTGCAGCAACAAGTTTTGAATTATTAGCAGCCGCTTCGGCGGCGGGCGTTGACGCGCTGCTCACGGTCGAATCCTTCGGCGCTTCGGCCACAGCGGGCGCGGCATCAGCTTTTGGCGCAGCCGCGTCTGCAGGCGAAGGCGGCGCTGAGTTGTCGGTGGTAGTCGTTGATTTGGCGGGTTCGGTCGCGGGAGAATCATTGCGAGCGAATGCCGCCGTCGTGAATGCGAGCAAGGCAAGGGTTATTATTAGACTGAGTTTAGATTTCATGTGCTTATTTCGTTCTGGCGTTGACGGTCGTTCTTAGAATGCAATTTTTCATTCCGAGGCCAACTAGCAGTCGAGGTGCCAAGAGGCTAAAAACGTCCGTACGAACACGGATAAGGCGCTGTTTCCCCTCGAAACTGTCCACCGGTGGGACAAAACTGAAACGCAACATTCCAAATCCAAAGCACCTGCAGAATTCCAACCGCTTCGCCCTGACCGCCAAAGAAATCCTTTTGATAGCCAGAGAAGCTGGAGAGAACAGACCTTAATTGTGGAAAAGGGGTTCGAACTAAGAAGTCAATCGCCCAGCAGACGAACCTTCCTATGAGGGCGCATTAGCGACTCGTCATTTTTCAATCGGCTGATTTATGAGAAGAAGGTTTCGCAAACGCAACCGAGCGCTGGTGACAAATACGCAGCTTGAGAAGAGGCCCGGATTAAGCATGAAACTAAATCTCCATTGTCTGGAGATTCACTCGGAATCTCTTGTCTTCCGACGGTGCGAAGATCAGAAATCTGATCTCAGCCGGAGATCACGCCGTTCAGCGCCGACCTGGACGACTGCCGAATCCTCGTGAACTTCAAGGCAGCGAATACGCATGCGGCCATTGTTGGTGATGACCTCGCCTTCTTCGCCAGCTTCGAATACATGGTTATTGATCAAAGCCAGGCGATGTTCGGGCAGACCGGAAATAGCTTTCAACTTGAGATCGACCACAACTTGCACCGGTTGTGGCGTCGGGGCAATAATCGGTATTTCAGTGCCGACATAAGGCCGCCGCGAGCGCGGGAAAAATGGATCGACCCCTTCAGGTTTGGCCTTCGGCATCACAAAAACGGACTGCGGAACGACCGAGACTGCGTTCGTCCCGGACGCTTTCGAATGCGTAGCGGACTGTTGCTGGGCATTTGGAGATGCCACGGTCGTGCACAACAGCAAAATGCCTAGCGCGCCCTTCCAACCTGCGAGTGCTTGAAGGTGCGGGTTCAAAAGATACACAAACCGTTTCATGGTTAATTTGGCTTTACGAGTGTTACTATATCCATTCTGAATGCCAGCATCTCCGCCTCTTGCGGATTGCCGTCCACATCCAAACCCAGGTTCAGGATTCGCATGTGGGGAAATCGATTTTCAAAATCTGCGAGAAACCGCCCTAGGTCATGATAGTGCGCCTTGCCTGCAATTGTCATGCTTGCCTGCTTATATGGGAAGCCTGGCAGCATAGACATCTCGGTTGTCGGTCCCATTTGGCTGTACTGCGGAATCTCAACTTTGTAAGGCCCCTTGAAACTGCGAAGCATGCCAATCACCCACGAATACAAATCACCCTGGGGCGCCACATCGCTTTCCAACTGAGACAATGTCTGCTTCGCCTCCGTCAAATCAGATTCTATCTTGGCCGAATTCCTCACGGCATCCTCCATCTGGCGAAACTTCTTGTCGGCCTCCACCTTTCGGTCGGCCAGATGCTTGAGATTTTCGTACTGATACTTAATCAGGCCGAATCCCAATCCGCTCAGAACGGCGAGCGTGATTACGACGACCAGAACGAATTGATTCCGTTTTTCTCTTGGCAGTTTGGCGAAGTTCATTGTCTGACATTATCCTGCATTCGGCATTCCAAAGTGAACAACACACACGGCTTGCCTACCGACCCTGCGATTGGCATCAATTCGGGCGCCGAGAGATTCTTCAAGTTCACATCATTGGTCTTGCCGAGAAGTGAGCGGATATACGGCTGGTTGGCCACGGCTCGTTTATAGGTTGACACCTGATCGCCCGGATTAGCCGAAGAATCAAACCCATCCAGCATCAATACAATCTTCTCCGTCGCGCTTCCGGGCCGGCCCGGAATCACTCGGTTATTCTCGTTCGTCTTAGGTTTGGTCGCTTCAACCACTGCATAGCTCTGGTCCAGCTTCAGATGAAGCAACTGCACATCATCGGCGTTAGTCTGTTGAAGTGCGTTTAGCAAATTGCCTTGAAGGAACCGACTGCTGGTGAGTTGATGGAGGGCCGAAATTTTTCCCTGCACGTCTTCCTTTTTCTTCAGACTGTCCAGGACACCCTTATAAGAATTCGAGTTGGAGTTCATTTGACCCTCCACTCGCGCCACTACATTGGCGGCCATCATCGCCTTGAGTTGGAGCGAACTGGCCCAGGCGAGCATCAGTGACGCCAAAATGGCGCCCACCCAGATTGCCCGTTTCACCGGGTCGCGCCGGCGCATCTCCTCCGCAGCCTGCGCTTCTGCTAATAGATTTAGTCGAATTGGCATAGTTCAATATTCCTTCACAATGCAGCCATTGCCGTGCCCAGCGCCGTCGCCAATTGCGGCGCCACCTGCGCCACTTCGGCCTCTTTTTCCGCGCCCACCTCGAGTTGCACAAATTTTACAGGATTCAAAACCTTGCATTCCACCATCAATTCCTGTTGCAACCTTTCAACCAGAAATTCCGATCGCGCTGTTCCCCCGGTCACGAACACGTGCCTCACCGTCGTGTCATGCTGATGCTCGAAAAAGTCAATCGAGGCCCGTAACTCGCGGCCCAATGGCACCAGCGTCATTTCCAAATGAGATTGCACTTCACCTGGCATCCCCAATTTGATGCCTTCGGCTTCGGCATAGCTGATTTTCATCGATTCGCTTAGATCGCTTGTCAATCGATCCCCGCCGATTGCAACCACGCGGCTGAGAACCAATTCTCCTCGATCAAGAATGCAAATCGCGCTATTCCTGAAACCCACATCCACCAAGGCCACGACCTCATTTGCAAAGATTTCAGGCATCGCCTTCTCGAACGCGTTGACTGGCCCGATAATTCCGGGAACAATCTGATCCACTCCAAGACCCGCGTTCTTCGCGCCTTCCGTAAAGTCCTGCACCAGTTGTTTGCGTGCGCCCGCCACCAGCACCTTTTGCTTTTGTGCGGCCGACTGTCCCTTCGCCGGAGCCGGTTTTGCCTGGACCCCATTTGAGATCAGATGGCAATCAAAAATATAATTCGTCAAATCCTGCTGAAGATAATTCCTCGAATTGAGTTTGAGCACATTCCGCATGTCTTCCGTTGGCATCCCGGGCATTTCCACCGTTCGCACCAGCGCGTCGCTTACCCCAACTGTCAGCGAAACTGTCTTGGGTTTCGTGTGCAGCGCCTGACTGACTGCTTTCAAATGCTCCGCCAGCAACTCCGCGGAAAGTGTTTTCTCAAAAATTGGGGCATCCACCAGCGCGTATTCCGACATAACATAGGCCTGCCCGCGCCGATGCACATTAACAGCCTTCGTAATTCGACTGCCGAGATCCACTGCGATAATTTGATCTCGCTTTCTCGATGGGCTTTCAAAAAAGGGTAAAGCCATAGTATTCTATTGTTCAGTAAGCACTTCTGACACTAGCAGCATCTCGGCCAGACATATGTCTAACTCGAATTTTTTCCGCATGGCATTCGAGAATGCAGCCGACATGCCAATACCAAACCACCTCCCCTTGGAATCTGGTTCTTAATCTTAATCTTAATCCTAATCCTCGTCTTTCGATTATGAATAAGAGCAAGAGTTATATTACGAACGGATAGGCAACCAACTCCGTCTGGCAAGCTTTCCAGACACACCTCTCCCTTTCGCGTCTAAAAAATAGACACTTGGAATTTTGATTTTCGAATTTGAACTTCGAATTTCGGATTTTACTTCGGCCACCTCCCTGGCCTTATTCTTCCAAACTTCTACTTCGAACTTTGACTGTCGAATTGCGAGTTTTTCTTCTATATCCTGTCGCTCAACGGGGTTGCCTCGAGCTTCCCATTCTCATCGCTCTCGCGAAATGTAACCATCATGAAATTGAAGTCCCCCAACGAAGCGCCAAGATTCTCGGGCCTGGCATCGAGCGCGAATTCCAACAGGCCCCCTCGCAACGGAACAAATCCCACACGCGAGGCTCTCGCCAGCGCTCCCCATCCCCACTGAATTTCGAATGCCGGACCGCCCACGCCCGCAGCATACATTCCAAATTCGCTGCTAATCGTCGCTTCCGGATGCATTTCATTCAGCAATACGCGCGCGGCATTGGCATCAAATGCTTTGCCATTCCCAGGCGTGGGACCAACGACTCGCACGGTGAATAAACACGAGCCATCTCGTTTCATCAGCGTCACTTTTTGCGGCTCAGAGCTCGCCAGCTTGAACTCGTCCGGGACCAGGAATGCGAACTTATTCGTTCCGGCTGTGATGTACGCTCGAGTCGCCGGAATCTGGCCAGGACCTCCCTGCACCTTGAACTCCACACTGATTGGCGGCTGATTTGTGTCCTTCCCCGTCATGTTGATCGAAGTCGCTTCTGCTGTAGAACCAGCGCTGGCTTTCCCGGCGAGGAAAGCCATGCACAAAGCAGTGATCGCTAATTTCGATGAGCTAATTGCCCGCATAGTTCACTACGTTCGGCGGTGGGACTCGCCACTTCGCCCGAACCGTTAAAGACAGCGACGGTGTTCCAGGCGGCAATCGAGTCGAGTTGGTAAAATTATTATCAAAGCTGAACTGCCGCGTTGGCGCATAATAATACGCGCCGGGATTCTTAAACCAGTTCGTCGCCCGCGCACTGGGAAAGAGATTCACAATTGATGTGTTAAGCGTCAACGTTTGTCCGCTCCAGTCTTCAAGAAGTCGAGGCAGGTTCATCACCCCGCCGCTGAAATGGTTGGAGCTGGAGTCAGTCGAATAAACGATACCAGTTAATATTGCGGCATTCACGGTCGTGGATGTGGCATCCCGGCTGGATACGGCAATCGTGCTGTTTGCGTCTTTCCAATTGCCCGAGAGGATGGTGAGAGCATCGGCAACCAACGATGCTGGAAACGTCTTGCTCGTGTTTGTCGTACCCACCGAACCGCCCGGACCAATATTGTAATTACTGTAAACGTACAGCGGATTGGGCGTCGCAAGCGTCCATCCGGTCGGCTGAGCAGCCGTCCCATTCATCGGAATGATCGCGCCATTCACAAGCCGGACTGAATACAAGTTTGTATTTGCGCCGATTGTTCGCTGGTCCATCACATACATAATGTTAGGATAAGAACTTCCACCTGGCGGAAATTTCGCAAGGACTTGGGGGTTTGCCGCAAGCCAGATGTTGTATAGGCCCACATCAATTTGTGCAGGCCTGACTGTCTTACTCAACTCTCTCTGGTCTATAAAAGAATTCGTCACTGACAGGAATGGGAAAGTTGCACTTATCTCGGGGGTATTGGTATAGAAAGCTGCATTGGTTACAGTCAGTACGGCCGGGGCGTCGGTTGCGCAGTTCTTGATATACGCCGTCACATTGGTGTCAGTCAACAGAAGGACGACGTCGGCTTTGTTGTAGTATCGCTGCAACCCGATTGGCGAATTGGGATCTTCACCGGTCGGCGGAACATTTACAATTTCCCGGACGGTCAATGGGTCCATGTTGTTCGTGCCGATCGGCAGCTGCAGGACGGCATTGGTCAAAGTGTACTGCGGATTTCCGTTGTAAATGACCTTGCCAGTATATTGGTTCGTTGTGTGTCCATCCCAGGCGGGGTTCCATATGCGGCCCGTCGACCTGGCAGTCGAATTGAAAGTCAGGTCCCCCGATGATCCAACGTAGATGTCCGCATTGGCGTGCACCGGGCCGTTAACGACAAACGTCGCGCACCATGTGAATTCAAGCAGGCTGTTATAAAAAATGGCGAACTGAAAAATCGGAATTTCTATCAGTTGAACGTCTTGCTGCACCGCGTTGGTCAGATCGAATCGCGCGTTGATTTGTTTCGCGTTTGAAACGATGCGGTAAACCGTCGTGTTGCCGTTCAGCCCCGCGTACTGCGACTGCTGCGGTCCCCATGTCCAATTCGAAATGCAATTCACGTACGTCGTATTCAAATGTCCTTGCCCGTCTGTGAATTGGAAGTTCCTCCAGTATCCACTCGGATCCTCAGTTGCGCCAAGCTTTCCAGGATAATAGCCCCGGTAAGTATCGATATTGTTGCTGATCGCGAGTGCTCCGCCGCCAATCACATAGTCATACTGCATGCGCGCAATTACCCGTTCAGTCGCCGCTTCAGCCGCATAGAGGCTGGCATTATACTGCCCGTTTCGAGCGTTCAGGTCTGCATCACTACCCAATCGGCTCATCGTTGCCACCAGCAATATCGACGTAATCGCCACCATGAACATCGTCAGCATCAACGCGTAGCCCCCCTCGGCCTGCCTAATCCCCCCGCCTCGGACGTTAAGTTTTGTTTTCATGTCAATTTGGGCTGTGTGAAGCCGCCTTCAAATCAATTCGGTAATAGTCGTAATAGAGGCCGGGTCCAACATATGTCCTCGGATATTGGTACTGGGAAAACTCCATGATCGTGTCGATCACATATTTATAACGGTAATCGGCTAAAACATTATTCGTTGCAGTTCCGCCCATGTAATCTTGTCCCCGGAAAATCATGCTCAACCCGCTCGAATTCGTCAGGTATTGTGCCAGTATCGTGTACTCCCCACTACTCGTTATACGGCATAACCGTCCATTCGGTTGCGTTGTGAATGGCCCGTTCGTATCAAAATAGTACCTGACAAACACATTCGTGTCTGTCGTCAGATTCAATTGTATCGCGTTCCCCATCAGAAGATTCCCATTCGTAACGGCAGTGAAACTCGTCTGGTTTCCTGTCCCGACTCGCCAGATCTTCGACGCCCGGATATCGCTCGTCAGCTTCTCAAAACTCCGGCGCGACTGCTCGCTCGCCCCCAGTTTGCTGCACACCAACTCATCGTAGCGCAATCCGAAGATGTGTGCATAAATAAAAGCCGTGACCAGCAGACTGAATAGGACCACCGTCGTCATCAGTTCGGTAAGGGTCAACCCGGCGAGTCGCCGCCTCCTCGCAAAAATCCTCCCGTATATCCCAGTTTGCGTTCTCATTTGTCGGGTGCGTAATAATCCGCAACGGTATTCGTGAAATACAAAATTCTGTCCTTCCGCACATAGGGCCAAACCGTGTCCACCTTTACCATTTGGACAAAGAGGTCTGGCCCACTCGAAATTTGACATTGCATCACCGACACGTAATTGGTCGCATAAACCCGGTTTGTGCCGCTAATCGGAAGATCCAGAATCGCCCCGCTTTGTCGCACCAGGTTTGTAAACTCATTATGGTCAGCATCCCATACCGCACTTTTTGCCTGTTCGATCTGTTGCATCGCCAGAGCCTGCGCCGCCAAATTGTACCCGGCCCACTCCGCACGGTACGCACCTTGCATGTAGGTCGTGATAATCCCTCCAAACAGCATCGCCACAATCGCAATGCAAACAACGATTTCCGCCAGGGTAAACGCAGCAATACTCCTTCGCGAACGCTTCAGCGGAGCGGTAATTTGATTCTTGCAAACCGAACCCGCTTTCAAAGCGGGTCGGCGAGCCGCATATTTCGTACGCATAAAAGGCAGGCCTCGGAAAAGTGCTCTCTTAGCCTGTACATCGTTATCGGTCCAACGCGCTTCCCGTAGCATTTTGACTGCCACAATTCGCGCTACTGTGTCCTCAAAATGTAAACATCACGCGCTGCCACTCTCGAATTAGCTCGCCACCGTCTTATTTCTGAAGCCTCGTCGCAGTAATTTCCGCCAGATTTCTCAATTACGATTTATTCCTTGCTCACCTTCTTGTCCAACTCGTTGACACACTTGTCTCGCCAACTGCCACACTTCGTTGTTGAAAGAGCCACAACTTGCCCTCCGTACTCTTCCCGAGTCTCATTTCTGTATTTTTGCGGATGGCACGTCCTATGCATAGACACTTTCGAGAATCGGGAGATTCGGGCAAGGGCCAGGATTAATAATATAGGCTAATAGGGAAAAATCATGAATCACTTCAATAAACTGACAGCTATCGCTGCCCTGTTCACTCTGGCAGCTTTTCGAACCAATGCGGACACTACCAATTTGGTCCAAAACATTACCATTCAGCTCATTGGCTATAAGCAGGGAGCAGCTCAAACTAATAAGAGCATAGTCACCACCGATGTCGATACTACTCGCGTCGGAACTGCGGGCGTCATTGCCGCACTAGGTGCCGCCACCGGCAATTCTTTTTCCACGGCAGCCCGCCTCGTCTCTCTCACACCGTTGCCCGACGGTAACTCCAGCATTTTCATTCGTGATGGTGCCAACTCAGTCGATGTGACCGGCTTCTTCGTTCACGAACAATTCGGCGACAGCCTTCACACCAGCGTCAGCTCTCTGTCAACACGCCGCACCACTGAAAGTGACTTCAACATTCAACGCTTCGCGCTGCACGATGCGGACGTTCCGCTCTCCATCCATTTCGACGTCCAGGGTCTCGCCGAAGATAGCGACACCTCTGTCGGTGGCGTCTCCTCTCCCGGAAGCGACCTGCGAGTGAATGTCCTCGGTACGGGCGACCGCAACAGCGTCTTTATGATTCTTCAAGGCACCATCAACGTCCTCGGCCACGACACCGAAGTCGTTCCTGATGGCGGTGGCGACGGCGGCCCCAACGTCTAACCTTTCAATCCTCTCGAACCCTCGTCCGGTTCGAAAGCAACCTGCAACAACGGGCGCACCTGGGAAACCAGCGTGCGCCCGAATGCTTTTGCCCTGCTTCATTGGAGCGATTGCTACAAGTAATTCGCTTGGCGGGGTAGGGCGAGCGTCCCATCCAACCGCTTTTTAGCAAATAACCTTGCCAACCGATTCACTCAACGACTGCAGCCTTTCATTAACACCTTGCTTCAGCGAGATGTCCGCGTGACCCGGCCGATTTCAACCCTTTCAACAGTTTTCCCGCTTACCTGCAAAGGCATACAAGCTGCTAAGTTCTAGCCTTTGCGAGTTTTGCTCGTCCGACTCCACTCACGACGACGGCGGGCCCAGTCTGGAATTCAGATCGTCAGAATATGAAAAACTATTTTCGAACTCTTTCGCTTTCCTCCGCGCTGTTTGGCTGCTGTGTCTTCGAGGTCGGTGCATTGGCTGCCACCCTTTCTATCTCACCCGCAATCACCAGCAATACCTACTCTGGGGTCATTAGCCTGAACATCACGGGCCTCACCAACGCCGAACAAGTGGAAATTCAAAAATATCTCGACCTTAACGCCAATGGCATCGTTGACTCGACCGAGCCTCTGGTTGACGCTTTCAAAATCGGGGATGGCGGCGCCGGCATCATTGGCGGAATCACCAATCTAAACGTCCCCTTTGATAACAATTCCGCGTCGGGCGCTATCTCTACGACTCACAACTTCATTCCCGCCCAAATCGTAGATACCTTTACAGCCTCATACATCTACAAGCTCGTCAGCCCAACCGGGCGATTCGCGCCTGTCTTTGCTACATTGACCGTCACGAACTCTGCCTTCAATCAATTCGTCAGCGGCACGGTTTTCAGCAACGGCGTACCGCTACCCAATGCTGTCGTCGTTGCTCAGGACACGCAGGTGAATAACCCCGTCGCAGGCGCTGTTACCGATGGAGCCGGACGATATTATCTCCCACTGCGCCCTGGCTCTTACGCGTTGCTCGCTGTTCAGCCAAATTTCTACTTCGACCAATCGCTCGCCCCTTTCATCAACTTGACCAATGGAATGTCCACGACAAACGACCTTTACCTCACTAACGGCACCGTCACAATTTCCGGTGATATTTACGACTCGGTTACCAGCAACAAACTCGGCGGCGCCATGCTCCAATTGCAATCCGGCGACCTTTTCGCCATCGCATTTACCGACGCCAATGGCGACTATTCCGCCGCCGTCACGCCGGGCTTCTGGAAAGTTCAGCCCATCAAAGAGCGATTCGCCCGTCGCGGATACGTCATCTCCCAGGACAAACTTCAGGTCAATACCACGACTGGCGCTGTAGCCAATGTCGGCATTCCCGTTTTTCCTGGAAACGCACTCTTCTATGGCCGCATCACCGACAACTCCAACTCACCGCTCCCCAACATCGAAATCGATTGCGGCAATGGAAACACATACAGCGCCAAAGGTTACAGCGATCCCAATGGAAACTATGCCGTCGCAGTTATTGG
>Ga0068857_100002934_pt1 | contig 14060 bp, 8 predicted proteins | sample KBSCornC72_FD_66591 | JGI IMG/M metagenome (GOLD analysis project Ga0068857, IMG submission 66591) | Corn rhizosphere microbial communities from Kellogg Biological Station, Michigan, USA - KBS Corn C7-2 | ecosystem: Host-associated > Plants > Roots > Rhizosphere > Soil ...
CGCGGCGGATAAGTTCGTTCCACCAGGCGAAGAGGGAGGCAAGGCATCCGGCGAAGAATCCGACAAACAGTGACAACAGCGTGATGATCGCCCGTTTCGGCGCGGTTTTGCGATCAGGGGGAATAGCCGGCTCCACCACCTGGATAACAGCCGCTTCTTTGGATTCGTCGAGGCGGGCGGCGTCGTATTGGCGGATGAGGAGGTCGAAGAGGGCCTGGCGGTATTTGACTTCGTGTTCTGCGCGGAGGTAGTCGAGGCCGGCGGAGGGAACATCGCGAAGGCCCAGTTCGCTGTAGCCGCCGGAGTGGCTGCGCTGTTCGAGACGCGCGATCTGCTCACGGAGGGAAGCCAGCTCGCGGTTGACGATTTCTACCTGCGGGTTACGGTCAGTGGAATAGGAGCGAAGGGCCTGAAGCTCGACCTCTTTGGCGGCAACCTGGGCGCGCAACGCGGTGAGGCTCTCGATCATTGCCTTAAACTGAGCGTCGAGCTGAACGACTCCCTTGCTTTGCTGCACCTGCTGGAAGGCGAGTTCGGCGCTGAGGAGCGAGTCTCGGGCGTCTTTGAGCTGCCCCTCGTAGAAGAGACGGCGCTGGGAGGCTTCAGTGACGGCGATGCTCTGCGTGAGGAGTCGGAGCTGGGCGGTGTATTCGTTGGCGATGGCGGCGGCGCGGTTGCGGTCGCGGTCGGTGGCCGCAACGGAGATGAATCCGCTTTTTTCCGAGGCGATCTGGGTGTAGGCGGCGAGGTCCTTGCGGGTGGCGGTCATATCGCGATCGCGGTAGATGGTCTGGAGGTTGAATTTTTGGATAATGGCGTCTGCGACAGGGCGAGAGTTCAACATTCCGACGTAGATGTCGTTGGGACTCTTCAGGCCGAGGCCCGCGCCAGCCATAGCGGCCAGAGACCCGGCGCCGGAACTCATCAGCTGGTTCATCATCAGCGTAGCAGTTGACTGGGTCTGCTGCGGCGGCATAAGGCGGGTCACGGCGGTATATCGAACGGGCAGGAGAAGACTCACTATCAATCCAATGATGGTGGAAGCTCCGGTGATCCTGACGATCAGCCACTTGCGTCGGGCCAACTCGGTGAAGAGTTCAATGAGACTCACCTCCGCATTGCCGGTGGTGGATTGTTTGTGCTCGGCGAGATCAGCGAGGCTGATTGCAGCGTCGGATTCGTAGCGGGTTTGGATGGTCATTGCAGCTAGTAGGATGTGCCGATGACGGCGCCGGTCATGGCGGTTTGGGAGAGGATCTGGGTGATGAAGGGGAGTTGCTGCATGAAGCTGGTGGGGGATTTGAGCTTCGTGGGAATGACGATGGAGTCGCCGGGGAGGACGCTAAGGTTGTCGAAGCTGCTGCCCCACAGGCTGTCGTGGTGCTGGCGGCTGATTACGGTTCCATCGGCGCGGATGAGGAAGGCACGTTTGACGTCGGCTTGGCGGGTGGGACCTCCGGCCGCCTTGAGATAGGAAGAGACTTTGCGGCGCGCCTCGTAGCGGAATGCGTTTTCGTTGTAGACCGCGCCGGAGACTTGAACGGTGTTCATGCGGGCGGGAACGAAGAAGGCATCGCCGTCTTCGAGGGGAAAGTCCGGGACGTCGGTGGTGGCGGCGGCATCGAATTTAAGGTCGAGCACGATGCGGCCGGTGGGGTGCACCGCGGCGAGTTGATTGATGACAGCCTGTTGAGCGGTGAACTGTGCTTGCTGCTCCGCGGTGTTGCCGGGAGTCAACGAGTTGGCGGACGCGTAGCGCGCTGCGAGGTCACGCTGCATCTGAATGGTGGAAAGGCGCAGTTCCTGCTCTTGCGCGAGACGGGTGGACTCGCGGGAGAGTTGAGACCCATAAAGATAAGAGTGAGAGGTGAAGCCACCGGCACGCTCAATGAGGTGCCGGAGGGTTTCACCGGGATCGATGCGGTAAACGCCGGGGGCATTGACTTCACCACCGATGCGGACAAACGCGGCGTGCTTGTCCTGGGGGAGGGGCACGTCCTTGCGGGAGAAGATGGTGAGGATGTCGCCCGGTTGAATGGTCTGGTTGTCAGAGGATGACGGCTGGTCAATAGCGTTGCCCAGGTTGAAGGCGATGATGCGGGTGCTGAGGTCTTTAGGATCGCGGCGTTCGATGGCAGCGTACTCCCAATTGATTTCGGCGCTGGCCTGTTCGATATCGGCGATGACGTCATGTGTCTGTATGGAGTTGCGGGGAGCGGGGCGGTCCCAATGATCGCGAGGCTGGGGTCTCAAGTTCTCAGATGAAGGTCTCAGGAGTTGCTGCCCATCCGCATATACCTGAAGGGTGGGATCCGACTGCTGGGTGGGATAGATCTGTGCAGGGCGATAGATCTGCGCATTGGGAAGATCCTGCATGGAGGCTGTACGGAGAGTCAGATTCTGGAGTGGGGAGTGCTCCTGAGGATCCGTGGTATTGGGCATTCTGCCGGCCAGGAAGTTCTGCTGGTTCCAGTAGTCTCGAGTGAGGAGCCGATCCCGACTGGGGATGAGATCGGAGATTCGCATGCCATCGTGCCAGAGGTATCGGCCGGGCTGAGCGACGTGGCCGCGCAGAGTGACGGCATTTTCGAATTTGGGCGAGATGGGGAAGATGCGGAGGATGTCTCCATCGCGGAGCTGGCGCTGAAGGCCAGCATCATCGAGAGCAAACTCGTCCACTTGCCGGCGTCGATGATTTTCGACCCGCTCGAGAAGTGCGCGGTCATCGCTGGCGAGATTTGATAGACCGGCGACTGTGCCGAGGACGGATTGAACGGTGCTGCCATCCTTGACCTCGTAGATGCCGGGCTCTTTGACGCTCCCGAGGATCGCGACCTGCGGGCCAACGGCAGGGATGTAGACGACATCGCCATTGAGGAGTTGGACATCGTGAGACTTATCGCCATTGCGCAAGAGGTCGTAAATGTCGAACTCGGATACGACCTTGTTGTTGCGACGGAGTTCGATGTGGCGCATGGAGCCTGTGGCTGACGGGCCCCCGGAGGCGAAGATTGCGTTGACCAGAGTACTGAGAGAGCTGACGGTATAGACGCCGGGCTGGCGGGCGCTGCCGAGAACGAAGATCTGGATAGATCGCAGCTGGCCCAGGGTGACGCTGACTTCGAAATCTTTGTAGAGCCTGGCGATGGCGGAGTGGATGTAGTCCTGAAGCTGGTCGTACCGAAGGCCAGCGGGAGTGAGCGCGCCTACCTTGGGGAGGAAGATCTGGCCGTTGCGATCGACTACGACGCGTGTCTCGAGCTGGACCTTACCCCACACTCTCACCAGCAACTCATCACCGGGGGCAAGGACATAGTCTGCGGGGACAGGCATGCGATCTACAGGCGCGAAGGTGGTCGGCGCATCGTTGAAGAGGCGACGGCAATAGACGGGCACGGGATGGCCAGCAGCGTCCTCGACGAAGGATTCGAATTCGGATTTTGACAGCGGCTGAGGAACGATGTTCGTGCGGGTGCGTTCAGGGCTGGAATAGTTCGGCTGGGGCGTGTTGTAGCCGGGCGAGAGCGGATCGACGTAGGGAGTGATTCCCTGCAGGTTCTCGTAGCTGGGCACATTGGCGCTGGACGGTAGCGAGGTCAGTTCGGGACTGGTCGTGTTTCTGGCCGGGGCGGACTGCGGCACTGACTGTGCGCTGCAGACGGGAACGGCTAATAGGAAGAGTAGTAGGCGGGTTCGGTTGGACATAGATGGGTGAGCTTTGGTTCGGAGATAGGGGTAGATGGGTTTCTAGGCTACTCGGAGATTGATGTGAGCTCCGGTTCTTCGATATCGAGAATGCGTCGAAGCAGATGCGCGCTCGGATTGTAGTCAAGCACGATCTCTTTGATGGTGACGACAAGACGGCTCATATCGCGGGCGGCACAGATTGCACGGAGGGAGCCGATCCAGGTGAGTACATCGATGTCGGGGTTTGCATTTCCGACGAAGATGCGGACCTTTTCGTGCTGAGTGGCGACTGTATCTTCGGTAAGGGAGCTTAGTTCTTCGTAGAGCTTTTCTCCGGGACGAATGCCGGTGAACTCAATCTTGATGTCGTCGCCGGGCTTGAGGCCAGAGAGGAGGATCAGATTCCTGGCAAGGTCGACGATTTTGACGGGCTGGCCCATGTCGAGAACGCAGATCTGACCGCCTTCGCCGATGGCGGAAGCCTGCAGGACGAGCTGGCATGCTTCGGGGATGGTCATGAAAAATCGGCGCATGTCCGGATGGGTAACGGTAACAGGACCCCCGTCGCGAATCTGTTTCTTGAAGGTGGGTATGACGCTTCCGTTTGAACCGAGAACGTTACCGAACCGGACGGTAACGAATTGCGTGCCGCCGTTCTGAAGGCTGGAGAGCAGGAGTTCGGCAAGGCGCTTGGTAGCTCCCATGATGTTTGTGGGGCGAACGGCCTTGTCGGAAGAGATCATCACGAAGTCTTCAACGCCGTGATCGAGCGATGCCTGAGCGAGGTTGTAGGTGCCGAGTACGTTGTTCTCGACGGCTTCGAAGACGTGCGTTTCCATGAGGGGGACGTGTTTATATGCTGCGGCATGGAAGACAACCGCCGGCTGGTACTGGCTGAAGACCTCGTCGAGACGAAGACGGTTTTGGATGCTGCCAATTTCGGGATAGAAGGGGATGTCGGGGTGCGACCGCTTCATCTCCTGATCGATTTCGAAGAGCGGCGACTCGGCGATTTCGAAGCCGACGATTCCGGCTGGTTGGAAACGCGCGATCTGGCGGCAAAGTTCGGAGCCGATGGAGCCTGCCGCGCCGGTGACCATGATAGTTCTCCCAGCGATGGTGCTGCGGATTTGCTTGTCCTCGAGGCGAACGGGGGTTCGGCCAAGGAGATCTTCGACGGCCACTTCGCGGATCTGACCGGCGAGGCCATCGCCTTCGATGATTTCTCCGAGGCCGGGGACGGTTTGGCAGTCGACGCCCGCAGCATGACATAGCTCGAGGATGCGGGTCATCTGGACTCCGGAGGCTGAGGGGATCGCAATGAGAATGATTTCGATGCTGTGCTTCTTTACGAGCGAAGCTACGTTTGCGCCACCGCCGAGGACGGGCACCCCCGTGATAAGGACGCCCTTTTTGACCAGATAATCGTCGATGAATCCGCAGACTTTGTAGGCGAGGCGCGGATTGTTTCGAATTTCCCGCAGCAAGGTGATGCCGGCGTCGCCCGCGCCGTAGATGAGGGCTCGTTTTTCGGGCTTGGTGCCTTGCTCGTTATGGCTTTCGGCGATGAGACGGACGGCGACTCGTTCTCCGGCTGTTGCAACGATGCAAACCATGAGATCGATGAGATAGATCGAACGCGGGAATCCGGAGGGAGCGAGAAGGAGAATCAGGGGATAACTGGCGATGCTTCCAATGAGATTTGCGAGGAGGATTTTATAGGCATCATGGACGGAGACATAGCGATATCCGCGGCGATCGAGGCTGGCGAAGTGGAAGGCGAGACTCTTGATGGCGATCCAGACAGGAATCGCGACGGCAATGTAGTGGTAGTAGACGCGCGGAAGTGTGAAGTCGAAGCGGAGAAAGAAGGCGGCGAGGCCGGAGATAGCGAAGGTAGCAATCTGCGACAAACCCAAGAAGACCAGGCGCAGTGCTCTTTTACGCGCTAGTTCTTTGGCTGTTCTGTGCATTGTTCCTCCTTCTAATCGAATTGCGAATGGGAGCGTTGTGGTTCGAGGATGAAGATCTAAATGCTTAACCGCGGGCTGATGAGACGCCAGAAATCAGGCGGGGAGCTCGAAAGATATTTCGCTTGAGGATTGGAGCGGTTCTTTCTCCGGCGGCAAGAGGGCGCCTAGCCAGAACTGTGTGTAGGTTTCGAGGACGTCGCGGAGGTCCATTCTGGAGATGTGGCATCCATCGACGAGTTTGGAGAGCTCGGGCTGGGCGAGAACGGTGAGGGCCATGCCGAGGGTGGTGATGGCGGGATTGAGATTGCGTATGGTGCCGGTTTCGATGTTCTGGTGGAGATAGCTGGAAATGGCGGTGAACAGCGGGGTGAGATGCTGACGGCAGACTTCTTCGGCTTTTCCGTGAACCTCGAGCAGAGCTACGGCGACGAGGCGGACGAGTTCGGGAGAGAAGGTGGCGGTGTCAATGAGGACATTGAGGATGCGCGGAACGAAGACTTCGGGCGTGGCTTTGCGGCCGTTTGGCTCGAGGGCGCTGAAACGGGGTTGAAGAGACTCAAAACAAAAAGAGAGCGCCACCCAGAAGATGTCTTCCTTGTGTTCGAAGTAGCGAAAGAGAGTGACTTCACTGACGTCGGCGAGGCGAGCGATGTCTCGCGTACTGGTGCCGTGGTATCCCTGGCGCGAGAAGAGTGCAATGGCTGCACGGGTGATCCTCGAAGGGACATCTGTTTTTCTTGGCATATTAGATCCGGCCTCGGTGGGACGCGAATGGTACGCAGGAAAAGGATGAGGGGCGGAGCATGGGAGCGATTGCCGAGAGGATAGGAAGGAGGTTGTGAGTTTCAGTTGCGAACGAGTTCGAGTTCCTCGGGAGCGATTTCGATGGCGGCGTGCTGGTTGATCATGGCGACGGTGAGCACGAAGCGGAAGGTATTTCTTTTCTCGACGAGGGTTCCTTCAAGACCTTCCATGGGTCCGGAGCGGATGCGAACGCGCTTGCCGATGACCATATCGAGCCAGGGCTCAACTTTTCGACTGCTGGACTGGGTTTGGAGAAATTCGATTTCTTGATCGGGTATGGGAAGCGGTGTACGGGTGTTGCCGATGATGCGCAGCGCGCCGGGGGAGCTGAGAACGATGCTGCGCTGGTGGTTGCCGATGCGGACGAAGAGATAGGAGGGAAAGAGGGGACGTTGAATCTTGACCCGCTGGCGATTTTTCCAGACTTTCTGAATTTCGTAGGTTGGGAAGAAGGACTCGATTTGCCGGATGTCGAGGAGGCGGCGGATGGAGTTTTCGCTTTGGGGCATGGTGTAGAGAGCGAACCAGCGGAGGGACTCTGACGCGGGTTCGCTGACAAGTGGTGGAGTGCAGATGAGGTTGGGAACGGGTTGCGCCAGTGAAGACATTGGAGAGGTTTTCGAGAGAGAGAGTAAGGCTTCGCCAAGGTGACTTAGCAGAGCTTGTGTCCACTAAGCCGCAGATATTCCCCAAGGCGTCTGACTCTGGTAATCAGCAGCTGAAGAGCCGATGTGCCGAGGGAGCTTTGATTGATCGAAGTTATGTTAACCCGGTACTTAACCTTGCTGGTTAGCCATTAGGCGGCGATGAGCGCCAATGAGCGACAAACGGTGACCTGAGTGTCTCAAGATGAGGATGCTTTTAACTTGGGCATGCTATCCCGGGGCGTGTTTGGCTGTTTACTCGTCACAGACAGGTGTGTTGGTGCTCACTAACCTTGAGGGACACAGGTTCGGAGAATAGGTAACCAGTTCACATCTTATGGTCAAGTAGAGCCGTTCACTGCAGGGGTTGAGCAGGGACGGGATACTCAAGGGACTAGTTGACCTGCCCTAAGAGGCGGTGACGTGGGGTTGGAAAAGGGCTCGCCGGGATTCATAGACACTCGTCTGGATACCTGGAAGTTGATTGCGCAATATCTCGGGCGCAGTTCTCGGACCGTGCAGCGGTGGCATGCAGGGTATGGATTGCCTGTGCATCATCTTGGCGGGGATGCGAGTTCGGTCTATGCCTATGCGGATGAACTGGATCGCTGGCTGAGGAAGCGGAACGGATCGGTTCCGGAAGGCCTGCTGCAAAGGCGTGCGGCTTCCATTTCTGCATCGGAAAGCAAACGGAGCCATGGAGCAGCGCTGGATGAGGGACGGAGATCGACCACGCCTCAGCAGGAAGCGGCGGAACTGGTGGAGGGCGCGCGGAGGCTCTGGGAGGCTCTGTCTACATCGAATCTGAGCACGATTGCGGGCTTGTACAGGAGGGCGACGGATTTGGATCCGTCGAATCCTGTGGCATATGCCGGACTTTCGCAGGCTCTGATTGCGCAAGCTGTTCTTGGGAACTTGCATCCAGCGGGCGCATTTCACGCGGCCGGAGCAGCCTTGAGGCGCGCGCTGGAGATCGATCCGGAGTTGTTTGAGGCTCTGTGCGCGTTGGCGATGATGAAGGTCTTTGTTGAACGGGATTGGGAGGGAGCCGAGAGGCTACTGAGCCAGGTCGCCCGGATGGGGCAGAACGCTTCTCAAGCCGCGGTGGGTCGAGCGTTTCTGGCGATTGCGGGGCGGGAGCTTGGACCGGCGCGGGAAACTCTGCGGAAAGGTGCGAGAGAGCGACCGCTCAACACATCGATTGCGGAGCTGCTGTGCTGGGTCGAATACCTGAGTGGGGGGTTCGAATCTGCTGTCGGACTGGTGGGGGATGCTCGAGCAAGCGGCCACAGCGGGGCTGTGCTGGACACGGTGGAGGCGCTGTGCCGAATCGCGCTCAAGGGCGCGGAGAGCCAGATCGGGATGCTTGAAGGGATGACGGCGAGTTCTCCTCGCAATGTCGCGCTACTGGGCGTACTTGGTTACGCGTACGGGAAGGCGGGACGACACTCGGCGGCGAGGCAGGCAATCGACTGTATGACCCGGACAGGACTGACGGGTACTTACGACTTTGCGTACCCGATTGCGCTTACGCATTTGGGAATGGGTGAGAACGAGGAAGCGCAGAGGTGGCTGGAGCAGTCGTTCCGGCACGGATCGTTGTGGAGTATTGGATTTGGTTCTGATCCGATGCTTGCGGATTTGAGAAGCGACCTGAGGATGAGTGGCTTCTTCGGGCCCGGGAATTATCCGGTGGCGGTTGAGAATGCGAGTGAGGGCTGGCTTGCGTCGCCTGGGGCTGCCGACTAAGCTCATCCGGTGCAGTAAGATTGGGTATCGGACGGCGAGGTTGATCCTGTGCGGATCCGGGCTCGATGCCGTGTATTCCGAGAGCGACTCCAGAGGGCATTCCGAGGCAAAAGGCCGGTTTTTCTGAGAGGCCGGAGGTCAAAAGAAAAAGATGCGCGTTGGACTTTTCACACGCGAATACCCGCCACTGGTGTATGGGGGGGCGGGGGTCCATGTCGACTACCTGAGCCGGGAGCTGGCGCGGGAGATTGAGGTGGAAGTTCACTGCTGGGGACCGCAGCAAACCGATGCGGGGAAGCTGCATGTGCGCGGAGCGGAACCGTGGACGGATATCTCGAATGGAACTGAAGGCAAGTTCAAGGGGGCGCTGGAGGCGTTCAGCCTGAACCTGACGCAGGTGAAGGCGCTGCAGGGGATCGACATTGCGCATACGCATACGTGGTATGTGTCGATGGCGGGCTACCTGGCGAAGAAGCTGTACGGAATTCCGTTTGTGTTGACGACGCACTCGCTGGAGCCGCTGCGGGCGTGGAAGGCGGAGCAGCTGGGCAGCGGGTACGCGATGAGCTCGTGGATGGAGCGGACGGCAATTCTGGACGCGGATGCGGTAATCGCGGTTTCGCAGGGAACGAAGGCGGATATCGAGCAGGCGTATCCGGATGTGGATCCGGGCAGGATTCACGTCATCTATAACGGGATCGATTTGAAGGAGTACCAGAAGACTTCGGATACGAAGGCGCTGACGGACTATGGTGTTGATCCGGCGGTTCCGTATGTGCTGTTTGTGGGAAGAATCACGCGGCAGAAGGGAGTGACGCACCTTGTGGATGCGATCCGGTATCTGCCGAAGGAGACGCAGATCGTGCTGTGCGCGGGAGCGCCGGATACGCCAGAGATTGCCACAGAGCTGCGGGAGAAGGTAGAGGCTGCGCGGAAGGATCATCCGCGAATTGTGTGGATCGAGAAGATGGTGACGAAGCAGGAGACGATCCAGCTCTACAGCAATTGCAGGGTGTTCTGTTGTCCATCGGTGTATGAGCCGTTCGGGATTATCAATCTTGAGGCAATGGCATGCCGGGCTCCGGTGGTGGCGAGTGCAACCGGCGGCATCAAAGAGGTGGTTGTCGAGGACGAGACGGGGTACCTGGTGCCATTCGATCAGGACCCGGTGACGAGTTTTCCGCGAGAGCCGGAGGAGTTTGCGAGGGATCTGGCGGCGAAGATCAACGTGCTACTAGGAGATGCGGAGAAGTGCAGACGGTTCGGGGATGCGGGCAGAAAACGTGTCGAGGATATTTTCAGCTGGACGGCGATTGCGCATCAGACGATTGAGTTGTATGGGCGGCTTATCGAGGAGAGATCCAAGCGGGCTTGACAAGGCGGAATGCGTCCTTGTTTCCCATCCAAGCAGAGCTTGGATGGGGCACCCCGCATTAAACGTTCCGGGTTTGTAATTGGAATGTAATTGGAAATGATATGGCGATGAAGAAGCTATCGGGTGGACGCAGTCGCGTCATTATTGAGGGCATTACGCCGCAGGTGGATTGCGGACGGTTTCCGGCGAAGAGAACGGTTGGCGACCAGGTGCGGGTTGAGGCCGATGTTTTCACGGACGGGCATGATGCGATCGCGGCGTCAGTGCTGGCTCGACGCGAGGGATCGAAGGAGTGGATCGAGATCCCGATGAAGGCGCTGGTCAACGATCGATGGGAGGGTGCGTTCCGGGTGGGAGAGCTGGGGCGGTATACGTTCAAAGTGCAGGGATGGGTGGATCACTTTGAGACGTGGCGGCGCGACCTGCTGAAGAGGATCAAGGCGGAGAGCGATACGAGCCTCGATTATCGGATTGGGGCGGAGCTGGTGGCGGAGGCTGCGACCCGGGCGACGGGCGGAGATGCCTTGTGGCTGAAGGAGCGGGCTGCGGTGCTGGGCGGGGGGAAGGAGCCGACGCAATCGAGAACGCATGGGACGGATCCGATGCTGCATGAGCTGGTGCTGCGGTATCCGGACAAGAGGTTTGCGACGGATAGCGTAGAGCTGCCGATTGTTGTCGATCCGGCGCGGGCGCGATTCAGCTCGTGGTATGAGTTCTTTCCGCGATCGACGGCGGAGAAGGCGGGCGAGCATGGGACCTTTGCGGATGCGGAGAAGCGCCTACCTTATATAGCGGAGATGGGCTTCAACGTGGTGTACATGCCACCGATTCATCCGATCGGGCGGTCTTTCCGGAAGGGGAAAAACAATAATCCTCAGTCGCAGCCCGAGGATGACGGCAGCCCGTGGGCGATTGGGGCGAGCGAGGGCGGACACAAGGGGATTCTGGGCGAGCTTGGTACTGTTGCAGACTTCAAGAAGTTCGTTGGCAAGGCTGACGGGCTTGGGCTGCAAGTGGCGATGGATATTGCGTTTCAGGCGGCGCCGGACCATCCGTATGTAAAGGACCACGAGACTTGGTTCAAGAAGCGGCCGGATGGAACGATTCAGTATGCGGAGAATCCACCGAAGAAGTACCAGGACATCTATCCCTTCGACTTCGAGAGCGAAGACTGGGAGGGGATGTGGAAGGAGCTGAAGAGCGTCTTCGATTACTGGATCGGCGTGGGAGTAACGATTTTCCGCGTGGATAATCCGCACACGAAGGCGTTTCCGTTCTGGGAGTGGGCGATTGGGGAGATCAAGAAGGAACATCCTGAGGTCTTGTTTTTAGCAGAGGCGTTTACGCGGCCGAAGATTATGTACCGGCTGGCAAAGCTGGGGTTCAGCCAGTCGTACACGTATTTCCCGTGGCGGAATGCGAAGTGGGAGCTCCAGCAGTATTTGACGGAGCTGACGCAGACGCCGGTGCGTGAGTTCTTCAGGCCGAATCAATGGCCGAATACGCCGGACATTCTGACGGAGTTTTTGCAGATGGGGGGACGGCCGGCTTTTGTGATCCGACTGCTGCTGGCGGCGACGCTGGGAGCGAACTACGGGATTTACGGACCCGCGTTCGAGTTGCAGGAGCACGTGCCGGTGCGGCATGGAAGCGAAGAGTATCTGAACTCGGAGAAATATGAGGTCAGGCACTGGGATCTGAACCGGCCGGACAGTTTGCGGGATATGATTGCGCGGGTGAATGGGATCAGGAATGAGAATGCGGCGCTGCAGAATGATTGGTCGCTGCGATTTCACAACGTAGATAACGATCAGTTGATTTGCTACAGCAAGGAGTCGGATGACCGGTCGAACCTGCTGGTGATGATTGTGAACCTCGACCCGCACTATACCCAGTCGGGATTTGTGACGCTGCCGCTGGATGAGCTGGAGATTGCGCACGATCGGTCGTATGAGGCGGAGGATTTAATGTCGGGTGACCGGTATATGTGGCAAGGAGCACGGAATTATGTGGAACTGAATCCGGCGTTCAGGTCGGGACATATTCTGAAGATCCACCGGCGGATGCGGGTGGAGACGGATTTTGAGTATTTTTTGTAGATCCCTTTGAAACCCTTGGGGATTTGTTGATTGAGCTGGTTGATTCTGAAGGAGCACGGACTGCGGGTCCTTCGACTGCGCTGAGCGCCTTCGCGCTCAGCTCCGCTCAGGATGACAGTCGTTGTGGGCTGGGAAGCCGTGCGCTGGGACATATCGCAGGTCCTTCTCTCCCACCCAAGCAGAGCTTGGATGGGGCACGCGAGCACTCATTAGCGACAGTTACATACGGCGGTAAACGGTAATCGGCGAATCGCATCCAAACAGCTTGGAGCCCTTTGAGTGAAGAAGATTGCAAGCGCAACTGATCCGCTCTGGTACAAAGACGCGGTCATTTACGAGATTCACGTGCGTGCGTTCGCCGATTCCAACAACGATGGGATCGGGGATTTTCAGGGGTTGATGTCGAAGCTCGACTACCTGCAGGATCTGGGCGTCACGTGCCTTTGGCTATTGCCGTTCTTCCCTTCCCCGCTACGCGATGACGGGTATGACATCGCGAATTACGTAGATGTGAACCCGTCGTATGGAACATTGAGCGACTTCAAGCAGTTTCTGGATGCGGCACATCAGCGGAACATGCAGGTGATGATCGAGCTGGTGATCAATCACACCAGCGATCAGCATCCGTGGTTCAAGGCAGCGCGCTTGGCGCCGCCGGGGTCGCCGCAGCGCGAGATGTACGTGTGGTCGGACACGGACCAGGTGTTCAAAGATGCCCGAATCATCTTCACGGATACGGAGAAGTCGAACTGGACGTGGGATGAGACGGCGAAGGCTTACTACTGGCACAGGTTCTTCTCGCATCAGCCGGATCTGAATTGGGAAAGTCCGCTGGTAATGGAAGAGGTGCTGAAGGCGATGCGCTTCTGGCTGGACATGGGAGCCGACGGAATTCGACTGGACGCGATTCCCTACCTGGTTGAGCGCGACGGAACGAATTGCGAGAACCTGCCGGAGACACACGCGATCATCAAACAGTTGCGCGCGGAGATCGATAAAGGTTATGCGAACCGGCTGATCCTGGCGGAGGCAAATCAATGGCCCGCGGACGTGCGGCCGTATTTTGGCGACGGCGATGAGTGCCACATGGCGTTTCATTTTCCGCTGATGCCGCGCATCTACATGGCGCTGCGGCAAGAGGACCGGCTGCCGATTACGGACATCATGGCGCAGACGCCACCGATTCCGGATAGTTGCCAGTGGGGATTGTTTCTAAGGAACCATGACGAACTGACACTGGAGATGGTGACGGACGATGAGCGCGATTATATGTACTTCGCGTACTCGGCCGATCCGCGAATGAGGATCAATGTCGGTATCAGGCGGAGGCTTGCGCCGCTGGTGGACAACAACCGGCGAAGGATCGAGCTGCTGAATTCGCTGCTGCTGAGTTTTCCCGGGACGCCCATCCTTTATTACGGCGATGAGATCGGGATGGGAGACAACATCTATCTGGGCGACCGGAACGGTGTGCGGACTCCGATGCAGTGGACGTCAGACAGAAATGCGGGTTTTTCGCGGTGCGATCCGGCGCGGCTGTATTTTCCGGTGATCATGGACCCGATCTATGGGTACCAGGTGGTGAACGTGGAAGCGCAGCAGGCGGATCAGTCGAGCCTGCTGCAGTGGACGCGGAACATGATCGCGCTGCGAAAGCTTTTCCAGGTGTTCGGGCGGGGGAGCTTGAGTTTTCTGAATCCGACGAACCGGAAGATCCTGGCGTACCTGC
>Ga0068857_100002942_pt1 | contig 14031 bp, 21 predicted proteins | sample KBSCornC72_FD_66591 | JGI IMG/M metagenome (GOLD analysis project Ga0068857, IMG submission 66591) | Corn rhizosphere microbial communities from Kellogg Biological Station, Michigan, USA - KBS Corn C7-2 | ecosystem: Host-associated > Plants > Roots > Rhizosphere > Soil ...
ACGACCGCTGGATCAGCAAGTACGCCGAGCGCCACGTGTCGGCGCTGGCCGAGCTCAAGACCGAAATGGAGGAGTCCGCATGAGCGCTGCGATCACCATCCCGCCTGCCACCACTCAGGTCTACCAGGTCTTCATCAGGGCGACGCCAGAGCAGATCTGGGAAGCGATCACGAACCCCGACTTCACCGAGAAGTACTTCCACGGCGCCCGAACCGAGTACACCGGCGGCCGCCGCGTCTCGAAGGGCCCAGACGGCCAGCTCTACGCCGATGAGGCGGTGCTGGAGTTCGACCCGCCACGGCGGCTGGTGCACGGCTGGCGGTCGCTCTACAGCCCGGAGCTGGCGGCCGAGCCGACCAGCCGCGTGACCTGGGAGATTGCGCCTCAGGACGGCGGCTTCTGCCTGCTGACCGTCGTTCACGACAAGCTCGAGGGTGCACCCAGGACGGCCGAGAACGTGTCCGGCGAGGGTTGGATGATGGTGCTGAGCGGCTTGAAGACACTGGTCGAGACCGGCACGCCGATGGCCGACTGAGGCGCGGAGAAGAGTGCCCCGCCGAACGGCTCAGCGGCCGATGCGCCGGTGCGCGTAGATCAGCAGGCCGAACGTCAGCGTCACCACGAGCACGAACACGGCATTTGTTGTCATGGCGGACACGGCCGGGTTATCGGCAGGCGGCGGTCGATTTGAACCTCCGCGTAGCCAGTCTCGCATTCAAGTGCTAGTTTGAATGTATGAGCGACCGGCCGGCGAAGGATGCGCTGTTCGACGCGTTCGCGTCGGTCGCCCAGGCACTGGGCAGCGGCCGCAGGGCGGAGATCGTCGACGTGCTCGCCCAGGGTGAGCGGTCCGTGGAAGATCTGGCCGGCGAGATCGGCCAGAGCGTCGCCAACACCTCGCATCATCTGCGGTTGCTGGCCCGGTCGGGCCTGCTGCGCTCCCGGCGCGACGGCAACCGGGTCGTCTACCGGCTGGCCGGTGACCGGGTGGCTGAACTGTGGGCGGCCGTCCGCGACGTGTCGACCCACCATGTTGCCGAGGTGTCGGTGCTGGCGGCCGAATATCTGGGAGACCGCGGCGGGATCGAGCAGGTATCGGCGACCGAGCTCGCAGACCGGCTGGCTCGCGGCCAGGCTGTGGTGCTGGACGTCAGGCCGCGGCCAGAATACGACGCCGGCCACATCGCCGGCGCGGTGTCCGCGCCGCTCGATGCGCTCGTCTCGCGTCCGCCCAAGCTTCGGCAGCGCGACGCGGTGGTTGCGTACTGCCGCGGCCCCTACTGCGTGTACGCCGACGATGCGGTGCGGCTGCTGCGCGGCCGCGGCTTCCGGGCGCGCCGGCTGGACGTCGGCTTCCCCGAGTGGCGGCGCGCGGGACTGCCCGTCGAGATCTCGGTGAGAGGAGTGGCCTGATGCTTCTGCGGCCGTTCCTGAACGACGCCACCTCGTGTGCCAGCTACCTGTTCGGGTGCACAACTCTCGGGACGCTGGCGGTGGTCGATCCGCACGCCGATCTGGTCGATGGATACATCGCCGCGGCCGAGGTGGTGGGACAGCCGATCGTGGCGGTGTTCGAGACCCACGTCCAGGCCGATCACGTCTCGGGCCTGCCCGAACTGGCGGGCCGCACCGGGGCGACGGCGTATCTGCCGGCCGGCGCCGGCGTCGAGTTCGAGCACGTGGCGCTCGAGCACGGTGCCGTGGTCGAGCTCGGTAACACCCGGGTGACGGCGATCGCCACGCCCGGCCACGCCCCGGCGCATCACGCCTACGCGGTGGCCGACCTGCGCCGGGGAACCGATGAGCCGTGGCTCGTGTTCACCGGCGACTCGCTCCTGATCGGCGATGTCGGCCGTCCCGACCTGCACGTAGCCGGCGACGCGCCTGGCCAGGCGCGCATCCTCCAGGCATCGCTCCAACGGCTCCTCGACCTGCCCGACCACGTGGTCGTGTTTCCCAGCCATTACGCCGGCTCGGTGTGCGGCCGTGGCCTGTCCGGCAACCCGGTATCGACCATCGGGTTCGAGCGCGCGCACAACGAGATGCTCGGGTTCGCCGACGCCGCGGGGTTCGCCGAGGCGCTACTCAAGGACACACCGCCGCCCCCGCCCGGGCAGGATCGGATCGTGGCCGCCAACCGCCGCGGCAGCGCCGGCACACCCGCATGAGCGCGCCGGTGCGGCTCGGGCTGCGTGAGAACGCCGCCCAGTTCTCGCTGTTGGTTGCGCTGAACGCGCTGGTGGGAGCGATGGTCGGCCTGGAACGGAGCGTCCTGCCGCTGGTCGGCCAGCACGACTTCGGTTTGACGTCGAAGACCGCCATCCTGGCGTTCGTGCTCGCGTTTGGCGCCGCCAAGGCGATCACCAACCTGGCGGCCGGCGGCCTTGCCGAACGCGTCGGCCGCAAGCGGCTGCTGATCATCGGCTGGCTGGTCGTGGTGCCGGTGCCGGTGCTGATCGGGCTGGCGCCGAGCTGGAGCTTCATCGTGGCCGCCAACCTGCTGCTCGGCGTCAACCAGGGTCTGGCCTGGTCGATGACGGTGGTGATGAAGATCGACCTCGCCGGCCCGGCCAGACGCGGCCTCGCGCTCGGCCTGAACGAGGCCGCCGGCTACCTGGGGGTCGCCGCCACGGCCTTTGTCTCGGGCGCGCTGGCCGCCACCTATGCGCCGCGCACGGTCGTCTGGGTCGGCGCGGCGCTGATCGCAGCGGTCGGGCTGACCGTCTCGCTGGTCTGGGTGCGCGACACCGATGCCCACGTTGCGCTCGAGCAGCGCGACCACGACTCGGCGGCGCCCGCCCATACGCTGCGGACCGCGCTGATCCACGCCACCTGGCGTGACCCGGTGTTGCGGTCGTGCAGCCAGGCCGGTCTCGTGAACAACCTGAACGATGCGCTGGCCTGGGGCTTGGCGCCGCTGTTCCTGGCGGCCCACGGTGCCAGCGTGCGCCAGATCGCGCTGGTCGCGGCCGCCTACCCGGTGGTCTGGGGCGCCGGCCAGCTGCTCACCGGCTGGCTCAGCGACCACGTCGGTCGCAAACCCCTGATCACGTTGGGCATGCTCACCCAGGCGGCCGCGCTCGGCCTGCTCGTCGCCGGCGGCGGCGCGTTCCTGCCCTCGCTGGCCGCCGCGGTGCTGCTCGGCGCCGGCACCGCCATGGTTTATCCGACGCTGATCGCCGCAGTCTCCGATGCCAGCCAGCCGCGCGACCGCGCCCGGGTGGTCGGCGTGTACCGCTTCTGGCGCGACTTCGGCTTCGTGCTCGGCGCGTTGGTCGCGGGCATCGGCGCCGACCTCGCCAGCCCCGCGGCCGCGATCGCCATCGTCGCCTGCCTGACTGCCGCCAGCGGAATCGCGGTGGCCCTCACGCATTGGGAGAAGCGCCCCTTCACCGCCGCGCTGGGGGTGTCCTCCGGTGCCTGACCGAAGCGATGAAGCATGAGCTGCTGCACGCCAACCGGCTACCGCACCATGTTCGGCCCGAAGACGGTCGAGCGGGATGCGCGCCGTTACCGCCGCAAGGGGCTGACCGGGTCGGCCGGCTGGCTGGTGCAGGAGCTCACCCGTGAGGGCCTGGATGACGCCTCGGTGCTGGAGGTCGGGGGCGGCATCGGGTGCCTCCAGATCGAGCTGCTCGATGCGGGTGCGAGCTACGCCACCAACGTCGAGATGGTCGACAGCTACGAGGCGGCGGCGCGGGAGCTGGTCGCCGAGCACCGGCTGGAGGATCGGATCGATCGGCGCGTCGCCGACTATGCCCAGGAAGCGGAGCACACCCCGGCTGCCGACATCGTCGTTATGCACCGCGTGATCTGCTGCTATCCCGATGCCGCCAAGCTGACCTCGGCAGCCTGCGGCCGTGCGCGCGACCGCGTCGCCATCACCGTCCCCCGTGACGTCTGGTGGGTACGGCTCGGCTTCGCGGGCATGAATGCCTGGCTGCGGCTGCGCCGGATCGGGTTCCGCGGCTACGTCCACCCGCGCTCGGAGATCCTCGCGGCCGCGGCCGCCCACGGCTTTCACGTCACCCACCAGGATCACGACCTGCTCTGGGAGAGCGTCATCCTCCAGCACGCCCTGTCGGCCGCGGCCGGAGGCGCGGCGCGGTGATCCGGCATCGGGTCCGGGCGGTCGCGGTGTCGCCTGATACCGTCAGGTACATGACGTGCGTGTGCGATGAGCTCGCCCACGAGGATGGCCGGCGTGGCTGAGCCGCTGACCCGATCGGCCCGTGCGCTCCCTCTGGTCACGGTCACGCCATCGCCGTCACGGCTCCAGCCGGCGGAGCGAGCCCGGCTGCAGCGGCGGGCGCGCCTGTTGGCCTGGGGAGGAAACGCGTGGCACGTCGCCGAGTTCGCGATCGCGCTGGTCGCGGGCATCGCCGCCGGATCGATCGCCCTGATCGGGTTTGGCATCGACAGCCTGATCGAAGTGCTGGCCGGGGTCGTCGTGGTGTGGCTGTTCACCGGCAGCCGCATCGGCTCCCATGTGGCGGAGCGGCGAGCCCAGCAGGCGATCAGCATCTCCTTCTACCTGCTGGCCGCCTACATCGCCGTTGAGGCGCTGCGGACGCTGGCCGCCGGTGATCACCCCGATGTCAGCTGGGTGGGGATCGGCCTGGCCGCCTTCACGGCGGCCACCATGCCGCTGCTGGCACGCGCCAAGCGTCGTGTCGGAAACGCGCTGGGCTCGAGCGCCACCGTGTCCGAGGCCAAGCAGACCACCCTCTGCGCCTATCTCTCATTCGCACTGCTGGTCGGCCTCGGCGCCAACGCGGTGTTCGGCCTGTGGTGGGCCGATCCGGCCGCCGCTCTGGTGATCGCCGCCATCGCCGGCCGCGAGGGCGTCCTCAGCTGGCGCGGCGAAGCCTGTGCCGACGGCTGCTGCTGAGCCGAGCGCCGCAAGGCTCGGCCTAGTAGCTGCCCCGCATGTCGCGAAACCGCTGTTCGGCCTCGTCGTCGCCGAGGTCCGAGCTCAGGGTCACCTCTCGGGCCTTCCGATGTGCCACCTGCTCGACGATCCCGTACCTCATGAAGCGGGCGTCGCGCTCCATGGACGATTCCGGTGGCGGCAGATGCGCGACCGCGATCTCCTCGGCAGAGAACCCGTATCCCTCCAGCTGCGCGTCGTCGCTGCCCCGCGCGATCAACCGGCGGGCGATGTCGAGCCGGCTCAGGCCCGTCGGCTTCTCGGCCTGGATCGCGGCTCGCCGTTGCTTTCGTGACGCCATCTGGATTCCAGTGTACTGCCGCCCGGCCGGCTGGCCAGCACCGGCGCCAGAGGCGTGATCGGCGATCACGCCGGAGGATCACCCGGCCTGACGACGCGTGCGGGGTGCGTGGCGCTCGTACAGCCCGATCACCTCCCTGGCCGCCTGGCGCCAGGAATAGTTTTGGCGCGCGTGGCGATTCGCGTTGGCCGCGCGCCGTGACCGTTCGCATTGATCGTCGACGGCGCTCACCATGGCTTCGGCAAGCGCCTGCTCGTCGTCAGGCGGCACCAGCCAGCCATCGGGCTCCCCGGGGGTGACGTTGATGAAGCTGGGAGGGCCTCCACTGAGGGTGGCGATCACGGGCAGCCCGCAGGCCATCGCCTCCAGGTACACCAGGCCAAACGGTTCATCGGTCGACGGCGCGACGAAGCAATCGGCACAGCTCAGGCCCAGCGGAAGCTCGTCGTGGTCACGCCAGCCGTCGAAAAACACCCCGCTGATGCCCTCCCGCGTGACGACGGTATGGGGATGCTCTCCCTCCCACTCACCCGGCCAACCACCCCAAATGACAAGTGGCGCCGGCATTGACATCGTCCGCCGGGCCTGGGCGTAGGCGCGAATCAGCAGCGGCACGCGTTTGAACGCCAGGAAGCGGCCGACGTACATCAGCACCGGCAGGGCATCCCCGGTCTCGGGGTCGGAGAACCCGTCGATCACGTCCTGCTCCGTGTAGCGGATGCTGCCTGGCCTCGAGGTCGCCTCGTTCCAGCCTCGGGGGTCGCTCACCAGCCAGCGCAGCCAGTGTGCCCGGCGCTCTTCAGCGCTTGGCTGGTGCGGGACGAAGTGGTCGATGTCGACGCCGTTGGGGATCGAATGCACCTTCTCCGGATCGAGCCCCAGCAGACGCACCGCCTCTCGCTGATCGTGCGGCGATATCGTGATCGTGGCGGCCGCGCGGCCCGCCGATCGGCGCATCCGTTCCATCCACCATTCGGCGTGCGGTCCAAGAATGGCCGGTACCTGCCGCTGGATCGCATCGAGCATCTTCAACTCGGTGCCGTGCAGATGCGTGATCACCGGCAGGTCTGGCAGCGACAGCTCGACCGCATCGTGAAGCGGTGTCAGGTGGTGCAGGTGCAGCAGCCGGGATTGCGGCATGGCGTCGGAGCCGGCGAGCAGTGCCGCCCAGGCTGCCGCCATCCGCGTCCCCTGCTCCGGAGAGACCCAGGGAAAGGCGCGATCGGGAACGCCGGACCTCGCCTCGAACGACGGATGCATTGGGAACGGCGCGTCCATCGGATCCTCCCCCTGCACCCATCGTGCAACGGCATCGTCATACAGGGCGGGAAGGATGTCGACACCGCGAAACACGGTCGCAGCGTTTCCCAGCGCCCCGGCCTCACCCAGCGACCCACAGGCCAGCGTAACGGGCCAACCGAGCGCTTGAAGCGCATGTGAGAGATACCTGGCAACCCGCGCCGAGCCGCCTCGTGGGTAGAAGAACAGGCCCATACCCACTGACTCTTGATCGGCTGCCAAGGGGTGAGCATACGCTCTGGGACTCGTCAGACCCGGTAGGCGTCCGACAGCCGTCTGGGCACCACCATGCTCCACGCCTCGATCACCAGGTCGCGCAGCTCGTCCTGGTCGATCTCCGCCAGCCGGACGACCACCCAGTTGTAGCGGAGGTCGGACGCCCGTGGCATGAGGAACTTCTCCGGCTCGGTGCCCACCAGCCACTCGCGCTCCTCCTTCGGGAACGCGAAGCCCATCAGCGTCTGGTCGCGCGAAAAGGCCAGGTAGACGATGCGGCCGACCCTGAACTTGACCCGGCCGCGGACGAACGCCTCGGACGAGCGGGGCAGCCCGCTCGCCAGCTCCCGCACATCGTCGATCGTCACCATGCCCGCAGCACCGTATCGCCGGGCACCCGGCGACCCCCCGGATGTGGAGAGCCGCCGGTCGCCGCGGCAGCGGGCTAGCCGGTCGGCATCTCCGCCGACGGGTCGTTCTGCCAGAGCCCGAACTCATTTCCCTGCGGGTCCTTGCAGGTCGAGAACCAGCCCATCCCGGGCACCGGCATCGGCTGGTCGGCCTCGCCGCCCAGCTCCCGCACGCGCTCGGCGCCGGCGTTGATCTCGTCGACATCGAAGTACGCGCGTGTCCCCCGCTTGCCGGGCTCCATGTTGGTGATCGCGGCGCCGGAGCTCTCGCCGATCCGCGTCATGTGGTACTCGGACGGGCCGGGATACGACTCGAACTGCCACCCGAACAGCGAGCCCCAGAACTCGCGACCCTTGGCCGTGTCGTCGGCCGGGATCTCGAAGTGCACTATCTGGCCGGACATGGATCCTCCCTCGTGGTGCTTCGCGGCGGAGCGAGTCGCCCCACCGCCGTCTCCCGGTAGACCTACCGCACGGCGGAAACTCATCGGTGTGACGTGACCCGTGCGGCCGGACGCCGGGCTCAGAGGTTTCGGCGAAACTGCACACCACGTCCCGATCGAAAGGAGCACGCATGAGCACACCTTCAGACCAGCGGTCCCAGGGACCGGTCGTTCCCCGCGCGGCCGCTCCCCGGCCGATCGACCCGGGGGTCAGGATCGGCCACGTCCACCTGCGGACGTCGGACATCGACCGAGTGCGCGACTTCTACGTCGGCGTGCTCGGGTTCGACGTCGTGTTCGAGGCCCGCGGCGTGCCCGGCTGGGGCACGACCGGAGACATCCTGTTCGTCTCGGCGGGCGGGTACCACCATCATCTTGGCTTCAATACCTGGAAGTCGGCCGGCGGCTCCCCGCAGCCCGACGGCGTGGCCGGGCTGCACCACGTCGCCCTCAACTATCCGACCCGAGCCGCCCTGGCGGACGCGGTGCGCCGCCTGCGCGAGGTCGAGTGGCCGCTGCGCCAGACCACAGATCACGGCACGCATCTGGCCGTCTACCTGTCCGATCCCGACAGCAACGATCTGGAGCTGGCCTGGGATCGCCCGTTCGAGGAGTGGCCGCGGGACGGCCGCGGCCATGCGGAGCTCGCGATCGACTCGACGTTCGACGTCGACGAGCTGCTGGCGGAGGGCTGAGGGATGGCCCGGCAGGTCGCGCTGCTGCGAGGCGTCAACATCGCCAGCCGGAACCGCATCGCAATGGCCGATCTGCGCGAGGTGGTGGAGGGCCTCGGCTACGCGGATGTGAAGACCCTGCTGATGAGCGGCAACGCGGTGTTCAGCTCGACCGACCGGCCGGACGCAGCGGCGGCCAAGATCCGCGCGGCTCTGAAGTCCCAGCTGGGACTGGACGTCGGGGTGCTCGGCCGCAGCTGCGCGGAGATGGCCAGGATCGTCGACCGCAACCCGTTGCACGGAAAGGCAACAAACCCCAAGCGCTACTCGGTGGTGTTTCTGTCCGGCAAGCCCGACGCCAGAGTGATGCGAGAGGTCGACGCCGCGAAGTACGAGCCTGAGCTGTTCGAGGCGCACGGCAAGGAGATCTATGCGTGGTGGCCCGACGGGCTCCGGCAGGCCAGGCTGACCCACGCCTTCTGGGAGCGGCGGCTGGGCCTGACCGCCACCGCCCGCAACTGGAACACGGTCGAGAAGCTGCTGGCGATGGCCAGCGAGTAGGCCGCAGCGCCCGCAATGTAAGGACTCCGTAACCACACTGGCGAACAGGTGTCCGCCGCTGGCAGAATGGTGGCATGGTGACAGGTGGGATAGAAGCTGCGGAGGCGCGTGAGGACCTGCTCGCTCTCCGCCGTAGAGTGATCAAGGAGTTGGTCGATCTCGACCTTCGCGTGCCCGGCCGGACGCGCACCCGGCGCGACCGGCTGGCGGCGATCGTTCGTGGTGCGGTCCCGCGCCGGCGCCGTTCGCGCTGGCAGCGGCTGATCCGTCGCTGACCGGCTGCTTCACGATCCTCTCGGCGGGGCGGCGCTCCCAGGCCCTGTGATACCGTTTTTTGGCTCAACCGACGAGAGGGTTCCCCGTGGCATCAGGTGTTCGGGTTCTGGTCACGCTGGCTTGTCAGGAGTGCAAGCGGCGGAACTACCAGACCAACAAATCCAAGCGCAACTCGCCCGACAGGATCGAGTTCAACAAGTACTGCCGCTGGTGCGGCCGGCACACGCCGCACAAGGAGACGCGCTAGGCGCCCGGCGATGGCACGCAGGAATCGCCAGCAGCAGGTGCCGGCAGGGCGGCGAAGCGTCACCGCTCCGCTGGCCGGCAAGCCGAAGAGCCAGTCCGGCGGCGAGCCCGTCGCTCGCCGGCGGGGCATCCGCGGCATCTTCGGGTTCGTCGGCGAGGTGCGGGGGGAGCTGGCCAAGGTCGACTTCCCCAACCGCCACCAGACCTGGCAGTCCACCTCGGTCGTGATCGCCGCCTGTGTCATCGTGGGCCTCTACCTGTACGGGCTCGACCAGGTGTTCGCGCGCCTGGTGCAGCAGCTCGTCGACCTCCAGAACTGACAGGGACAGAATGTTTCGCTGGTATGTGATCAACACCTACTCCGGCCATGAGAACAAGGTCAAGGCCAACCTCGAGCACCGCATCAAGTCGATGAGCCGCGAGATGACGGTGCGCCAGGTCGTCGTGCCCACCGAGTCCGTGGTCGAGACCAAGGACGGTCAGAAGGTGCAGGCCGAACGGCGGTTGTGGCCGGGCTACGTGCTCGTCAACATGGACCTCGAGCTCGACAAGGAGGCCTGGGGCCTGGTCAAGAACACGCCGGGCGTGACCGGATTCGTGGGCGCCTCCGGCCAGCCGGTGCCGCTCAGCCAGTCCGAGGTCGACAAGATGTTGCATTCGCAGGCGACTACCACCGTCGCGCCCAAGCAGCGCGCGGAGTTCCAGATGGGCGAGAGCGTGAAGGTGATCTCCGGCCCGCTGTCGGACTTCGACGGCGAGATCGCCGAGATCAACGAGGACCAGGGCAAGCTCAAGGTGCTGGTCTCCATCTTCGAGCGCCAGGTGCCGGTCGAGCTGGAGTTCGACAAGGTGAAGAAGCTCTAGACCCGCAGCGACCATCACTCACGATCGTGGGAGCCGCCGCCGGCGGCGCATGAACCACTCAGGAGGAACGACATGGCCAAGAAGGTCATCAAGCTGATCAAGCTCCAGATCCCGGCCGGGCAGGCGAACCCCGCCCCACCGGTCGGCCCCGCGCTGGGCCAGCACGGCGTCAACATCATGGACTTCTGCAAGGCGTTCAACGCCGCCACGCAGGGGCCAAACGCCGGTCAGATCACGCCGGTCGAGATCTCGGTGTACGAGGACCGCTCGTTCACCTTCATCACCAAGACGCCGCCCGCCGCCGTGTTGATCAAGGAAGCTCTGAACATCCAGTCCGGTTCGGGCGAGCCCAACCGCGAGAAGGTGGGCAGGCTGTCCCGCGACCAGCTGCGGTCGATCGCCGAGCGCAAGCTCCCCGACCTGAACGCGAACGACGTCGATGCGGCGATGAACATCGTCGCCGGTACCGCCCGCTCGATGGGCGTGGAGGTGGAGGTCTGATGCCCGGCAAGAAGTACCTGGCGGCCCGCCAGCAGGTCGACCGCGAGAAGCTGTACGCGCCCCTGGAGGCGGTCCGCCTGCTGAAAGGGCTCGAGCTGTCGACGTTCGACGAGACCGTCGAGGTGCATATGCGGCTGGGCGTGAACGTCCGCCACGCCGACCAGCAGTTGCGGGGAACGCTGTTCCTACCGCACGGCCTGGGCAAGTCGGTCACCGTCGCCGTGTTCGCCCAGGGCGAGAAGGCCAAGGAGGCCGAAGAGGCCGGCGCGGACGTGGTCGGCGGCGAGGACCTGGCCACCCGGATCACCGGCGGATGGACGGATTTCGACGTCGCCATCGCCACCCCCGACATGATGGGCACCGTCGGCAAGCTGGGCCGCATCCTCGGCCCTCAGGGCAAGATGCCGAGCCCCAAGGCGGGCACGATCACGTTCGACATCGGCAAGGCCGTGGGCGACGTCAAGTCGGGCAAGATCGAGTACCGCACCGACCGCACCGGCATCGTGCACGTCGCTCTGGGCAAGAAGTCCTTCGACGAGCAGGCGCTGGTCGAGAACTACCAAGCGGTGCTGGAGGAGATCCTGCGGGCGAAGCCGTCTGCCGCCAAGGGCCGGTACCTGAGGTCGATCACGATTGCCTCCACCATGAGCCCGGGGGTCAAGCTCGACACCTCCAAGACGCGCGACCTGCTCGAGGAGGCCACCACCGCGGCGTAGCGTGGCCTTCGCGCGGCTGCGTCGGGTCGGTCAGTCCGCCGGCGGCTCCCCGGGCGCCCATGGCTCGCGCTCCAGCGCAGCACGGAGCTCCCGGGCACCGTCGCCCGGCCGTGGTGGCCCGTGGCCGATCAGCACGTGGCGGATCGGGTGCGCCAACAGCCGCATCAGCCGGGGTAGCACAATGTCCGCGTGGTCGTCCGACGGCCGCACGCGAAGGTCGCCCGATTCGTCGCGCACCAGCGCGTCGCCCGCGACCACCGCCTGATGCGCTGGCAGGTAGAGCACGCTCTCGTGGCGCCCGCGGCCGTCCTCGATGGCGAGTGCACCCGCGGGTAGCGGGGCGGCCGCCAGATCGTGGCGCGCGCCCGGCGCGGCCAGATCGGCTGCGGGATCCGCCCAGATCGGGGCGTCGAAGTGGCCGGCGATCTGCTCGGCGTCGCGCTCGTGGTCGGGGCGGGTGACGATCACCGCGACGGGCCCGCCGCGGTGCGCCTGCGCCGCCAGCCTGCCGAGCACCCAGCCGCGATCGGATGCCGGCTCCGGCAGCAGCGGGTCGACGACCAGCGTCGCCCCGGCTCCGGAGGCCACGGTCGCCGCCACCAGCGGATCCCAGTCCTCGGCCGCCGACCAGTCGGGGTGGCGCTGCACCCACTGCCAGAGCCCCTGCTCGAACTCGATCACCGACGGCACTGCCGCTCCCCTTTTCGGCGGACATGACTAGACTGCCCAGCGTACACCGCGCATCCGCGCCGAAGACCGTCGGGGCCGCACAGGCTCAAAATCTCACCCGACCGAGGCCGCGGCACCAGGTTCACGCCTCACGGCTTCGCCTGCGTCCGCCCTCACACGGCGGATGCCACGAAGCGAGCCGCGGGAGGTGAAAGTGAGAAGAGACGAGAAGAGAGCCGTCGTCGAGCGGCTGGTCGAGCAGATCAAGGAGTCGAGTGCCCTGATCGTGACCGACTACCGCGGACTGAGCGTGACCGAGACGGCCGACGTCCGCCGTGCGCTGCGGGAGGCCGGAGCGTCGTTCCACGTGGCCAAGAACACGTTGGCCAGGATGGCGGCCGAGCAGGCCGACCGGCCGCACCTGGTCGAGTTCCTGGAAGGACCGACGGCGATCGCGTTCATCGCGGACGATCCAGTGCCGGCCGCCAAGGCGCTGTCGGACGTCGCCAGGCGAACGAGGATCCTGGCCGTCAAGGGCGGCGTGATGAACGGCCACACGCTGTCGGCCGACGAGGTGCGCCGCCTGGGCGACCTGCCCTCGCGGGAGGTGCTGCTCTCGCAGGTCGTGGGCGCCGTGGCGGGCCCCATGCAGAACACCGTCGGTGTCCTGGCCGCGCCGTTGCGCGACCTGGTCGCCGTGCTGGACGCATACATCGCAAAGAGACAGGCGGAGGAATCCCCTGCCTGACGAACCCGGAGGTACCGACAGATGGCTGTCGAGAACATCGTCGAGGAGCTGAACAAGCTCAGCGTCCTCGAGTTGGTCGAGCTGAAGAGCAAGCTGGAGGAGGAGTGGGGCGTCACCGCTGCCGCGGCCGCTCCGGTGATGGTTGCCGGCGGCGCCCCCGCCGGTGGCGGTGGTGAGGCCGCGGAGGAGGAGCAGTCCTCCTTCGACGTCGTGCTCACCTCGCCAGGCGACAAGAAGATCCAGGTGATCAAGGTGATCCGCGAGCTCACCGGACTGGGCCTGAAGGAGGCCAAGGCGGTGGCCGACGAGGCGCCGGCGCCGGTCAAGGAGGGCGTCGCCCGCGAGGAGGCCGACCAGATCAAGGCCAAGCTGGAAGAGGCCGGCGCGGCCGTCGAGGTCAAGTAGCCGGCCGTTCTTCCGGCAGCGGGGCGCGGGCGGAAGACCGTCCGCGCCCCGTTCTCTGAGCGGCGCGGGTCTCCGGGTCGATAGAATTGCCCGTAATGGACAAAGCTTCCTGCATCCGGCCGTACGCACCGCTGCGCAGCGGGCCGTCGAACGATGCCGAGCAGCACACTCAGGCGCTGTTCGGCGACCCGGTCGACGTTCTCGAGCAGGAGAACGGCTGGGCCCGGGTGGTGCTGGCCGACGGCTACGAGGGATACCTCGAGGGCGAGGTGCTCGGCGAGCCGCTGCCGAAGGAGCGCGCCCACGTGGTGGTGGTGCCCCAGGCCGCCGACCGCTACATGGGCACCTGGCTGCCGGCCCCCGGCCTGCGCACCGAACCGCTGGCCGCCGCCCGCCGCAAGGCATCGGGTGATGCGATCGCCGAGGCTGCCCTGATGTTCCTGGGCGCGCCCTACGAGTGGGGCGGAGTGACGGTGGAGGGGCTCGACTGCTCGGGCCTGATCCAGGCCGTGCACCGCCGGTTCGGGCTGCTGCTGCCGCGCAACGCCGACCAGCAGGAGACCGCCGGCGAGGAGGTCGCCTACGACGACGCCCAGCCGGGAGACCTGCTGTGTTACGGCGATCACATCGCCGTCTATCTGGGTGACGACCGGATCGTGCACGCCGCGAAGACGCACGCCAAGGTGGTGGAGGAGGCGCATCCAGACGACCTGCGCGCTCGCCTGCGCACCGTTCGCCGGGTGTTCGACGGCGACGACTGAGCGGACCCCGA
>Ga0068857_100002943_pt1 | contig 14030 bp, 14 predicted proteins | sample KBSCornC72_FD_66591 | JGI IMG/M metagenome (GOLD analysis project Ga0068857, IMG submission 66591) | Corn rhizosphere microbial communities from Kellogg Biological Station, Michigan, USA - KBS Corn C7-2 | ecosystem: Host-associated > Plants > Roots > Rhizosphere > Soil ...
TCGCGCGCCGCCTGCGCCTCGAAAGGATCGGCCGGAGCCGAGATGGTCAGGCCGGTCTGCTCGGAGAGGAGCGAGCGGACGCGCTCGGCGAACTCCGGATGCGTGTTCAGGCCGGTGCCCGTCGCCGTCCCTCCGAGCGGGATCTGGCCGACACGCTCGAGGGTCGCCTCGACGCGCGCATGTCCCTGGCGCACCTGGGCCGCGTAGCCGCCGAACTCCTGGCCCAGCGTGACGGGAACGGCGTCCATCAGATGCGTCCGGCCCGACTTGACGACGTCGTCGAACTCGCGCGCCTTCCCCTGCAGTGCCTCGGCCAGCCGGTCGAGCGCGGGCAGGAGACCCTTGACGAGGTCGTCGAGCGCGGCGAGGTGCACGGCCGACGGAAAGACGTCGTTCGACGACTGGCCCATGTTCACGTCGTCGTTCGCATGGACACCCTCGCCCGCGAGCGACGCGATGACCTCGTTCGCGTTCATGTTGGACGAGGTGCCCGAGCCGGTCTGGAAGACGTCGATCGGAAACTGGTCGTCGAACTCGCCGTTCGCGATCCGGTCACCGGCTGCAGCGATCCGCTCGGCCTTGTCCTTGTCGAGCAGGCCGAGCTCCGCGTTCACGCGCGCCGCGGCGGCCTTGATCCGGCCGAGCCAGCGCGCGACCGAGACCGGGATCGGCTCACCGGAGACCGGAAAGTTCTCGACAGCCTTCTTGGTCTCTGTCCCCCAGAGCTCTTGCTCGCCGGAAACGCTGCGCATTCCCGGCGAGTGTATCTAGGTGACGACGCGCAGCCTGCGCCGTTCCAGAGGTCGTTCGCGCAGGCCTTTCTGAACCGGCTCGGCCAGGTCGGCGACCAGGGCCCACCCGAGGTAGCCGCACCGGCCGCACTCACCGGGATCGAGGCGTTGAGTTCGCTCGCGCGTGACCGTCCTGAACGTGCCGCAGTGAAGGCACTCGACAGCGTGCTTCTCGCTCACATGGTTTATTTCGGCTGCGCCAGCCTCGTAGGTCTCCCCCCGAAAGGGGAGATGTGCAAGCGTGTGGAAGTGGCGCGGTTCGTCGTCGACTGTGAGACGCTGCTCGGGATCGCGGCCGGGGAGATCGAGGTCTCTGCGCAGCACCAGCTCGTCGCGCCGACCCTCATCCGCTCACAGGCGCTCGCCACGCTCTACGAGGCGGCTAGGCGAGGTGAGATCTCAGCGGCCGAGGGGATGGAACGAGTGACACGGATCAACTCGCTCAAGGTTCGCTTCCTTGGGGACAAGGTGCTCCAGCGTCAAGCCTGGAGGATCGCAGCCGATCTGGGATGGGACACGACCTACGACGCCGAGTACGTCGCGCTGACCAGGCTGCAAGCCGACTTCTTGGTCACCGCCGACAAGAAGCTGGCGCGAGCAGTTTCCGGGATCGTCGAAACCGCGACGGCGGACGCGCTTCGCACGTCCTGACCGGCCTAGTCCGTCGAGTACTTCGGCTGGACCTTCTCGCCGCGGATGCGGGCGATGGCGTTGTTGGCCGCGATCGCTGCCTCGCCGAAGCCGATCGAGATCAGCGTGATCTTGCCCTCGTAGCCGGCCACGTCGCCCGCCGCGTAGACGCCCGGGATGGAGGTGTCCATCGTCATTGGGTCGACGAGGATCTGCCGCTTGCCGTGCAGCTCGAGCCCCCAGTCGGCGATCGAGCCGAGGTGCGAGTGAAACCCGAGCAGGAGGATGAGCGCGTCGCAGTCGAGCTCGAAGGTCTCGCCCGTTCCCGTGTCCTCCACGGTCACGGCCTGGATCGACCCGTCCCCATGGATTTCGCGCAACTCGGCGGGCGCGCAGATGCGCACGCTGCCCTCGCCTTCGAGCCGGCGCGCCTCGTTCACGGACGTCTCGAGCGCGCGGAAGCGGTCGCGCCGGTGGACGAGCGTGATGGGAAGGCCGGCGGTGTCCTGCAGGCCGAGCGTCCAGTCGAGAGCCGAGTCGCCGCCGCCGACGATGACGCAGTTCTTGCCCTTGAAGACGTCCTTGCGCCTGACGAAGTAGTGGAGCCCGCGTCCCTCCCAGTCGTCCAAGCCCTCGAGCTCCAGCTTTCTGGGCTCGAACGCCCCGTGACCCGCTGTCACGATGAGCGCGCGCGAAAAGAACTGCTTGCCCGACTTCGTCGTCAGCGAGAGGAGGTCCTCGCCGTTCTGCGCGATCCGCGTGAGATCGGCGACCTCCTCGTCGAGATGCACGTCCGCGCCGAACTGGAGCCCCTGCTCGACGCAGAGCTCGACGAGGTCCTGGCCTTTGATCTTCGGGTGGCCGGCGACGTCGTAGACGTGCTTCTCGGGATAGACCGCAGCGACCTGACCACCGAGCTGGCCGAGGCTTTCGACGATGCGAACGCTCGCATCGCGGTGGCCCGCGTAGTACGCGGCCGCGAGGCCCACCGGGCCCGCACCGATGACGGTGATGTCGCAGACGCCTTCGCTCACGCCTGACTCGATGCTACCCGGGCCGAGGAAGCGCTAGTGCGAGCAGCCGGAGCCGCAACCGCCGCCGGCATGCGTCTGCGCGGCCTCGCCCTCGACCGCGCCTTCCTTCGCCTGGAAAGAGGAGCCGCACCCGCACGCCGCCTGGACGTTCGGGTTGTTGATGGCGAAACCGGCGCCCATGAGCGCGTCCACGTAGTCGATCTCGGCACCGGTGAGGTACGGGGCGCTGAACGGGTCGATGACGACGCGAACGCCGTTCATCTCGATCTCGTTGTCGCCGTCCTGAGGCCCGCGGTCGAAACCGAGGGCGTACTGGAATCCCGAGCAGCCGCCGCCCTGAATCGCGATTCGGAGCACCGAGACCTCGCCCTCGGGCTCCTCGGCCATGAGAGCGCGGATCTTCGTGGCCGCAGACTCGGTAACGGTGACCATCGATCTCAGTGTACCAATGGCCTCAGCGGTCAAACACCCCCGACCTTGTGACACGAAAGGGGCGGGAAAACGCTGGAAAGATCGCGCAGTTCGTGACAAGTCTCACTGAGGCGAGGACGGTTAGTATGCGGGCGTGCCGCTGGCCGTCCTGGACGACTGGTTTCCCTTCCTCGTCTACGGCTTTCTCGCCCTGGCGATCCCGGCTTCGCTGATCGCAGCGTCGTTCATGCTCGCTACCCGGCCGACGGCGAGAGCGCGGCAGCGCACGATCCCCTTCGAATCGGGCGTCTCGGTGGGCCCACCGAGAAAGCAGCGATTCACGATCAGCTTCTACCTGACGGCGATGCTCTTCATCGTCTTCGACATCGAGATCGTCTTCCTGTACCCGGTCGCGATCTGGCTGGATGCGCTCGGGACCTTCGCGCTCGCCGAGTTCGGCTTCTTCATCGCGATCCTCGCCATCGCCTACGTCTACGTGTGGAAGAAGGGGGCGCTCGATTGGCGGACGTAGGACGCAAGAAGCGCCTCGCCGACTACGGCCTCTCGAGCGAGCGGACTCTCATGCGCCGGAAGGGGCCGGGCGTCTTCGAGCAGGAGCTCGGCGACCTCGAGAGCAAGCTCGGCCTCACCACGGTGGAGAAGGCGGTGGCCTGGGCACAAGGGCATTCGATCTGGCCTGACACGTTCGGGCTCGCCTGCTGCGCGATGGAGATGATCGCGATCGTGGGCTCGCGCTACGACGTTGCCCGTTTCGGGGCCGAAGTCTTCCGCTCCTCCCCGCGCCAGGCCGACCTGATGATCGTCTCCGGCCGCGTCTCCCACAAGATGGCCGCGCCTCTCCGGCAGATCTACGACCAGATGCTGGAGCCGAAGTGGGTGATCGCCATGGGCGCCTGCGCGAGCTCGGGCGGCATGTTCTCCAACTACGCCGTTCTTCAGGGCGTCGACAAGATCGTCCCCGTAGACGTGCACGTGCCCGGCTGCCCGCCGCGACCCGAGGCGCTGCTCGAGGGCATCGTCCGGCTCCAGGAGAAGATCCTCGCCGGCGTGCCCCCCGCGTACGAGATCCGCGAGGTGGCGTCCTGACCTTCACCGACGTGCCGGGGTTCGCGTCCGTCAGCGAGGCCCGCGGCGAGACCACCGTGATCGTCGAGACCGCACGCCTGCGCGAGGCGGCGGAGTTCCTGCGCGACGAGCGCGGGTTCAACTTTCTCTCCGACATAGCCGCGGCCGACTACCTCGGCTGGAACGAGCGCACCGTTGCCGGCTACTGGGGCCATCGCGCCGGCCGTGACATAAACCTGCCCGGCTCCTGGGGCCTCGCGAAGAAGCCCGAGCCCAAGGCGAAGCGCTTCTCGATCTCCTACCAGCTGCTCGCGGTCGTCTCCGGCGCGCGCGTGGCGCCGCGCGTACGCGTGCAGGTCTGGTGCGACGACGGCGAACCGGTGCCGAGCGTCGTCTCGGTGTGGCCGACGGCCGACTGGCACGAGCGCGAGGCCTACGACCTCATGGGCATCCCCTTCGAAGGCCATCCGAACCTGAAGCGGATCCTCATGGACGACGACTGGGAGGGCCACCCCCTCCGCAAGGACTATCCGATCGGCGGCGAGCCGGTGCGCTTCTCGGGAGCGGAGTGATGGCCACCACGGCCCAAGGGCGGACCCGGCAGGCTCCCATCTACGTAGACACGCGGATCCCGAGCCCGATCCCGTCCGTGCTCCAGGTCGACCCCGCCCTCCGCGAGGAGGGCGACATCCTCGAGGTCAACTTCGGCCCGAACCATCCGTCGACGCACGGAGTCCTCCGCCTGATCGTGGAGCTGAACGGCGAGCGGGTCGAGGGCGTCGAGGCCGTCATCGGCTACCTCCACACCGGCTTCGAGAAGAACATGGAGCAGAAGACGTGGTGGAAGGCGATCACGTACCCGGAGCGGATCGACTACCTCTCCTTCCAGATCAACGAGCTCGCCTTCGTCCTCGCGATCGAGAAGCTCCTCGGCGTCGAGCCGCCGCCGAAGGCGACCTGGATGCGGACGCTCCTCTGTGAGCTCTCGCGCATCCACTCCCATCTGATCTGGCTCGGCACGGGAGCGCTCGAGCTCGGCGCGATCTCGCTCCTCTGGTACTGCTTCCGCGAGCGCGACGCCGTTCTCGACCTCTTCGAGCTCGTCACCGGCGTGCGCATGCACACGCGCTACTTCCAGGCCGGCGGGCTCGCCGAGGACATTCCGCCCGGTTTCTACACGGAGTGCCGCAAGTTCGCGGACATGTTCCCGGGCAGGGTCGACGAGTACGAGGCGCTCCTCGACCGGCAGGCGATCTGGCTCGAGCGGACGAAGGGCATCGGGCTCCTCTCGGCCGAGGACGCCATCGCGCTCGGCCAGTCGGGGCCCGTGCTCCGCGCCTCGGGCGTGGACTGGGACCTCCGCAAGGTCGAGCCCTACCTCGCCTACGACCAGGTCGACTTCGACGTCCCGGTCTACTTCAACGGCGACGTCTACGACCGCTACAAGGTGCGCATGGACGAGATGCGCGAGTCGACGCGCATCGTCCAGCAGTGCCTCGACGGCATGCCCGAGGGACCGTGGATCGTGGACGACCGAAAGATCGTCCTCCCGCCGAGGCACGAGCTGCACACGTCCATGGAGAGCCTGATCCACCACTTCAAGCTCGTCACCGAGGGGTACCGCGTGCCTGCGGGCGAGGTCTACGTCGCCGTCGAGTCGGCCCGCGGGGAGCTGGGATGCTACGTCGTCTCCGACGGAGGATCGAAGCCGTGGCGCGTGAAGTTTCGCGCGCCGTCGTTCGTGGCCCTCGAGGCGACCGCGACCACGGTCAGGGGCTCTCTCGTCGCCGATCTCATCGCGATCCTCGGCTCCCTCGACACGGTCATGGGGGACTGCGACCGTTAATGGCCCCGCCCTTGCTCACAGCTCGGGCCCCCCGCCTCGCTGCGAAGCTTCGCCTCGCTTCGTCCTCGGTCGCGCCCGTAGCCTCCGGCTACGAACACTCCCTGCGTCCTGGCGAGGCTCGCTTCTCGCGGCCGTGGAACGCGATCTGTTCGGAAGGTCGACGCTGATGGCCCCGAGCACGCTCTACGACGAGATCCAGGAGCTCGCGTCGCGCTACCCCCAGCCGCGCTCGGCGGTCATGCCCGCGCTTCGACTCGCTCAGGAACGCCACGGCTGGCTCCCGCCGGACGCCTTCCGCGAGGTCGGCGAGGCACTCGACCTGACGCCCGCCTACTGCAAGGCGGTCGCGAGCTTCTACGACATGTTCCACCTCGAGCCTGTCGGCCGGCACATGATCGAGGTCTGCACCAATATCTCCTGCGCGCTCGTCGGCGCACAGCAGGTCCTCGAGGCCTTCGAGTCCGAGCTCGGCGTGGAGGCGGGCGAGACGACGGAGGACGGGGAGTTCACGCTGCGCACCATCGAGTGCGCCGGCGGGTGTGGCTATGGGACCGTCGTCTCGGTCGACCACCGCTACCGTGAGCCGGTCCGGCCCGAGGACGTGTCCGGCATCGTCGAGGAGCTGCGCGATGGCGCTGAGTAAGGAGGCGCAGACGAAGCTCCTCTTCGCGAACGCCGAGGGGCGCGACCTGACGAAACTGGCCGAGTACCAGAACATCGGCGGCTACAAGTCGCTCAAGAAGGCGCTGAAGATGAAGCGAGAGGCACTCCTCGACGAGCTTCTCACAGCAGATGTGCGCGGCCGTGGGGGCGCCGGGTTCCCGATGGGTCGCAAGGCAAGCTTCCTGCCCAAGTCGGAGGAGAGCGTCAAGCCCATCTACCTCGTCTCGAACGCGGACGAGTCCGAGCCGGGCACGTTCAAGGACCGCGAGATCATCGCCCGCCTCCCGCACATGTACATCGAGGGCTGTGCGATCGCCGCGCGCGTCATCGGAGCGAACACGGCGTTCATCTACATCCGCGGCGAATACCTGACCGAGTTCGAGATCCTCCGCGACGCCCTCGAGGAGGCGCGCGAGGCCGAGCTCGTCGGGCCGAACGTCCTCGGCTCGGGCTGGGACCTCACCATCGTCGTCCACCGCGGCGCCGGCGCCTACATCTGCGGCGAAGAGACGGCCCTCCTCGAGTCGCTCGAGGGCAAGCGCGGCCAGCCGCGCTCCAAGCCTCCGTTCCCGGCGATCTCGGGTGTCTACGCCTCTCCGACGCTGATCAACAACGTCGAGACCCTCGCCACGGTCCCGAAGATCATCGAGATCGGCGGCGCGGAATACGCGAAGCTCGGCGTCGAGAACTCGCGAGGGACGCGCATCTTCTCGCTCTCCGGCAACGTCGTGAACGGCGGCAACTACGAGGTGGAGCTCGGCACCAACCTGCGCGAGCTGGTCTACGACATCGGCGGCGGGATTCCCGAGGGCCGCGAGCTGAAGGCGATCATCCCGGGCGGCTCGTCCGTGCCGGTGCTGACCGCCGACGAGGTCGACACGGCGCTCGACTTCGACGCGATGGCGGCGCGCGGCACGATGCTCGGCTCCGGCGCGGTCATCGTCATGGACGACCGCTGCTGCATGGTGCAGCTCGGCCTGCGGGTCGCGCAGTTCTACATGCACGAGTCGTGCGGCAAGTGCACGCCGTGCCGGGAGGGAACGCGCTGGATGGTCTCGATCCTGCGGAAGATCGAGGAGGGCGACGCTTCCCAGGGGGAGCTCGACCTGCTCCTGAGCGTCTGCGACCGGATTCTCGGCAACTGCCTCTGCCCGCTCGGCGACGCGGCCGCGATGCCCGTGGCGAGCTACGTGGCGAAGTTCCGGGACGAGTACCAGCGCCACATCGACGAGGGCGGCTGCCCGTTCCGGGGCGAATCGACGCTCGATCGCGTCATGGCGCCGGTCGACCAGCACCACGCGCGGATCCGCGCCGAGATCGAGGTGCCGGCGTGAACCAGGCCCGCATACTGCTCATGGGGCCACCCCGAGCCACCACCCGCTTTGAGCGTAGCGCCCTCCGGCGCGCGCATGACGCGCGGATTGGGGAGGAAGTGGAACGGTGAGCGCGCCCGAGCTCGTCACCGTCACCATCGACGGCCGCGAGATCAAGGTCCCGAAGGGCCAGGGGATGGTGGAGACCGCCCTCGAAGCCGGCATCGAGATCCCCGTCTTCTGCTACGAGCCGCGCCTCGGCGCGCCCGTCGGCGCCTGCCGCATGTGCCTCTGCGAGGTCGAGGGCATGCCCAAGCTCCAGGCCGCCTGCACCCTGACGGCGCAGGACGGCCTCGTCCTCTCGACCGCGCAGACGAGCGCCAAGGCGGCCGAAGGCCAGAACGCCGTCCTCGAGTTCATCCTCATCAACCATCCACTCGATTGCCCCGACTGCGACAAGGGCGGCGAGTGCCCGCTCCAGGACCTGACGTTCCGCTGGGGCCCCGGCGCGACGCGCATGCGCTTCCCCAAGCGCACCTTCGACAAGCCGATCCCGGTCTCGCCGCTGATCGCGCTCGACCGCGAGCGCTGCATCCTCTGCTACCGCTGCACGCGCTTCTCGGAGACCGTGGCGGAGGACGGCCAACTCGTCGCGATCAACCGCGGCGCGGGCTCGATCATCGCCACCTTCGAGGACGAGCCCTACCGGGCGCACTTCTCCGGGAACGTCCTCGAGCTCTGCCCCGTCGGCGCGCTCACGTCGACCACCTACCGCTTCCGCGCGCGGCCGTGGGAGATCCAGAACGTGCCCACGGTGTGCGGGCTCTGCCCGGTCGGCTGCAACACCTGGGCGACGACGCGCGAGGGCAAGGTGCAGCGCATCCTCTCCCGCAACCACGCACAGGTCGACGAGGGCTGGCTCTGCGACAAGGGCCGCTTCGCGTACTCCCATCTGCAGGCGGACGACCGCATCACGATGCCGCGGCGCCGCGTACGCCGGCGGGGGTTCGAGCCGGTCTCCTGGGAGGAGGCCGTCGACGAGGCGGAGCGCGGCCTCAAAGAGGCAGGGGGGCCTGTCGTCGTCGCCTTCTCGGGTGGCGAGACCGTCGAGGAGGCCACGGCGATCAGGCGGCTCGTGCAAGAGGGGCTCGGCGGGGGGAGCGCCCTTCTACCCGACACCTTCCATCCCGCCCTCGACCGCTTCCGCGCTCCGATCTCCGCGATCCGCGATGCCGACGTGTGTCTCGTCTTCGGCGACGAGCCCGTCGTCGAGCGGGCGCCGGTGCTCGACCTCTGGCTGCGCGCCGCGCGCCGAGGCGGCGCCGAGGTGATCACGCTGAACCCGGCCGGTTCGGTCGCCCTCCGGCCGGGAAGCGCGGCCTGGGCGGCAGCTCAGCTGCAGGCCGAGAGCCCGCCTCCCGAGCTCCGCGATGCCAAGGCAAGCCTCGACGGCGCCGAGCGCGTCGCGATCGTCTGGTCGGAGGACGATCCCACCGGGGGGGCGCACGCGATCGCCTTGGCCGAGAGCCTCGGCCCGAAGGCATCGCTCTACTTCGTCCCCCGCACGCCGAACGGGCGGGGGGTCGCCTCCGCCTGGGGCGAGACCGGCCCGGTGCCCGAGGGCGAGATCGGCTCCCTGATCGTCTCCGGTGACGAGGCGGCAGGAAGCCCGGCGGTTCGCGAGCTGGCCGAGCGTGCCCGTTTCGTCCTCACGACGGCGGTGTTCGAGTCGGAGGGAACGCTCTGGTCACATCTCGTCGTCCCCGGGACGAGCTACCTCGAGCGTGACGGGACGACGGTGAACCTCGAAGGCCGGCCGCAGCGCCAGCGCCGCACGGTCGCCCCGCCGAGCGAGGACGAGCTCGTCTTCTTCGCCCAGCTCGCCGGACGCTTCGGGGTCGACGTCGACCCCTGGCCCGGGATGCTGCCGGAGGACCACGCGCCGCTCCCCGAGACCGAGGCCTCGGAGGCCTCCGGCTCCGCGCCGACCGTCACGGCGCCGAAAGGAAGCGGACCGGGTCTCGCGCTCGTCCGCTATCGCTCGCTCTTCACCGGCCCGGCTGTCGAGCGCGTCGAGCAGCTTCAGTTCCAGCGCCCCGTCGCCGAGGTCGAGCTCGCCTACGAGGACGCCGCCAAGCGCGGCATCGAGCCCGGCGCCGACGTGACCGTGCAGTCGAACGGCACGAGCAAGACGCTCCGGGCGCGCGTCAACCGTCGCCTCCGGGAGGGCGTCGTCCGGATCCCTTCCGAGCACGCCGAAGGCCTACGCGACCGCGTCCAGGTGACGAGCGGCTGATGGACGGAAACCTGAATCAACCGTGGTGGATCGACGTCATCAAGGCGCTGGTCGTCATCAACCTCGTCATGGCCGCCTTCGCGTACTCGACCTGGCTCGAGCGCAAGCTGCTGGGGCGGATGCAGCTCCGCTATGGCCCGAACCGGGCCGGCCCGTTCGGCCTGCTGCAGCCGATCGCCGATCTCGTGAAGCTGCTGCGCAAGGAGAGCTTCTTCCCTGCGAGCGCCATCGACTTCCTCTACATTGCGGCCCCCGCGGTCGCGGGCTTCACGGCGCTGGCCGCCTTCAGCGTCATTCCGTTCGGCGGCGTCTGGCACGTGGGCGACTACGACATCACCGGCTGGATCGCCAATGTCTCCATCGGCCTCCTACTGATCTTCGCGCTCGGCGCCATCGGCATCTACGCCTTCCTCGTCGGCGGGTGGGCGAGCGAGTCGAAGTACTCACTCCTCGGGTCGATGCGCACGGCCGCGCAGCTCGTCTCCTATGAGGTCTCGCTCGCGCTCTCGGTGCTCGGGGTGGTCATCATGGGCCAGTCGCTCTCGCTCGTCGACATCGCCGAGAAGCAGCAGGAGACGATCTGGTTCGCGGGCCCGCAGTTCGTCGGGCTCCTCGTCTTCTTCGTCGCCGGGATCGCGGAGACGAACCGGCCGCCATTCGACCTCCCCGAGGCCGAGCAGGAGCTCGTCGCCGGCTACCACACGGAGTACGGCGGCATGCGCTTCGGCCTCTACTCGACGGCTGAGTACATCAACATGATCACGCTCTCGGGCCTCGCCGTCACGCTCTTCTTCGGCGGCTGGGGCGGGCCCTGGCTGCCCGGGCCGATCTGGTTCCTGCTCAAGCTCGGCGCCTTCCTCTTCGTCTTCATCTGGCTGCGGGCGACGCTCCCCCGCCTTCGCTACGACCAGCTCATGCGCTTCGGCTGGAAGGTGCTCCTTCCGGTCGCGACCCTCAACGCTCTCGTGACCGCGATCCTGGTGGCTTTGGTATGACGATCGGACTCTGCACAGCAGTCATGCGGGTTCCTCGGGCGCCGCTGCGAGTGCGGGGCCGGAGGGGACAGTACGAAAGTACGGCCCCGGAAGGCACCGTGCTCGAAGCGGTGTCAGGCGTCGGCGGAGGGCGGCTCCGTCGACCGGGAGACGCCGACGAGGGGCCCGCATGAGCCCACAGCCGTTCGACAGCCTCAAGGGCTTCGCCGTCACGTTTCGGCAGATCTTCAAGAAGCCGATCACGCAGCAGTACCCCGAGTACAAGCGCCCGGTGTATCCGCGCTTCCGGGGGCGGCACCGCCTCTGGCGCCACGAGAACGGTCTCGAGAAGTGCGTCGGCTGCTCGCTCTGCGCGGCAGCGTGCCCGGCCGACTGCATCCGCGTCGTCGCGGCCGAGAACACCGCCGACAACCGCGTCTCGCCCGGCGAGCGCTACGCCCGGATCTACGAGATCAACCTCTCGCGCTGCATCTTCTGCGGCTACTGCGAGCTCGCGTGTCCCTTCGATGCGATCACGCTCGAGGCCGAGTACGAAATCTCGGAGTACTCGCGCGACGACCTCATCTACACGAAGGACATGCTGCTCGCGCCGCCGGTGAAGCGCATGCCCGTCGCCGACCGCGACCTGTACGACACGCCCGTTTCCGTCTGGAAGGCCGAGTCCTGATGGAGGAGTTTCTCGTCTGGCTCGTGTGGGTGCTCGCGGCGCTTTCCCTCCTCACCTCCGGAATCGCGGTCGTCCTCTTCCAGAACCCCTTCTACAGCGCGCTCGCGCTGATCGGGAACCTCGCCTCGCTCGCCGTGCTCTACCTGCTCCTCGCCGCCGAGTTCGTCGCCGCCGCGCAGGTGCTCGTCTACGCCGGTGCGGTCGTGGTCATGTTCCTCTTCGTCATCGCCTACCTCGGCGGGCGCGCGGACGCGCCGTGGGCGGGCAAGCCGAGTCTCCAGTCCCTGGCCGCGATCGTGGCCGCGGCTGCGATCGCCGTCGAGATCGTCGTCGTCATCGCCTTGAAGGCGGGCGACCAGCTCTCGACCCCGGCCGAGATCGAGGACGGCTTCGGCTCACCTGCACAGATCGGGCAGCTCTTCCTCGGCGACCACCTGCTCGCCTTCGAGGCGACGTCGATCATCCTCCTCGTCGCCGCGGTGGGAGGGGTCATCCTCGGAAGCGCCGTTCCCAGGGAGAGCCGCTCCTAGTGCCCCATCCATCACTCCACGCCTGCTTCTCGCCCGCGATGACACGACGCGCTGCTGTGTCCTCGGTCGCCCCGGTAGTCACCATTACCGGGGCTCCCTGCGTCCAGATAGCGCTTGGTACTCGCGACCGAGAACCGGGGCAGCATCACTGGAAGGGGCACTGATGCCAGGCCCCGGCGTCGCCGCCTACTTGATCCTCTCGGTGATCCTCTTCGCGACCGGCGCCTTCGGCGTGCTCATCCGCCGCAGCCCGCTCATCGTCCTCCTCGCGCTCGAGATCATGCTGAACGCGGGCAACCTCGCCCTCATCGCCTTCGCGCGCCAGACCGGCACGGGCAGCGGACAGATCTTCGCGCTGACCGTCATGGTGGTCGCCGCCGCAGAGGCGGTCGTCGGCCTCGGGCTCATCGTCGCCATCTCGCGCCGGCACGTCGATCTCGACGTCGACAAGCTGACGACTCTGCGCGGATGATCGCGGCCGCCTGGATCGCGCTCTTCGCCCCGGCGGCAGCGGTCGTCCTGATCGCCCTTGCGGGCACGGGCATCAGCCGCTCCGCGGCCGGCTTCGTAGCTGCCGGCTCCGCCCTCGTCTCGTTCGTCTGCTCGGTGATCGTCTTCGCCGTGCTGCTCGGCGAGAGCCCGGAGGAGCGGACCCACTCCTCCACGCTTTGGACGTGGCTCTCGGCCGGCAATCTGAAGATCGGCGCCGAGATCCAGGTCGACCCGCTCTCGGTCTTCATGATGCTCGTCGTCAGCGGCGTCAGCTTCCTCATCCTCGCCTACGCCGTCGGCTACATGGCAGGGGACGCGGAAGAGCGGCGCTACCACGCGTACAAGGCGCTCTTCGTCTTCTCGATGCTCCTGCTCGTCGAGGCCGGGAACCTCGTGCTCCTGCTCGCGGGGTGGGGCATGGTCGGCCTCAGCTCCTACCTGCTGATCAACTTCTGGCACCAACGGGCCTCGGCCGTGGCGGCCGGCAAGAAGGCGTTCATCATGAACGCCTTCGGCGACGCGACGTTCGTCCTCGCCATCTTCTTGCTCATCCAGCGCACCGGCTCGGTCGAGTTCGACGCGGTGTTCCGCACGGACGTGGTCGAGAAGGGGAGCGCCGCGGCTGTCGTGATCGCGCTCGGCCTGCTGGGCGGCGCGCTCGCGAAGTCGGCGCAGGTGCCGCTCCACACCTGGCTTCCGGACGCGATGGAGGGCCCGACTCCGGTCTCTGCGCTCATCCACGCGGCGACGATGGTGACCGCGGGCGTCTACCTGATCGCGCGCACGAACGTCCTCTTCGAGCTGGCGCCGGACATCCAGGCCCTCGCCGGAATCCTCGGCGGAGTGACGATCCTCCTCGCCGGGCTCGTCGCGCTCGTGCAGACGGACATCAAGCGCGTCATCGCCTATTCGACGATGAGCCAGATCGGCTACATGTTCGTCGCCGTCGGGCTCGGGGCGTACGGCCCCGGAATGTTCCACCTGATGACGCACGCCTTCTTCAAGGCGCTCCTCTTCATGGCGGCGGGCATCGTCATCCACGCGCTCTCCGACGAGCAGGACATCCGCCGCATGGGCGGGCTCGGGCGCGCGCTGCCTTTCACCTACCGCGCGTTCCTCGTCGGCGCCCTCGCGCTCGCCGCGATCCCACCTTTCGCCGGCTTTTTCTCGAAGGACTCGATCCTCGGCGCGGCGGCCAACGGCGGCACGCTCGGCTGGTGGCTTTGGACCGCCGGCGCGATCGGCGCCTTCCTGACCGCGCTCTACACCTTCCGGC
>Ga0068857_100002948_pt1 | contig 14020 bp, 11 predicted proteins | sample KBSCornC72_FD_66591 | JGI IMG/M metagenome (GOLD analysis project Ga0068857, IMG submission 66591) | Corn rhizosphere microbial communities from Kellogg Biological Station, Michigan, USA - KBS Corn C7-2 | ecosystem: Host-associated > Plants > Roots > Rhizosphere > Soil ...
GTGACCGACGCATCACTGAGCCCTGCCTCAACGACCGACCGAGGCATACCATACACAACGCACGACTCTTCCGCTTCAGTCAGCACTTGCCCGCCCTTCGCCTTCACCCACGCGGCGCCCTGGCGCCCGTCGGCGCCCATGCCCGTCATCACAATCGCGAGCGTCCGAGCGCCGAAGATTTCGGCGGCCGACTGGAACAGCACGTCGACTGATGGCCGATGCGGCGTGTCGAGCGGCCGCAGGTCGAGGTGGGCCACCACGCGCGCACCGACGCGACGAAACAGCAGATGGCGTCCCGCCGGAGCAATCAACACGACGCCAGGGGTCAGTTCATCCCCCTCGGCTGCCTCCTTGACCGCTAGCTCGGACTCTTCGTTCAGCTTCTGGGCGTACATCTCTGTATATCCGACAGGCATGTGAAGCACAACCGCGATCGGCACCGAAACGTTGGCCGGAAGCCGGGGGATCATCAGCTTGAGTCCCTGCGGTCCGCCGGTCGAGATGCCGATGACGACGACATCGACCTTCCCTGTGCCCGCGCGGCGAGGCGTCGACGCAATCGCCGGGACATCGACGTCTGGCGCGGCACCGGCACCCGCAAAGACGCGCCGCATCGGCGCCAGCGCGGCGGCCTTGACCTTCTCCAGGAGCTCGTCGGCCACTTCGAGCAGCCGATCGCTGGCCAGCGCTGTCGGCTTCTGCACGAAATCGACCGCGCCCGCGTCGAGCGCCGCGAGCACACGCTCGCCCGAGTGACTCGCCACGCTGATGATGATGATCGGTACCCGGCGACGCGCCATCTGCGCCCGCACGAATGCCACGCCGTCCATTTCGGGCATGTTCAGGTCGCACGTGATGACATCAGGGTCGAGTTCGTCCGCCAACGCCAGTGCGTCAGCGCCATCACGCGCGGTGCCCACGACTTCGATGAACGGGCTGCGCGACAGCATCTGCGTGACCATCTTGCGCACGTACGCGGAGTCGTCGACGACCAGTACTTTCACGATTTTGTTCACATGTACACCACTGGCTGCGCTCACGGCTTCACGTAGACATACGCGCCGCCGATCTCGCGGAGTTCGAAGCGACTCGGCGTGCGGAGCAATGATTCCGCCGCGCCGACGCACAGGAACCCCGGCGACGACAGCATCTCGGCAAACGTATCGACGACCTTCGCCACCGTCGAAGGCGTGAAGTAGATGAACAGGTTGCGGCAGAAAATCACGTCACACGGACCCAATCGCAGCAGTTCTTCGCGCACCACGACGTTGGTCCGCGTCCACGACGAGATACGCCGATGGATGTCCTCGCGGATGGCCCACTCATCTTTCGTTCCCGTCCGACGGAAGTAGGTATGCTGTGCGACCGGAGGAATCTGTCGGAATGCCCGGCCGGCATAACGCCCAGCAGCTGCACGCCGGAGCGCCGCGTCGCTGGCGTCGCCAGCGCGGATCTGGATCGATGCGCGCCCGAACCATCCGGCTTCGTCGAGCGCCATCGCAATGGTCAGCGGCTCCTCGCCCGAGGCGCACGGAATGCTGACGATCCGCGCGGGCGTGCGGTGGCTGTCGATCAGGAGCGGCATGATGACGTCGACCAGTGCCTTGATCTGATCGAACTGGCGCCAGAAGTACGTTTCCTGGACCGAGAGAGCGTCTATCGCCCGCACCCATTCGGCCGGCGCGTCGCTGTCGTATTTCAACAGGTAGTAATAGTCGAGGAACGAGTCGAACCCGCGGTCGAGGGCGAGCGGCGCGAGACGGTCGCGCAGGAAATCGAGGCGGCCGTCGTCGTAGTACATCCCCGTGTGCTCCAGCACGAGGTCGCGAAGCAGTTCAAGCGTCCGCTCGGGAATCCGCAGACCCCTGACGTCAGGTGCAACGGCACGGCCCATCGACAGCTCCGTCACACCGGCCGCCCAGGCCAGTGATGCCTCCGGCACATCGCGTCCGCAAGCCGCCGCACGCGTGGATCCGGATCCGCCGTGGCGAGGCGGCTGATGTCCTCGGCGGCCGCTCGCGTCCCGAGGCGGCCGAACGCCGCGACCGCCGCACGCCGGACGGCGGGGTCCTCGTCATCCAAGGCGATCCGGAGCGCCTCGGACGCACGGGGATGACGCATCCGGGCCAGCGCTTCAACCACCGTGAGCTTGGTTTTCGTGCGCGAGCCGTGCAGCGCTTCGGCGAGCTCCGGAACGACGCGTTCAGGGAGCCCCGCAAGCGCGCGCAGCGCCGCGTCACGCCTCTCGGCCGTCGTCGCCAGCTTCGTCAGCGCAGTGACCGCGACATTTCGCGCCGTGTCGTCATCCCTTGCGGCCATCTGCGCGAGCGAGTCGAGCAGTAAACGCGGCAAGTCGGGCGGATCGTCGAGACCCGCGGCCCACGCCAGCAGCTCCGCGGCGCGGGCCGTCGACCGCGTGGGCAGCGCACGAATGGCGGCGCGGCGCTTGAACGGGTCGCCCGACTTGATCGCCTTTTCCAGCAAATCGTCGGCATCCTGATGCGAACCTGATGCGACCGACGTCAGCGCTTCGGCTGCGACCTCCGGATCGCAGTCCTCCACCAGCGGCGCGGCGATTTCGCGTGCGATGACGGCATCGGCGAGCGTCAACGCCCGGAGCGCGGCGATTCGCACATGAGGCGCGCAATCGGACTGCGCCAGCTGCGTCAGCGCAGGAGCGGCCTCGATACCAGCCCGCGGTCCGATGGCGTCTGCCGCAAAGTACCGGACCCACGCGTCCTCGTCGTCAAGCGCGCGCGTCAGCGCTTCGGTTACCGCCGGTCCGTCGGTGTGACGCAGGGCGTGTGCGGCGGCTGCCCGATTTCTTGGAGTTTCACGCGTGAGTACGTCGACGAGCGTTGGCAGTGCACGCGGGTCGCCGAGGATCGGCAGCTGCTCGATCACCGCGCGGCGCACGTCCTCATCAGGATCGTCGAGCAGGCGAAACATGGTCGGGATGCATTCCGCAAAGCCGAAGTAGCCGGCCACGCGCACCGCACACGCGCGCACGCGTGCGTCGGCGTCTTCGAGCAGCGGTTGGATTCGCGCCGCGGTCGCGTCGGCGCCGACGGAATTCACGGCCGCGATCGCCGCCTGCCTCACAATCGCCTGCTCGTGGCCGAACAGCGCCAACAACGGATCGAGCGCCGCAGGATCGCCGAGTCGCGCGAGCGCTCCGGCCGCCGCTGCCGTCAGCTCCGCGTCGACGCCATCGAGCGCGGCCATCAGCGGCGGCACCGCCCGGGTATCCGCGAGGACGCCGAGCAGCGACGCAGCGGCAATCCGTGACGCCCGGTCGCCTTCAGTCACTCGATGGATCAACGGTTCGACGGCGTCCCTGCCGATCGATGTCACCGCATCGGCGACCTCCGCCGCAACCTCGGACACCCCGACAACGCGAATCAGCGTCTCCAGTGCGGCCGAACCGCTCCAACCGAAGACCGTAATCAGCGAGCGCAGCGGCTGGCGGTTCTGCTCGACAGCCGCCGCGAGCGCACGGATGCCTGCAACGCTCAGCGCCCCGCGCGCGAGATCGACGATGTGCGCGCCGGCGCCGAACGTATCGTCCTCACGCGCATGGATGCGATCCAGTGCGGCGGCAATCTGGGCGACACCGTCGGCGTCGACTCCACGATTCAGGACCGCGACGAGCGGCGCCACCGCGTCTTCGTCGCCAATCTGCGCGAGCGTGTCGACTACCGCTGGACGAAGCAGCTCGTCGTCGAGAAGCGACGTCAGTGCGGAAGCGACGCGCGGATCGTCGGTCCGTCCGAGCGCCGCCACGGCGGGAAACGACAGAAAGAAATCACCGGAGCGTGCGATTTCGGCCAGGCGATCGACGGCATCACCGGCTCCGACGGCGCCGAGCGCCTCGATCGCGTGGAACCGGACGTTCGGTTCCTCGTCGTCGAGCGCCGAGATCAGGGCTGGCACGGCAACCGGATCCCCAACGTTGCCGAGCGCCAGCGCCGCGTGCATGCGCAGATCCGGCTGCGGATCCGAAAGCAGCTCAATCAGAGGCGAGACGACGTCGCGATTGGCTGCGAGCACCTGGAGCGCGCTGCTCACGACGTTCAGGTCCTGGTAACCGCGACGAAGTGTGTCGAGCAGGTGCGCGATTTCGGCGCTCGTGGCGCGCTGCCGCAGATTCCGGACGGCAAGCCCGCGAAGCTGCCAGTTGCCGGCCCCGACTGCGTCGATCGCACCCCGTGACCTCGACCCGGGCATCGAATGCTGGAGCTCCGCCATCAGCTCGCGCTGCTCGTCCAGGCGCGGTGTCACGTCCTCGATCGTCAGCATCGCGCCCACGATGGTGGTGCCCGACACCAGCGGTGAGATGGTGACGAACTGCTGCATTTCGGTGAAGTGCGCCGAGGGCTGCAGCGGCGGACACGCGATCAGACAGTGGTGAAATGCGGGCGCGAGCACGCGCGAGCTGCCCGTGGACAGCACCTCGTCGAGAAACCCGCGAGCGGCGTCCGCACGCGCAGGAACGACGAGCGACAACAGCGCGCGCCCGCGGACGTCGCGTTCGGCGAGACCCGTGGCGCAGGCAAGCCAATCGTTCCAGCTCTGAATCGTTCCGGCCCGGTCGATCGTGACGACCCCGAGCTCCCCGGACTCGCGTGTCACGCGATCAGCGTGCTCGGCCGCGGCCGTTGGTGGACCTTGGGGCCGTGGCCGAACCCACGAGTCCCGTGAGCGTCTCTGCCTGCTTGAGCAAATCCGCCGTCCCGCCACGTGTCTGACGCACGCCGTCGACATTGCGTTCGGTGATGCGCCGTATCTCGGCGAGCTGCGCGACCAAGCGCGTCGCGCCGGCGCTATGCGTCTTGTTCGCCTGCGTGATGGACTTGATCTCCTTGGCGGTCCCGGCCACGGCGCGCGCCATCTCTTTCATTGTCCGCGTCTGCTCGGCCGACGCACGTGCGGCCTGCTCTGACTGTACCTTCATGGCATCGGTGGCGGTCGTGATCTGACTGGTGTTCGATGCCTGCTCCACCATCGCCCGGGTCACGGCCGAGATCTGACGCGAGAGGTCGGCGATCGCCGATGCGATCTGGGACGTCGCCGTCGCCTGTTCGTCGAGCGCGCGAGCCGTGCTGACGGTTCCACGGCGATTCGCCTCCGTTGCCTGGGTCAATTGCATGGTTGCGGTGTTCTGCTCCGACGTGGCTTTCCGAACGTCCACCGCGAGTCTCGCCGTGCTCTGCACCGCCTTGATGATGTCGCGGGATGCGCGCCCCTGCTCGCCGACGGCTTTGGCCACCTCCTGCGCAATCTTGCGCATGCGGCTCGTCCCCTGAGCGATCGTGGCAATCGCGGTTGCCTGTTCCGCGGTAGATGCCGCGACGGTCCTGGCCTGTTCGGCGGTGGACGAGATCGCGGACGCGACGGAGCGGCCGGCGGAGCGCTGCTCTTCAGTCGCGCGTGCGATTTGACCCACCAGTTCGGTCGTCTCGCCGATGCCGGTAAGAATTTTCCTGAGCCCCGCAGCGCCGAGTTCGGCGACGGAGCTGCTCTCGTCGGCGACGCGCAGACTTTCATTCGATGCCGCGATCACCTCCTGTGCCACCGTCTGGAGGCCCTTGACGATCGCCGCGATGTCCGCTGTCGCTTTCGCCGAGCGATCGGCAAGATTCCGAATCTCCTCCGCCACGACGGCGAAGCCTCGCCCCGCGTCGCCGGCTCTCGCCGCCTCGATCGAGGCGTTCAGCGACAGGAGATTCGTGCGCTCGGCGATCAGGTTGATCGTGTCGACGATTGAGCTGATGTCATTGGCCCTCTTCCCCATCTCGCGCATCACGGACGAGGACTGGGCCATCGTCTCGCGCAGCCGCGCGATTCCCTGGATCGACCGCTGCACGGCCGCGCCGCCTTCTTCGGCTGCGCTGGACGTCCGGCGCGTGAGATCGTTGGCGCGTCCGGCCATCGCACTGACAGCCTCGATCGACCGCTCCATCTGCGCCGCGCTCGTCGCCGCAGTCGCGGCGGTGTCGGTGATCTGCCGGCCGCTCTGCGCAACGCTCTGAATCGACCGGGACGTCTGCTCGATCGCCGCGTTGTTCTGCTCGACCATCGTGCTGAGGTTCTCGGTCATGGCGCCCACTTCCTCGACCGACGCAGCCATTTCATTGATGGACGTCGCCGATTCCTCCGCCGCCGCCGCGAGATCGTCGGCATTGCCGGCGACGCCACGCACCGACGCGCCCATTTCGATCAGCGACGCCGACGCCTGCTCGACCGATGCGACCAGTGTGCCGGTGTCGTCTTTCAGGCTCTTGATACCGCTCGCGATCTGCGCGATGGCGGCGTTGACTTGTTCTGCGGAGGTCGACATGCCGGTCGCGGTCTGCGCCACCTGCTTGATCGACGTCGCCGTTTCCTCGACTGACGTGGCGTTCTGAGTGATCAGCGAGGCGAGACTCGCGGTGTTGGCCGACACCTGCTCGATGGACGAGGCCAGCTCATTGACGCCGGAGACAAGCTCCTCCGTCGACGACGCAATGCTTTCGGCCTGCGCGGCGGTCTCGCCAAGCGATTTCGACATGCCATCGAGGCCGTCGAGCGCGCTGTCGAGCGACTTCACCTGGGCCTCCGCGCCGTCGGACACCTCGTCGGCGATGCGCGCGATGCCGTTGGCCGAGGCCGTCAACTGCGCGGCCTGCCCTGCCACAAGCCGTGGGTCGAAGCTCGCGTGCATCGTGCGGTGTCCGTTGCCGTTCGTATTGCGTCGTCGCACTGCCATTGCATTTCTCCAGACGGCTGTCAGGCCGCGAGCATCGGATCCTTCGAAGCGAGGAGTCGGTCGAGATTGAGAATGACGATCATGCGGTCGCCCACGGTGGCAATGCCGGAGATCGACGATTCGGTGGTACCACCGAGCGCATCGGCGGGTGGATGGATCGACGCGGGGTCGATACGCAGGAACTCGCGGCACGAGTCGACGAGCAATCCGACTGGCCGTCCGCCCGCATTCGTCACCAAAAAGCGTGTGCGCACGTCGGTGGGCGCGCGCTCGAAGCCGAAGCGCGCACGCATGTTGATGGCCGGCACGATCTGGCCCCGCGAGAACACCACTCCGTCGACGAATGGCGCCGCATTCGGGACACGCGTGATCGTTTCGACAAGATCGACGTGCGCAATCTGGCTGCTCGGCAGCGCGTAGGCGGTCGCCGCAACCGTGAACAGGATGTACTGATCCGAGTGCTGGTCCGTCATGCCGTCTCTCTCTCACGCTCGATGCCGCCGCGCGTATTCCGCGCGTAACGGGCCAGCGCAGCCGCGTCGAGAATCAGCACCGCGCGACCGTCCCCAAGATCCGTCGCGCCCGCAATGCCGTCCACCCGAATGAGACGATCCGACGTCGAGCGTACGACGATCTCACGCTGACCGACGATGCGATCGACGACGAGCGCGGTCGCGCTTCCGGCACCGCCGACAACGAACGCATGAAGGCGCGCGGCCGGCTTCACCGGAACGGCAAGGACCTTCGAAAGGCGGACGATCGGGAGTGGGGCGCCGCGGTACTGGATGATCTCGCCCGTCTCGAGCGCGTGGATCGCCGCAGCCTCGACCTCGATAACTTCGCGGATGGCGGCCTGCGGCACCGCAAACATCTCGGCCCCCACTCGTGCAATCAACGCATCTGTAATCGCCAACGTCAACGGCAGATCGAATGTGAACCGTGTCCCCTGGCGGGGGTTCCACGCCAGACGCATCGCCCCACCGAGCTCCTGGACCGTCGTACGCACGACCGCCATGCCAAAGCCGCGGCCGCTGATCCGGTCCGTGGCCTCGCGCGTGGAGAACCCCGGCGACGAGATGAGCTCGAGGATCGCCGCTTCATCGACCTGCGCAGGAATCGGAAGGCCGGCGACACGCGCGCGGGCGATGACGCGCTCGGTGTCGATGCCACGGCCATCATCTGCGATCTGGATCGTCACCATTTCTCCGGCGGCCGCGGCGCTGAGGGTGATCGTGCCCTCGGGCGGCTTGCCGGCCGCAATACGCTCCTCAACGCTTTCGAGACCGTGGCTGACCGCGTTGCGCACGACGTGCAAGACTGGATCGAGCATTCGCTCGACGAGAAACTTGTCGATCTCGGTCGCCTGGCCCGAGATGTCGACCGTGACGCGCTTGCCTGTTTCGCGCGCCAAATCGCGGACCACAAATGGAACACGGCGGAAGATTTCCCCGACCGGCACCAGCCGCACGCGCATGACGCCGTCGCGCAGCTCGCGAAGCTGGCGCTCGAGAGCTGACGTGTTCTCCTGGATGGCGCGCCAGTCCGTTGGAGGGACGTGCGACTCCACACGCGCGATGCTGTCGCCCAGCCGCGCTCGCAGGATGACCAGATCGCCAATCATCCGCATCAGATCATCAAGCCGCGCAAGATCGACACGGACATGATTAGCGCTCGACAGCGTCGTCGCCGGGCGTTCCGCTCGCGGGGCGGGCGCAGTGCTCGCGGCGGACGCCTCTTCAGCCTGCGAACAGATCAGGCCGTCCGCCCGCCACTGGTCGCGGTCGATCTCGCCGCGCGCTCCCTGAACGACGAAACGAAACGCGATCGCGCCCGCCGCACCAACGATGGGAGTGGCACTGACGATGTCGCCCAGCGCGCGAAGCCGTGCGCGGACGACATCGACGTTGATGCCCCGCGCGATGAGCTCGGGCGACGGCGTAAAGATCCACTCCCAGAGTGGACCCGCTTCGACGACTGCCGCGGGAGCCAGCGGCGCCTGTACTTCTTCACTGCCTGGAGCGATCTGACGGAGCTCCGCGACGCTGTGCTCGACGTCGAGCGGTTGCAGGCGATTGCGCCGCGCTGCAATCGCAGCCTCGAGCAGGCGCGCCGCATCCATCAGCGTGTCCACGCCCGTGGTCGTCAGGCGTATTTCGCCTTCGCGAACGGCGCGCAGGTAGGTTTCCATCTCATGGGCGAGGAGTTCGATCTCGCGGTGCTCAACCATCCCCGCGATGCCCTTGAGCGAGTGAAACGCCCTGAACAGTTCCTCGGTGACGGCCGGTTCAGCGCGCGGCTGTCCGACCGAGGACTCGAGCGCAAGCAGTGTGCGGCGGACGGTGGTCAGATGCTCATCGCACTCGGCGAAGTAGTCATCCAGGAACGTGTCGAAAAAGTCGGTCACCGCGCACCCTGCTCGAGCAGCTCGCGCGCTTTCGTCACGAGCGTGCCGGGAGTGAACGGTTTGGTCATGTACGCGGTCGCGCCCGCTTCGAGCGCCGCCGCGCGGCTCGCGTCGTCGCCGCGGGTCGTCAGAATGATGACGGGCACCTGCCGGTACTTCGAATGGGACCGCACGAACCCGAGCACCTCGAGGCCGTGCATGTCCGGCATGTTGAGATCGAGCACCATCAGCTCGATCGGACCCAGCGCGAGCCGTTCTATGGCCTCCAGCCCTGACGCCGCTTCCACGAATTCACACGGGCCAGAGAGCGCGGCCAGAGACGCCTTGACCATGCGCCGAATCGTGGGGGAGTCATCTACGATGAGGATTTGGTTCACGTAGGGCATTTCACTATACGCGACGTACAACGCTGACCGTACGCAAACACTCGGCTGAGCTAATCATTAAGAGGCGTCTAAGGACGGAAGGAAGGTGCGCATGTCTTCGCCGCAACTGTACAAGTGGGATGATGTCGTTCTCGAGAACGTCCGCGAAGGGATCTCGCGGAAATTCATCGCCGGCGACCGCGAGATGGTGGCGCAAATCACGCTGAGACGCGGCGCGATTGTTCCGGAACACTCGCACGAGAGCGAGCAACTGACCTACGTGCTCACGGGTGCACTGAAATTCACGCTTGCTGGCGGTGACATCACGGTGCGTCCAGGCGAACTCCTTCGCATTCCGTCATGGATGCCTCACAGCGCCGAGGCGCTCGACGACACGTTCGAGCTCGACCTGTTCAGCCCGATCCGTCAGGACTGGATCGACGGAACCGACGACTACTTCAGGAAATGATTTGGGATTTGGGATTTCGGATTTGGGATTTGCTAATGATGAACACCCGGCGCCTCGTGACCGGTCCGCGCCACATAGTCGACGTACGAACCGGGATAGGCATGCGGTTCGGTATCGACGCCAGACTCGCCCCCCAGCTCGAGCACCCGGTTGCTCAGCCCGCGGAGAAACGCCCGGTCATGCGAGACGAACAACATCGTGCCTTCGTACTGGCTCAGGGCTTCGACCAGCATCTGCTTGGTCGCGAGATCGAGGTGGTTGGTCGGCTCGTCGAGGACGAGGAAATTCGGCGGGTCGAGCAGCATGCGCGCCATCACCAGCCGCGTCTTTTCTCCCCCGGATAACGCGCGAATCTTCTTGTCCACGTCATCGCCGGAAAACTGAAAAGCCCCGGCGAGGTTGCGCAGCACGCCAATCGACTCGTTCGGGAAGTCGTGCTGCAGCTGCTCCTCGATCGTCACGTCCGGGTCGAGCAGGTCGAGCGCCTGCTGCGCGAAGTAACCCATCGTCACGCTCGCACCAAGCTGCACCGCGCCCGCATCTGGCGTCACCGCGCCGGCAACCATCTTGAGGAGCGTCGATTTGCCCGCACCGTTCTTCCCCATCACGCACCAGCGCTCGCCTCGTCGGATGGTGAGGTTCAGGTCGCCGTAGATCACTCGCCGGCCGTAGGCCTTCTGAACGTGGTCGATGGTCACGACCTGCTCGCCTGAGCGCTGCGGCGGGCGGAAGTCAAACTTGACTATGCGGCGACGCTTCGGCAGCTCGATCTTTTCGATCTTGTCGAGCGCCTTGACGCGGCTCTGCACCTGAGCGGCCTTCGCCGCGTGCGCCGCGAAGCGCTCGATAAAGCGCTGCTCTTTCGCGAGCATCGCCTGCTGGCGCGCATAGGCCGCCTCGCGGTTCGCCTCGCGAACAGCACGCTCCCGTTCGTAAAAATCGTAGTTACCGCTATAGACGCTGATTTCGCCGCCGTCGATTTCCGCGATCTTCGTGACAATTCGGTTCATGAAATCGCGGTCGTGCGACGTCATCAGCAGCGCGCCCGGAAATTCTCTGAGGAAGTCCTCGAGCCAGACGATGGATTCGATGTCGAGATGGTTGGTCGGCTCGTCCATCAGCAGGACGTCCGGCCGTCCAAGCAGTACGCGCGCCATGGCGACGCGCATCTTCCAGCCGCCCGAGAGCTCACCGACGTCGCCATCAGTCCGCTCATCGTCAAAGCCAAGCCCGTGCAGCACCTCACGCGCCTGGCTCTCGAGCGCATAGCCGCCAGCGTGCTCGTACTCTTCCTGCACCTCTCCGAAGCGCCTGAGGATCGAATCCATCTCGCCCGTCCGAGCCGGATCGCTCATCGCGTGCTGCAGCGCCTCGAGCTCGTGATGCAGATCACCGAGACGCCCGCTGCCGGCGATTGCTTCATCGAGCACCGAGCGTCCCGCCATCTCCTCGACGTCCTGGCGGAAGTAGCCGATCGTCAGCCGTTTCGGAACGGACACCTCCCCCTCGTCGGGCGCCTCTTCGGCAACGATCATGCGGAAGAGCGTGGTCTTCCCGGCGCCGTTCGGACCAACGAGGCCGACTCTGTCACCCGGATTGAGCTGAAAGGAGGCGTCTACGAAAAGAAGTTGCCGTCCGTACTGCTTGTTGACGTGAGATAAGGAGATCATTCACGAAGGCGGACTTGAAGGTCCGCCTTTATGGCTCCTTCAGGGCATCCGCAATTGCGCGGCGCAGCTTCGGGTCATCGGGTGTGACCTCGCTCGGAAAGAACGCGAGCACACGGCCGTCTTTGCCGACCACGTACTTCGCAAAGTTCCAGGCAGGAAGATGGCCGCTCATTCCAAGGAACGTGTAGACCGACGATTGATCACGGCCGGCTCTCGTCACGACTTTCGAGAACATCGGGAACGTGACGTCGTAGGTGCGCTTGCAGAAGGTCGCGATCTCTTCAGCAGTGCCTGGTTCCTGTTCGCCGAAGTCGTTGCTCGGAAACCCGAGCACGGCGAACCCTTTATCCTTCAGCTCGCGATGCAGCGCTTCAAGCCCTTTGTACTGCGGTGTATATCCGCAGTAGCTCGCAACATTCACGACGAGCGTCACCTTGCCGCGGTAATCGCCAAGATTGGCGGGCTTACCGAGGAGCGTCTGGGTTTTCAGGTCATATAAGGACGCCGGGCCGGCCGCGCCGCCCGCTGTTGAAGAAGCGAGGGCGAAGCAGATGGTGGCGAACACCTGTGTACGCATGGCCACCATCTTACGCCTTTACGCCGCCCCCGCTCTCAGTTGTGAACGAAGAACGATCCGAACGATCCGAACGATTATTGGACGCTCACGACGCTGATGACCGGCGACATCATGTATTGGCCGTTGGACGTCATGTGCACGGACTTGTCGCCGTCGAAGTCGAGCAGCATCGTCTTCGTATCCCCTTCCGGCACGTCGAACCCGCGGATCAACTTCACCTCACCGGAGGGAATCGTCACATTCGCGCTCCTGCCAGCCGGCGGGGTGACCGCGCACGGGTCTCCAGTCGTTTCGTTTTCGAAGTACACCACTGCACTTATTACCTGAAGACGAACCTGCGTGTAGTGGCCGCTATCGAGAGGCTGGGCACCGAGCGCCGCTTGTGCGGTCTCCAGCCGCTTCAAGTCGCAGGTCTTTTCGCCGACGATCTTGATCCACGCGCCATCAGGTGTGTCGCTCTTGTGCACCTCGACTTGGGAGACCGTGACGAGCAGCGCCTTTGCGTCGCTGAACGGACTGTCTTTCATCATCATGCGCAACGTGCCGGAGCCGGATGGTCCGGTTCCTGAGCCGCACGCTGAAGTCGCGATTCCAACAGTGAGGGCGAGAACGAGAGGCCAACGCATGGTCATAATCCTCCAGTCCTCTCCTCTGGCAACAGCCAGACCAGCCACGGATTTGTCAGAGCCTTGGTTTTCAACCACTTCGCCGTGTGACACCTTGGCGTCCGCTCGCGTCGATGACGGATCGCGACGTGCCGCTTGCAATCCTGTCAGATCGATTGTGGTGTCCATCCCTGGGTCGTGTGCGCGAAGCGCTGGACCTCACGCGTGATGAAGCCCCTCGACGAGGTCTCCCATACGCGATGTTCGACGGCGATTACCTGCTGCTCGACCTGTAAGAGATTGAATGCATTGGGTTCACCGCGCATGCGTGTCGACGTCGCAGTCCCGGCCTCGACGACGATCGCCGACCGACCTCCAACGTTGTAGCGCTTGGCCGTAGGCCCGGCGAAGGTGACGTGCAAATGCCCTGTTAGAAACACGTCGACGCCGTCGCCGGCGAGCTGCTCCACGGCTTCAGCCCCCGGACGGGCGCGTCCGAACGCCGCGCCGGCGTGCGGCTCGTCGAACGGATGATGCGCGACCAGGATTCGGACGACCGACGGCGAAAGGTCCTTCAGCAGATTCCGAATGCGATGGAGCTCGCGTTTCCGGATTCCGCCGCCGCCAATCGTGAACGACCGGGTCGTATCGGTGCCGATCAGGGCGATCTCCTCGTCGACGTAGGAGGGCTGAAGATCGTCGGTCATGTGACGGCGATACTTGCGAAGCGGACTGAAAAACCGCGCCAGCACGTTATGAAGCGGCACGTCGTGGTTGCCAGGAACGATCAGCTGCGGTTGCGGCAGCAGATCGAGAAAGGTGCGCGCCGCCCTGAACTGCCACGACCGCGCGCGTTGAGTGAAATCGCCGGAAACGACCAGGACATCCGGATGGAGATCCCTCACCGTTTCGCGCAATACCTCGGCGACAACCGGGTTGACCCGGCCGAAATGCAGGTCCGAAAGATGTACGACGGTACGCATCAGGGAACGATGACCGGCAAAGCACGGGTCCGGAGGCGGAATCTGAGGGGGTTATCGAGAATGACGACCTCGCCATCGAGCGACACCCGCAGTCGGGGGGTGCCGCCGTCGAGCGTCACCTCGGACGCGGTAAACGCCTCAAAGCCCTCGAGCTCGCAGACGTCGCCGAAAATCGCGACGAGAATCATGCGGGCGACAC
>Ga0068857_100002953_pt1 | contig 14004 bp, 15 predicted proteins | sample KBSCornC72_FD_66591 | JGI IMG/M metagenome (GOLD analysis project Ga0068857, IMG submission 66591) | Corn rhizosphere microbial communities from Kellogg Biological Station, Michigan, USA - KBS Corn C7-2 | ecosystem: Host-associated > Plants > Roots > Rhizosphere > Soil ...
GTGAGCGCGTAGAGCTTCGCGATCATGCGACCCACATCGGCGTTCGTGGGGTCGAGGTCGCGGGCGCGATTCAGCTGCTTTTCGGCGTCAGCGAAGCGACCGGACTGGAGGTACGTGAGGCCGAGGTTCGCATAGCCGAACGGGTCCTTCGGCGCGAGCGCAACGAGCTTCTTGAACTGCTCCTCGGCTTCGGGCAAGCGATTGCGGTCGAGGTAGCCGACGCCCAGCGAACGGGCGGCGAGCACTTCCTCGGGGTTGGCTGGTTTCGACGTGCAACCCGCTACAACTGCGATGAGGGCGATCCAGGCGCACGCGTGGCGCCAGATGATCCAGGACATCCAGGTTCCTCGAAGCATGCACGGGGTAACGTGCTATTCGGGGCACGGGGAATCCAGCGCCGCTCTGCGTTCCGTTTCGCCTGGGTCGGCATCGCTATTCGACGAGACTCCGTAAGAGCCGAGGAAACGGATGCAACGGAAACAGCTGATCTGGCGGATTGCTCCGCGTGAGCTCCGGGCTCCTCGCCCAAACGGCAGGGAATTCTTTGTTCAACAGCCTCGGGCAGCTACTATCGCCCGAGGCCGTTCATTCGCAATTCGCGGCTCGTTGATATTGGAGGTTGAAATGCGAGAGGAGCGATCCGCCAGGATCCGCAGGTTCCATCGAATCCGTTTCACCCTCTGTCTGGATGCTGGCCAGCGCGCGGGTCACTCCGCACGGATGGCCAACAATGGGTCGACTCGGCTCGCACGCCTCGCGGGTAGCCAGGCTGCGGCGGCGGTGACGAGCAGCAGGAGCAGCATCGTGGCGGCGAGCATCAATGGATCACGGGCGCGGACGCTGCCGGCGACGAACGCGCGCAGGTAGTGCGCGGAGGCGTAGGCCAATACGGCGCCGAGGAGGATTCCGATCGCCCCGAGTCGGAGGGCGTCGGCGAGAACGTGCAGTCGCACGCGAGTGCCGGCTTCGCCCAGGGCCATCCGGATGCCGATCTCGCGAGTGCGACGGCCGACGACCCACGCGACCAGGCCGTAGATGCCTAACACGGACAGCAGCAGGGCGAGGCTCGCCAGTGTCCCGATGAGAATTGCGCGAAAGCGCTCGGGCGCCATCGAGTGGCGGACGCGCTCGGCGAATGGTCGAATGGTGAGGGCGGGGATCAACGGGTCGAGTGCATGCACGATCCTCCGCACGCCCGCCTCAGCCGCGTGAGGCTCGGCCGCGGTACGCAGGAATACGCTGCCGCCGCGCCAGCCCCACTGCTCGATAGGCACCTAGAGCTCGGGGCTTGGCGGGGTCCACAAACTCTGGCTCCGAACGTCGCCGATCACGCCGACGATCTCGAGCGTTCGCTGCTGAAACGTGATGCGTTTGCCGACGGGGCTCGCGCCGGCGTAATACCTCGCCGCGAGCGCCGCGTTCACGAGTGCTACGTCCGGCGAACCTGTACCGTCGGTTCGCGCGAGCGAGCGTCCCGCGAGCAGCGGGATGCGAAGCGCACTCGCGTAAGTGGGCGAGACCATCTTCACCTGCATCGCTGGCAGGTTGGGAGCCGCGTCCGACGTTCCCTCGCGCGCGAACGTGTCGCCCCAACCGCCGCCCGCGAGTGGCGTAAACATTCCCCAGCCGACGTCCTGTACACCCGGAGTCGTACGCAGCGAATCGAACAGCGCGTCGTAGAACGCGCTCTGTCGCTCTGGTGTGGGATATCGTTGTGGTGAGATCGCGATGTCGAAGGTGAGCACGTTTCGCGCGTCGAAGCCGGGCTGGATCGCGGTCATGTCGAGGAATGTCCGCATGAGGACACCCGCGGCGAAGAGGAGTGCGACTGACGTCGCCACCTGGCCGACGACCAGGCCGTCGAGCACGTGGCGCCGGTGCCGACTCCCGAGCCCCCGTTCGAGCTCGCGGAGATCGCGGGAGAGATCGAGGCGCCTGACCTGGCGCGCGAGCGGCATCCCGGCGAGCCAGCCGGCGAGCAGTGTCGCGCCTAACGCGACGAGCAGCACGCGCGCGTCGAGACCGATCTCGTTCACGCGCGGCAGCTGCGTCGGATAGACCGCGACGAGTGCCTTGACGAGCACGTTCGCGAGCCAGATGCCCCCGACACCGCCGATCGTGGCGAGCCCAAGATTCTCGACGAGCAACTGGCGCGCGATGCGGCTCGACGCGGCGCCCATGGCCGAGCGGACGGCGAACTCGCGGACGCGGGATTGGGAGTGCGCGAGGAGCAAGCTGCCGAGGTTCGCGCAGGCGATGAGCATGACGGCACCGACGGCCGCCGCGAGCAGGAGGAGCATGGGTCGTACCGGACCAACAATCGTGTCACGAAGCGGCACTGCCTGCAGCGTGCGGTTGGTGTTGGTCCTGGGATAGTCGACGGCGAGACCGCGTGCGAACGCGGCGAGCTCGGTGTTCACGCGCTCGAGGGTGACACCGGGCCGCAGCCGAGCGATGGCGCTCAGCTGCATCGCGACGCGATCGTGGAGGAACGAGGATTCGGGAATGACCAGCGGGAGCCAGATGTCGAAATCGCCTGACGGATAGACTCCCGCCGGATACGCGGACTCGAGCGGCGGGAGCACACCGACAATCGTTCTCGGCTTGCCGGAGATGATCATCGACTGTCCGATCACGTCGCGGTGACCGGCGAAGTGCGACGCCCAGAACGCGTGGGTGAGGATCACGGGCGATGGGCCTGTCTCGAGGTATTCGTCGGGCTGAAACAGGCGACCTAACGCGGGCCGGAGGGCCAGCGTCTCACCGAATCCCTGTCCCGCGAGCACTGCACTGAGGCGCTCGGGCTCGACGCTGACCTGTCCGGTCACCGTTCGCGCGTCGTAGAGGCCTAACGAGGCGATCGATCGCGACGTCCGCTCGAGGTCGGTGACGTCAGGGACGCTCACGACCATCGCCGATGGGGCGTCAGGTACCGGCGATGTGAGACGAACGAGCTGCTCGGGCCCGGGGAACGACAACGGGCGAAGCAACAGGGCATCGACGATGCTGAAGACGGCGGTCGTGGTTCCGACGCCGAGGACCATGGTGGCGATGATGGTGAGTGACAGCCATGGCCGGCGGGCGGCGACGCGGAGCGAGTAGCGGAGGTCGTCGCGGAGCTGGGTGAGCATGGGATCCCCCGAGGTGAGCGTGGCGCGCTCGGCGCGGCGGGCGCGAAGGCGCGTCATGGCGAGCGGCCCTAACGAGCGGATGGCTTGTGAGTAGAGCCAGAGCGTGGCTCGGGGGTGGGTCGTGGTGCGTGCGCGGGCGTCGAATTCCTCGCTCAGGTCGTCGAGCAGGTAGGGAAGCTCGGTTGGCGGCGTGACGAGCTCGAGGAGCGCGCGAATGGCGACGGGCAGGGCGTTCATGAACGGCGTGGCTCCGGCGTTAGGCCGAGTCCGTCGAGCATGCCGGCAAGGGAGGCGGCGGCGCTACGGAGGGCGCGTTCGCCCAAGGGGGTGAGCTTCCAGTGTTTGCGGGCGCGTCCGCCGCGGACGGGGAGGGGGTCGGAGAGCCAGGGAGTGACGAAGCGTTTTTCTTCGAGGCGGGCGAGGGTGGCGTAGATGGCGCCGATGGCGACGTCGTGGCCGGAGCGGCGTTCGATTTCCTGGCGGATGGAGATGCCGTAGGCGTCTGCGCCGAGGTGGAGGAGGGCGAGCATGACGAGGAGCTCGAGCTCGCCGAGACGGGCTTTAGGCATCGATCGCGGACCGGAGAGTGGGAAACGGGAACGGGGAACCGTGGTCAATCTTCGAGAAAGGTGAAGAAATAGACACGGCGTGGTGGCGGAGGGTTTGCTTCGGTGTGCGCGCTGCTGCTCGTCAGAGGCTAGGTGTTCTGATAAGCATTGGCGGTGGAATGGGTTGAACGGGGTATGGGGGGCGGTTAGCTTATGTGGCTCGCGGCTAGGTAGCTCAGTTGGTAGAGCAGCGGACTGAAAATCCGCGTGTCGGCGGTTCGATTCCGTCCCTAGCCATCTTCAATATAGGCAACGACTTACGCTCGCTTCAATGTGGGCCTAACGTGAGCCTCTGCGGACAATCGATCCGCGTGTCCACGGGTTAGCGAGTGTCGCAACGCTGTCAAACCGTAAGGATTACACGCGTTTCGGGATTGACCCTCATCGACGGCAACGCCCGCGAGATCACCCGCGAGTACGCAGAGCTAGCAACCGGCCGCGGGCTGGCTCATCAGAGTAAGAAACTTCGCGACGTTTCCCGTCGCCCAGCGTACCCACTGCGGGACTATCGTGAGCAGCCCGGTTGCGCGTTAGGCAGCCTGCCCTAGAGTCGGGCTCCGGCCGACCACCAAACCGGTGTGGCTTCTCGACGATGCGCCGCCACGAAAATGCTTGCGTGCCGAATATTTCTAAGCATTCGCTCGGATACCATCGAGGGGCCCAGTGCCAGGCGCATGGTGATGGCTCCCTGAGCCGACGGCTGGAAGTGGTGGTGTTGGCCATGTGCCCAATAACTGACCGTGTTCCAACCGCGCACGTCGCTTCGTCGATCCAGTCTCATCACTCCCCTCGGAATCCAACGACGCGACGAAACGCGTGATGAGAATAGCAAAGTTGCCTGGGTCAGTTAGCGCGGACGGTCGAACCTCGGCGAGCCGCCGCATACGTCGCCGAAGGTCGAGTGCCCGCGGATATCGAACCACTCGGGCAGCCTGCGTGACTGTATGGTTGTGGTGCGAAATCAGGTGTCCCGCCACGAGTAGACGGGTCCACGTCAGGAGCAGGCGTGCCGCAGGTAGCCGTGCACTGCGCAGGCGATCATTGAGTATCCGTGAAGGCACGCCGACCTGGCGCGCAAATCCAGCAACTGAGGTTCGCCGGTCGGCGCTCCGCACGGCACATTCGACGAAGCTCCATGCGTCGTGCGGGACATGCGGCGATAAGTGAGCCAGAACGGCGTCGTGCAGCGCTTGACGATCGGTGGCTTCGAGGGCGCGGCGGATGACCTGCGTGGGGTCGTCGACGCCTAACAAGAGTAAGTGACTAATACCCGCGTGAATGGCGGGAATGATTTCGTCGCGGTCAGCGGTCCCCAGCCTCACGACCCCGACCAGCGGCACGAAGCGGAATTCGGCGCGCAGCCTTGCGATTAGGCGCACACGGCTAGATCCGTGCTCGTCGCAGAGGGCCACCAGAACGGCCCCAGCCTCGATGGTTCGCAGCGTCTCGGTGAGGTCCGCTGCGTCACGGCAATAGACGGCGGGCACCGCGGCGCCGACTGCCGCCTGAAGTTCGCGACGGGTCCGCGCGTCCGTGAGTAATACGGTCGTTCGCATGACTGAGAGCGGGGGCGCAGGGTGATCGCTACGGCGATACGTGCGGCTCCGATGCGTCACGAATTAGACGGACACGTCGAAAAAACTCCCTCCTTGCTCGGTTTTGGGCCCTTACGCCACGAAAAGCGTCTGACCCATTTTGGCGCCGCCTGATCTGAGACGTTCGCGGCGGTGTTGATCACGGTCTAGTCGACAACGTCTGGTGCCTGCACGGTACCGGGAGCCGACCTAACAATGGCGGTAGATCGCTCAGCGGGTGTTGGAGACCCGCACCTGCTGTCGACGGCGCCTCACGCATATTCGCCTGCCGGCGGGTCCCTTCCGAGGCTCGCCGCCGGACTCTCCCCCGACTACTTGCTTCACCACGGCATCTGTCCGAGCAGTTACACGGAGGATGGAGCCCTCCGTGTCCTCGTGAGCGCCGACGCCGACGTTCGCACAGCGCTCGAGGATCTCACGCTCGCTTACGGAACACGCGTCGAGCCGCAACGAGTCGATGCGGCTGAGGTGCAGCGCACGATCGAGCGGATAGTCGCTTCACCGACGTCGAACCCGGACGAAGCGCTCGGCTCGGATGACGACGACAGCCTATTGTCGGACCTCCGAGACCTTGCCAGTCAGCCGCCGGTGGTCCGCTACGTCAACTTCCTCGTCCGGGAAGCGTACGAGAGTGGGGCCAGCGACGTACATCTCGAGGCGTGGCGAAACGGGTTGACGTCGCGGATGCGGCTCGATGGTGTCCTAACGAACGGACCCCAGCCGCCGAGTGGCCTGCACTACGCGGTCGTGTCACGGATAAAGCTCCTCGCGGAGCTGGATATCGCTGAACGCCGTCGGCCACAAGACGGGCGCATTCGCGTGCGCCTGGAGGAACGCGAGCTCGATGTGCGCGTGTCCACGGTCCCAACCATGTTCGGGGAAAGCGTCGTGCTGCGGCTCCTCGACCGGGGTGGTCAACCCGTGAACCTGGAAGACCTCGGGATGCCGCGCGAGACGTTAGGCCGCGTGGCTCACCTGACTGAAAAGACACACGGGCTGGTTCTCATTACCGGCCCCACCGGAAGTGGAAAGACGACTACCCTCTACGCAGCTCTCCAGCGGCGAGACGTGATGGGCGAGAAGATCATCGCGGTAGAGGATCCCGTCGAGTACCAGCTTCGGGGAGTAACCCAGGTACCCGTGCATCGCCCAGCCGGCGTCACGTTTGCCACCGCCCTCCGGTCAATCCTGCGGCAGGACCCGGACGTCGTGATGATCGGGGAGATGCGCGACGCGGAGACGGCGGAGATCGGCGTGCAGGCCGCGATGACCGGTCACCTGGTTTTTTCGAGCTTACACACCAACGACGCGGTGGCGGCCATCCCTCGGCTCGTTGACCTAGGTGTCCCTGAGTATCTCATCGCGGCAACTCTCGAGGGGGTACTCGCGCAGCGGCTAGTACGTCGTACGTGCGACGCGTGCCGAACCGACTGCGAGCCGCCGCCCGAGCAAATGGCGCGGCTGGCGACGTCGTCAGGCGCTTCGTCACGCCTAACACGCGGTTCGGGATGCCCTGCGTGTCGCGGCACTGGATATCGCGGGCGCGTCGGAATCTTCGAGCTGCTCGTCGCGACCGACGAGATCCGCGACGCGATCGCCGCGAGAGCACCGCGGTCGGCACTCAGAGCGATCGCCGGGCAACAGGGGATGCTCACGCTGCAAGAAGACGGGTGGCGGAAGGTGCTTGACGGAGTCACGACTCCCGAGGAGGTGCTTCGTGCAGTACAGGACTGATGTGCCGCAGCCTCGACGACGCGGGTTCACGCTGATCGAGCTCCTGGTCGTGATCGCGATCATAGCGACACTTGCCGCCGTCGTCGCGCCGCAGGTGTTTCGCAACGTCGGTGATGCGAAAGTCAGCGCGGCCAAGAGCCAGATCGAGATGCTGGCCCTCGCGCTCGACAGCTACCGACTCGACAACGATGCGTACCCGTCGTCCGAGCAAGGCCTCGCTGCACTGCAGTCGGTTGCGGTGGTGGGAGAAATTCCTCGCAACTGGCGAGGCCCGTATTTACGGAAGCCGATCGGCAACGACCCTTGGGGCCGGCCCTACCTCTACGTGTCTCCCGGACGCGCGAGCCGAGCGACCTACGACTTATACTCGCTTGGCCGTGATGGGCGTGTCGGTGGTCAAGGCGAGGATGCGGACATCACCTCGTGGGGCGGGCCGGTCCTGCCGTGACGGCAGCGGCCAGCGTGCCGGCGGAACCGGGGAGGGAGTCCGCTCGCGGTCGATCGTTCGTCTACCGTGCGGCGCGTGGTGACGGCTCGCTCGAGACCGGCCGTGTTAGCGCGGATTCATCGGAGGCCGCCGCCGCAATACTCGTCGCGCGCGGTCTCTTCACACTTGACCTCAGGCCGGTGAGCCGTGGCTCGGGCTCGTCCCGGCTGTCCCCAGCAGCGGCGGGTGAGGGGTTGCGTATCCTGGCATCGCTCCTCGAAACCGGCATTCCGCTTGGACGCGCACTCGCCACGTTCGAAGAGTTGGCACCTCCTGTGTGGCGCGTGACCGTCCCGACCGCCCGCGCTTCGCTTCGTGCCGGTCGCACATTTGCGACGGCGCTGGACGAGGCGAACCTGGGGTTGACGCCACTGGTGCTCGGGATCATCCGGGCTGGCGAGGCGAGTGGGACGCTCGCAGGTGCGGCGTCGCGCGCGGCGGATTACATGGAGGCGCAGGCCGCAACGCGCGCTGCTCTCCGGGCGGCGCTTGCATACCCGGCTCTTCTTGCCGGGGCCTCCGTCGCGTCGCTCGGCCTGCTCGTTGGCATCGTGCTTCCGCGATTCGCGTCTCTTCTTGCGGAGATGGGTCAAGCGGCTCCGCCGACAACTCGAGTGGTTTTGGGCGCCGCGAATTTTCTTCACCGCGCAGCCCTCCCGTTCCTCATTTTCGCGGCGGTGAGCGCCGTTGTGTGGCGCGCATGGACGGTGACTGTAAGCGGGGCGCTCCGGTGGGCTGAGATCCTCCTGTCGGTTCCCCTGCTCGGAAGGATTCGGGCGTCCGCGGTCGCTTCGCGAGCGAGCACTGCGCTCGCGGCACTTCTAGAAAGTGGCGTACCGATGGCCAGTGCGCTCGCCATCACCGCTCGCACGGCTGGCGATGCGGCGATTGAGCGCCGCCTACTGGCCGCTCGAGAGCGCGTAGTTCAAGGCAGTAGGCTCTCTGGCGCCTTGCAAGCCGAGTGTGCGGTTACTCCCGCGATCGTCCGCTTCGTGCGAGCTGGCGAGGAGTCGGGTCGACTTGCGACGATGCTCGAACGGGCGGCGCGCATTGAGGCGGAGCGCGCGGATCGCTTGACGCGCGGCGCGGTCCGCGTGATCGAGCCAACGCTGATCGTGACATTCGGTGGTGTCATTGCTCTCGTCGCCGCCGCGCTGCTCCAAGCCATGTACAGCGTGCGGGTCGCTCCATGATACGGCGCGGCGTAACGCTCATCGAGTTGATGGCCGTACTTGTCGTTCTCGGAATCCTTGCGGGTGTCTCCGTGCTTAGCGCGCGGCTCAGCGTTGCCCCAAGGGCTGCAAACGATCAGGCCGCGCTGATCAGGCGGGCGCGTGAAAGCGCGGTCCGCGTCGGTCACCCGGTGACGGTGACCAGCGATGGCGGTGTCGCGTGGAGCGCGACCGCATATCCTGACGGCCGTGTGGTAACGGACGCGCCGTTTGCTACTAATGCGCAGGCGAAGGAGCCCGGTCGTGCGTCGCGATAGGCCACGTCTATCGCGGCGCGCCGGCGCCGTGCTGCTCGAGGTCATAGTCGCGCTGAGCGTGCTCGCGTTCGTCGGCGTCGCTGCTGTCACACTCGCCGCCGAGGCGGCGCGATCGGTGGCCGGCGCGCGTCGCGCGGAAGCCGAGACACGCGCCGCGAACGCACTTTTCGACGCGGTCTCGCTGTGGCCCCGCTCGGATCTCGACCGGCACCTCGGCACGACACGACAAGGGGAATGGCGAATGCGCGTGAACCGATCGAGCCCTGTTTTGTACGACGTCACACTTACGGATTCGGCGGCCAGCCGTGTGCTGCTCCGTACCACGCTTTTCCGAGAGGTGAATCGTGCCGATCGCTGACAGTCGAATCGCCGCCGACGGTAGGGTACACGTTAGGCGCGCCGCCTTCACGCTCATCGAGGTAGTGGTCGCGCTCGTGTTGAGCGGGATGGTGCTCCTGGGCGCTCGCGCAGTGTTGGAGGGCTTAGCGGACCGCAGCGTCCAGATCGAGCGTACGGCAATGGACGCCGACGACGTCGCGAACGCGGAAATGCTCCTCCGGTCCGCGGTCAGCCAGCTCGAGATACATCGCGACGAACCTGAAAGCTTTGTCGGCGGCGAACGCGAGGCGCGGTTTGCAACATGGTGTTCGGTGCCCGCGGGTTGGCAGGAGCGTTGCCACGCGACGCTTGAGATCACGCCGAACGGCGCCAGGCTTTCCCTGGTGCTGCGAACGCAACCAAGTACCGTGATCGTTGTGCGTCGTGCCCAACCGTTCGTGGCGCTTCGCTACCTCGTGAGCGCGGAGAACGGCGGCGAGTGGGTTCAGATATGGGGCCGGGGCATCACAGCCCCTCTCGCCATCGGCGCCATTACCTTACGTGACACGCTCATCCTCCGAATTGGACAGCGGGGATGACCATCGCGAGTACCGGTTTGAGTCGCGGACGCTACCAGGCTCGGCGCGGCGGATTCGCGCTGATCGCCGTCCTCTGGGTGACCGTCATGGTGGCCGCGTTAGGCGCGTCGGTCTCCCTCGTGGCGCGCCGGAGCGTACGGACCGCGCGGAACCGGCGCAGCTACGCCCGCGCCCTTTGGACGGCAGAGGGCTGCCTCGAGCGGGCACGTGCCACGATCAGGGCTGCGCTCGTCGCCGATGCCTCGACAACAGCGGGCGCGTTAGGCCAGCGCGGTCACGTAAGCACCTGGAACAGACTTGACGATGTCGTGGCGTCATCCGGACCGGGGCGAGCGCCTGGTTGCGATGTTACCGCTCGGCCACTCGGTGATGCTGTGGACGTGAACACCGGTGAGGAACCAGTACTCCGCGCGGTGCTTGGCACGGTCCACTTTACGCCCGCCCGTGTCGACTCACTCGCGGCGGCGCTGTTGGACTGGCGCGATAAGGACGATGAACCCAGGCCGGCCGGCGCCGAGTCAGCGTGGTACCGTGACCACGGGCGATCTCCTCCTCGTAACGGCCCGCTTGCTTCGTTAGCGGAGCTTCGTCTCGTGCGCGGCTTCGAGGCGTCGGAGGCTTTCGACTCTCTTCTTAGTGTCGAGCCGGCGCGAATTGCGCTCTCGCGGGCGCCGGTACGCGTGCTCGCTCTCTTACCGGGCATGACACCGGAGGCCGCTACAGTCATCAGCGAGCGTCGAAAGGGCGGAGGTCTGGGAGAGGACCTGCTTGCGCTTGGAGGTGAGTTGTCGCGCGCGGCGCGCGACTCGATTGCAGCCCATTACTCCGAGCTCTCCGCGATGGTCACGAGTGAGCCGGATGCGTGGCTCCTCGAGGCGCGCGCAAGCGACGAAGGGTCGCCAGTTCGCGTGGGGATTGAGCTAAAGCTCGTGCGTTCGGGAAATCGCCCGGCTGTCGTACGCCGGCGGGTGCGGTGGCTCTAGTGCGGACCCTTGTGCTGCCGGCGAGCGGGCGAGCGACGTCCCGCGGCGAGCGCATCGGCTTGTCGATCGCGACGCAGCGTGTGCACGCGGTGTTGATTCGGCGAGATACCATCGTCTGGCGCGACAGCGTCTCCCTTGATATTCCGCCGCTGCTCAGTCCAGCCGTCAACAGTCTCCTGTCGAGGTGCCCGTGCAGGAGCCAGCGCGCCAGGCGCCGCGTGACTGTCGCTGTCGGGATGGCTTTCGCGCAGGTCAAACGTCTCGTCGGGCTGCCGCGCCTCGGTCGCGCTGACCTTCAGAAGCTCGTCGACGTCGGGGTTTCACGGTTCTTCGTGACGGCGGCACCGGTCGTGGTCGCGCCGGTTCGACTTACCGGGGACGGGGTCGTGTGGGCGGCAATCCTCGATCGCGGCGCACTCCACGAGGCGCAGGTCGGCGCAGAGGCCGCCGGCTGTCGTATTGGCTCGTTCGTGCCAGCCGTCGCGGTCCTGGGCGGCGCCGCTGCGTCGCGCACAGTTCGCTGGGTGGATAGCTCGCAATACGCAGAGCTCGAATATGATGATGAGGGACGGCTAACTGGACTAAGCCGTGGTTTAGCCACGTCGACCGACGACGCGGTGCTCTCCGCGTCGCAGACCCTTGCCGCGTTAGGCAGCGACGCAGCCGTGTACGCCGCGGCGTACGCCGCGGCTTGCGCCTCAGCGGGACAGCATCTATCGGTTCGGACGGCCAGACGAGGCAACCGTGGACAAGTGGCCGCCTGGCGTGTTGCGACAGCCGCTACTATGTGCGCGGTTGCGATGGCCGTGGCCTTGTGGTTCCCCGTCATGAGGGCGCGCCGCGACGCGGCACAGTCTCGCACGGCACTCGCCACCCTCGGCGCGAAGTACCGTACCGCTGTCTCGATGGAACGGGACATCGCGGCCATCGATGCACAGGTGCATGAGGTGGCCGAATTCATCAATGCCCGGAGCAGTGCCACGCCGCTGTTACGCTCTCTCAGCGAAGTGCTTCCCGCAGGCGTATCTCTCGTCACGTTCCGGCTCGATACCACCGTCGCGAACGTGGTGGTGCTCGCCCCACACGCCGCCGCGCTCCTGCCGTTGCTCGATAAACAGCCGGGCATTAGCGGTGCCGAGATTCTCGGTGCGGTCTCGAGGGAGTTGATCGCTGGTCGTGACCTTGAACGCGCGTCGTTTCGGTTCCGGGTCAACCGAACGCTGCACACGGCCCGGGAGGATGCGCGCCCCGCACCCGGCGCTCCAAGCGAGGCCATTGCACGGAGTGAGCGCCCGTGATGACCATTCGGCTCACCGCTCGGGATCGGCAGGCGTTAGGCGCCGGAGCGTCGGTGGTCGTTCTTATCCTTCTGCTATCGCGCGTGGTGCCGGCCTTCGTCGCGTGGCGCAGAGAGGCAGTGGAAGACGCTATGGTCGCGCGTCAGGAGCTGGCGCGTGCCAATCTCATGTTGCGGGAACAGGAGGTTCGCCGCGTCCGATGGGCTGGTCGGAGCAGCCGCAATTCTGTCCTTGCCCATCTGCTCCTAGTCGGCGACACGCCCGCAACGGCGGGTGCACAGCTGGTGTCAATGATCTCGGACATGGCGGACGCCGCCGACGTTCGGATCGGCTCCGTGCAATTGCGCGGCGACACCGCAACGAACACACATTTCCGCCGCGTCGGTGCGATTGGTGACGCTCTGGGCGATGTGCGAGGGGTTTCCTCGTTCATCGCAAGCGTGGAAGGCGGGGCGCCGCTCCTGGTTTTTCGAGCGCTTACCATCATGCAACCGGAACCCGGCGCGCCGGATGCGCAACGCGAGGCGCTGCGCGTGGAGTTCGAGATCGAGGGGTTGATACGCAATCCAGCGGAGAGGCACACGCGGTGAGGCGTAATCTCCTCGAAGCGGCTCTCTGGACCGCTTCTCTCGCGTCGGGCGCTGCCACGATCCGCGAACTCCGTTCGCCTGGGTCGAATGTCGCTCAGGTTCCTGTGAGGGCGGCGTCCGTCTCGGTCGACATGACCCCACCCGACGAATCGGAGTTTGTGCATGCTGCCGAGCTTATTACCGCGAGCGACCTGTTCCGCGTACAACGGCATCCCGCGGCAGTACGCTTTCAAGTCGACACGGTGGCTGTATCAGCGCAGTCGCCATCGCTTCCCGCGACCACTCTGGCGCTTGCAGGGATCATCGGCGGCCCGCCATGGGAGGCGCTTGTCGAGGGGCTGCCGAACCGTGACGGCGCCACGCTCGTGAAACGCGGTGATGTGTTCGGCTCGATCAAAATCGTCCGTGTCACGCGCGACAGCGTTGTCATCGTCATGCCGGATTCGTTGCGGACGTTCGGCCTCAAGCGCGCTTGGAAATAGTTCGGTAGCTCGCACGTTCTCTCACCCCAGGAACCGCTGGCGTTCGATGCTCCCAACACGAAGGAGATGTCAGCGCCTAACGCTGGTCTTTGCCATCGCGACGAGCGCGTTGGCTCCCACCGGGGGGCGCGCGCAGCGGCCCGACTCGTCAGTCACGAGCCGCAACGACAGCGTGACTATTCGCCTCGTAGACGTCGACGTTCGCGCAGCCGTCCAAGCGCTCGCTCGCTATCTCGATCGCCCCGTACTGTTCGGCGCGGTGCCACCGACGCGCGTGACGCTCGAGACGCCGACGCCGGTGCCGCGCAGCCAAGTGCTTTCGCTCCTCCGGTCGATACTGGAAAGTCAGAACCTGGTGCTCGTCGAGGACTCGACAGCCTATCAAGTCCAGGTCAAGCAGCCGGCGGCCCCGCCCGCGCAGCCCGGCGCCTCGCCGCCGCCCACGCAAGGCGGTGAGGCGATACAACTCTTCGTGATACGGCTCCGACATGCGCGTGCCGCCGACGTTGCCGCGACGGTGAATGCACTCTACGGCAGGGCGAGCGCACTCGGTGAGATCGGAGGACCTCCGCCGACGCTGAGCGATCAGCTCAAGCAAAACCTCGTTCCGCCGGCTGGCGCGCCACCGCAGGCGGTTCAGTCGGTCGCCGCGCGTGCGGCAACGCTGTCGGCCGAGGTGACGATAGTGCC
>Ga0068857_100002962_pt1 | contig 13984 bp, 17 predicted proteins | sample KBSCornC72_FD_66591 | JGI IMG/M metagenome (GOLD analysis project Ga0068857, IMG submission 66591) | Corn rhizosphere microbial communities from Kellogg Biological Station, Michigan, USA - KBS Corn C7-2 | ecosystem: Host-associated > Plants > Roots > Rhizosphere > Soil ...
GAAAGAAGTTGGCCGAGGGACGCGGGTTCACTTTGCCGGGAGGATGGACCATACCGGCACTTGGCTTGTGCGTCTGCATCTGGTTGTTGTCTGGGAGTTCCCGGCAGCAGGCGTTGATTACCGCCGCAGCCATGCTGGGGGGAACTGTCCTCTACGTCATTTCCGCGTTTACGCGTAAATCCCGCGCAGCTTGATCGCGAACGCCACGCGGTCGAGCGCCAGCATATACGCCGCGGTGCGATTATCCACCAGGTGCTTTTCCGCGTACGCCACCACATCGTTAAAGCTGTTGATCATGATTTCTTCTAGACGGTCGTTCACCAACTGCTCGTTCCAGAAGTAGCCCATGCGGTCCTGCACCCATTCGAAGTAAGACACCGTCACGCCGCCTGCATTCGCGAGAATATCCGGGATCACGAAGATCCCCTTCTCGCGCAGGATGGGGTCCGCCAGATGCGTAGTCGGCCCATTCGCGCCCTCGCACAGAATTTTCGCGCGCACACGATGGGCGTTCTGCGAGGTGATCACGTTCTCCCGCGCCGCCGGCATCAGTACGTCCGTTTCCAGGAAAAACGCCTCTTCGCGCCCCAGATTCTCGCCGTCCGCGAAATCCACCACCGAGCCGGTTTTCTGTCGATGCAGCGCCAGCGCGCGGATGTCCAGGCCCTTATCGTTATACACCGCGCCGTCGTATTCCACGATGGCCATCACCTTGAAGCCGGAGCGCTGCATTAGCTTGGCCGCCATGCCGCCGACGTTCCCAAAGCCCTGGATCACTACTCGCGCATTGCCGCGCTCCAGGCCGAAACGCTTCAGAGCCTGCTCGGTTACCACCATGCATCCGCGCCCAGTCGCCTCCGCCCGCCCGCGCGAGCCGCCCAGATCGATAGGCTTGCCCGTCACTACCGCCGTCTGCGTGTGCCCGGAGCGCATCGAGTACGTGTCCATGATCCACGCCATGGTCTGCTCGTTGGTGTTCACGTCCGGCGCCGGGACGTCGATCTCCGGGCCGATGAACTCGTAGAGTTGCGCGGTGTAGCGCCGCGTCATCCGCTCCAGCTCGCCCGGCGAAAGCAGCGTAGGCTCGCAAATGATGCCGCCCTTGCCGCCGCCGAACGGAACGTTGGTGACCGCGCACTTCCACGTCATCCACGACGCCAGCGCGCGCACTTCGTCCAGGGTCACGTCGGGAGCGTAGCGGATGCCGCCTTTCGCAGGCCCGCGCGCAATCGAATGCTGCACGCGGTATCCCGTAAATACTTCGAGACGCCCGTCGTCCAGCGGCACCGGGATGTTTACCGTCACCTCACGGGCCGGCGAGCGCAGCACCTTGCGCATGCCGTCGTCGAGTCCCAGGCGCTCCGCGGCATTATCCAGCCGGGCCTCGGCGGAAAGCAGCGGATTGAACTCATCGCCTAGCAAAGGCGTTTCGGCTTCGAGTATCATGCGGTCCCTCCGAAACCATTATGAACCCAACAGGTGAGCCTGATTCGCCGAGGGAGCGCTTTGCGAACGGCCCGCCTTATGATGGGCGTATGGGTCGCGGATTGATTGTCATCGGGCTCGCGCTGGTGGTTCTCGGGCTCCTGCTGACTTTCGGCGAGAAGCTGCCGATCCGTCTGGGCCGCCTCCCTGGCGACATCGTCATTCGCGGTAAGAACACTACGTTTTATTTCCCGTTGGTAACCAGCCTGCTATTGAGCGTGCTGCTCAGCCTTGTCATGTGGTTGCTGGGGCGGCGCTAACGGGGTCCCAGCCCAACCGACGCTCATCAAGAACGTTCCTATTTGGTGCTTGCCGACGCGCTTGCGCTGGTGTTCACCGACGCGTCAACCTGTACGGTCTTCGCCTGCTCGTCGGCCGCCTTAACGCTGGACTCGACATCGGCCGCGCTCATGGCCGGCTTCAATCCATGTATCGCCGCGCCCAGCGATTCGCCCGCCGTCACGCGATCCTGCAGATCCGCGAATGGGATGCCGAGGTTCTTCGACGCTTCCAGCGCCGCGATGAATTGGCCCTGGTTCTTGAACCCAGCGGCCGCTTGGGTCAGTGTCATGCCCGGAGGAAGAAGCGCCGTCAAACGAGCGGACAGTTTGGAGTCCGAGGCGATGCTGGTTCCCACCCGGTCTTTGCCTTTCGAAGAGGCTTGGGCGATGTCGCGCGAAGACTGCTGCCCGGCCAGCTTCACATTCTCTTTCACGTCCTTGCCGTCCAGATCCGGGCGCAGCTTCTGAATCGCCTTACCCAGCGAGCTCTGGCTGGTTCCCGTCATCTGCGCCTTCAACTGGTCGAAGGGGATGTTCAGATTGTGGGCCGCATGTGCTGCCGCGATGAATTGGCCCTGGTTTTCAAAGCCGGCGGCGGCGTTGGAAATAGTCTCGCCGCCGGGAAGCAGGGTTTGCACGCGCGAGGACAGCGCAGCGTTATCGGTGATGCTGGCCGCGCCGCCGCCAACGGTTTTACCCATGCCTCGTCCCTGGCCTCTGGCACCCACGGTCGCCGACGAATTTTCCGACCCTGCACCAGTCGCTCCTCTGGTCACTCCGGTTGCTCCTGCGCCCACTCCGCCGACAGCCCGGCCGAGACCGAGCCCGCCGCCTCCTCCACCACCATGCTGAGCCCAAAGAGGCAAGCCCAGTGCCGCGCCAATCGCCAATGAAATTGAAAGTATTCGGTAGTTCTTCATAGCATCTCCTTTCGTTCGTCTTACTATTGCTCTATTGCGGTATCAAAACCCTGCCACTGCCTTTCGAATATTGAAGCCGATCCCGAAGAATAGAGTATCGAGGCCGTATTCCATGCTCCGCGTATAACCTGCCTGCAAGTTGATACCGGGGGTTTTGCCAAACACCAGCCAGGCGGAGACGCCGTTGTCGCGCGCCAGGCTCGCGGTGCCGGTCGTGATCGAGGTGGTTTCAAACACTGGCTTGTTCAGCAGTCCTTTGGCGACACTCGTTACCGGTATCTTCGGAGGGGTAACCGGAAGGGGCGCTCCCGAGCGCACGCTCTTCGTCGTTACTACGCGGCTGACGATGGTCTGCTTCCCGCCTGGCTCGATGACATAACCTGCGGCGCCAGCCAGCATCCATTTTGTAAAGCGGAAGCGCGCGCCACCCTGTGCGTGGGTGACGAATCCCGATGTCATATACGGCCGGATAAAAAAAGTGGTGTCGGAAACCGCGTTCGCGATGCCGATTTCCGCGAAGGGTGTCCAACGACCCAGGCCCTTGTCAAAATAGTTGCTCCAATCGACGGTCGCGTGCCCGGTGCTCAGGCCCTTATTGCGATCCCCGGTGGGGCCGGTGCCGGTGATCGTCGCAACGTAGTTCACCACCGGGTTGGCCCGCGTGAACCGCACCTGCGCGTATGCGTTACCGATACCCTGCACCGAAGCCGCTCCGGTGGCGTCCGATGTAGATGCTGACGGGGACACGAAATAGTAGGGAACGCCGAAATCGACCTCCCAATGCCGGTTAAAGAAGTAACCAGCCGACGTGTCTAGTTTCGTGATCGTGCCCAGCGAGTTGTTGCCGCCCTGCATGCTCGCGCCGAAGGTGAAGCCGCTTGACGAGCTTGACTCCTGTTGTGCCGAGAGCGGCACGACTGACAGTACCACGCAAGTCAGCAAGTAGTATCCATACCGCATAGTACTAAGTCTCCAGAGCCGTGATTGCATGCCGCCGGCTATTAACGAGGCTCTTGAAAGGCAGGTTGGCTTCCACGCAGGCGGGCAAATGAAAAGTTCTCTTAAATGTGATTTTTAGCGATATGACGATGGCATCCTGCCAATCAGTGCGTAAAAAATGCCGAGTAATTCCGACCCACCTTAGTAGGGATGTCGGGCTTCGCGAGCTCTCTCGACGCGCTTATTGTGATGCCCACTCTCAAGTCTTCCGTCCTTCAAGCATCCGATAAACTGAAGACCGACATGTTCCCGGCCCGGCTTCACATCTTGCTGGCCTCCAAAGCTCCGTTAGGTCTGGTGTTCCGCAGGGGTCCGGCTAACGCGGTCTGTACGGTTGGCTGGAACCGCGCGACCGACGAATTTGAGCTCGGCCAATGGCTTCGCGGCCGGATTTACGAACGCCGCGCCGACCTGTCGCCTGACGGCCGTCACCTCATCTATTTCGCACGCGGCGGCCTGCGCCACCAGGAGACCAAGGGTTCCTGGACAGCAATTTCCCGCGCGCCCTGGCTCCATGCGGTCACACTCTTCGGGAAAGGCGACTGCTGGCAAGGCGGAGGACTGTTCACTGCGAACCGGAAATTCTGGCTGAATGGCTGCCACTTCGTGGTTCGCGAAAGCTCCGAAGTCACCGAGGACGATCAGTACAAACCCGAAGGCCTCTTCGGCGCCGAATGCCCGAGCGTCTACTATCGCCGCCTTCTGCGCGACGGGTGGACATTGGATATGGCGGTGGGACCGGGGCGCGTCGCGCACTGCACCGTATTCACGAGAGTGCTCCCGCATGGATGGATTCTGCGCAAATTCGCCTATGCCGATGTCGCTCACCCAGTAGGGGCGGGCGTTTATTGGGATGAACATGAATTGGAACACCCTGAGCGTAAAGCGCTGCTTTCGGCTCCGAAATGGGAGTGGGCCGAGCGCGATGGAAGCACGCTGGTTTGGGCGGAGAAGGGCATTCTCTATCGCGCTGTAGTGAACCCCGCCGGTCCAGCGAGCGCCCAGGTGCTGTATGACTTTAATCCCCTGCGATTTGAGGCTCGCAAGGCGCCGTACTGAGGGAGGCGGCCAAGGCGATGCAATCCTAGTCGAGAGCCCACCACAAATGAACGAAATTTGGAAACTTCGCTTATCTGGGCCACGGAGAGCCATAGTGGCGGTCCTCGGCGCAATCGTCGGCGCGGGATTCATTGCCGGCTTCGAGTGCTACCAACCCGCGCTCCGGGCGGGGCTGCTGTTCGCGCCCAGTGAAACGGCTTCTCGAGCGAAACTCGTGCTTCTGCTCGTCACAGCGGCGTTGTCCTTGCCACTGCTCGCCGTGGCTGCTTACCTACGGTCGCGCGCGGTTTCGTGACGCTGCCGCGAGCAGCGAAAAAGTCGCCGGGGTGCGAGGGCGGTATCTGAGAATCCTGGCAGTCTGTCTGGGTTCAGCTGCCGCTCTGTTGGGCGTGCTGATGTGGCGGCTGGCGTTGCTGTTTGATATATAAACGCAGGGGACAACTGCAATTTTCGGTGTCAATATTTAAAAACGCCAAACTTGATTCGACGCCGCAACCCGCTGCTAATTCCCGGCCGCCGTTTCTTCAGCCTTCAGCATCCCGTCGATAGCGGGGTCTAGCGGGCCGCTTCTGAAAGAATCCGCTGGGCATTCGCCCCGGTAACGCAGACGGCGTCTGTTACTATCGCGGTTGATGGGTCTCATCTTTCTGCTCCTTTCGCTCACTCTGCCGGCGGTGCCGGTTTTTGCACAACCGCCTCCCGCCGCCGCGACAGAGCACGAGACTACTCTGGATAAAATTTTCGGCATGGTCGCTCCTTCTGAGCCGAGCCAGTTGACGGAAAAGAAGCGCTTCCATTTGTATCTGCTCAGCGCGGGTGGGCCAATCCCCATTTTGGGCGAGGCTATCGGCGCGGGCGTGAGCCAGTGGAGAAACGTCCCCCCGGAATGGGGACAAGGTTGGAATGCCTACGGGGAGCGCTTTGGCAGCAACCTTGCCTACAACGGAATTCGCCAGACCATCACCTACGGGACCTCCGTGGTTTTTCACGAAGACAACCGCTATATCGCGTCGCATAAACATGGGGTCTGGGCGCGGACCGGCTACGCGGTTCTGAGCACTGTCGTTGCCCGGCATCCCGACGGCAGGCGAGTCTTTTCTGTCTCCAGCGTAACCGGCATTGCCGGCGCCAGTGCGATCTCCAGTACTTGGGGGCCATCCAGCTGGGAGGGCGCGGGCAATATTGCCCGCAACGCCGGGATCTCTTTGATAACCACTGCCGGGTTTAATATCGTGCGCGAATTCCTGCCGGATGTTCTGCACCGCCATCGGAAATGACTCAGCCTTCAGGCGTGCGACCCCGTCCATGCTGGAGGGTCACTGGCAGGGAAAGACTCCAATGAGGCTTCTTCCACCCAGTCCGGCTGGTGCGGAGACGGTACCCGTCGATTGCGGCGGCTAAGTGCCCTGCGGACTATGAAGGTCCCCAACCAAATCCCGAGCGTCAAAAGCGTCAAGGAATGCAGGGCACGCGAGCGTGTTGAGATCCGATCCTTACTCAGCGCCAAGTTTGACCGCCGTTGGCGCTTGATCGCTGACAGGTTCATCACCCAGAGAAACTACTTTTACCAATAACCCCTCGCGCAAATGCTGTAGGGAAACTTGGCGTCCATTGCGAAAACAAATCGCATCCCGATGGGCCCTGAACTCTGCGCTGATCTGTGTAAATAAAACCGTCTCTTCTCCGCCGATATCCCACCTGCGTTGGAGATCGGCAGGAATATCCTGCAGAATCAGAGAAGCTCCCGGCGGCACGCAAACTGCCTGGATACCTGGGCAAAACCGGGGCAGCGTCAGGAGAGTCTTAATACGCCGCCACAAACTTTGATCGCCCGGAAAGTCACTGTTCTTGCTCTGCAACTGAGCCCTCGGAGCGAGGCCGATCGAATAGGTAGGAAACCGGTGGACGATTAATTCATCTCCTTCTGTCGCTAACCGGTTTGGTAAGCCGCCCAGAGAATAGTCACACATATCAACTCCTTCATCAAACGAACCAATTCTTAGACCAATCCATTTGGCACACTGTTTCGGAAATAGCCTAAGGGTTTCGATCCTTCGGTGCGACTCGACTTGTGAGGAGGCCGGCGCATGGGCGGCATCCGTCCGAGGAAGATGGGAGTGCCGCCCATTGTGGCCACACAGATGTGTGCAGTACACCCGGTGGCCCGCGAGACCTTCAGAAGTATCATCAAAGGTCTCAATCCTATGAATTTCATCAGCCGCTCCGATTGAGGTCCTCCCGCACAACTCGGCGGCTCGGGTAGTCATTCAGCCGGTTATGCGCCTTCATCATTTGGATGCGAGCGGCGGACATTTCGCGCGAGGCACTATGAATGCACTGGACGCCGTCCGGATTGTGCATCCCGCTAGGAATCTCTCTTACGGGTGGCGTCGAGTAGTTCTATCGCCGGCCTGGCGCGCTCGGTCATTGCCACGACCTCTTGGTGCAGGATGGTACGGATTTGATGTTCAGAAGCGGGTGATTTCCGATTCACCTTCCTGGCATCCAAGCACCAACACAGACAGGTATATCGCCGCCGTAAGTGCATCGAGCCATGATTGCAGCTCGGGGCGCAATCCCAACCACGAGCGTCGGACCGTAACAGGGCCCGCTTCAATAGAGCGGCCTCTCTAGCAAAGGTTTCACGCTTCTTCCTTCCTTTGTCTTTGCGCGTGCGTTCGGAACAAAGTAAAGCCGCAACTGCAGTTGAAGGCAGTTTTTGCTCGGGGCGTTGGCTTCGCGCGCTGAAAACACAGGCTTTAGGAATTTGGTCCCGAATCTGCACTTACTGGGGTGCGCGGTACGGAAAGGAATTTGCGATGTTATATTACGCTTTAGTTTTCCTGGTTATAGCGCTAATCGCGGGTTTTCTGGGTTTCGGTGGCGTGGCCTTTGCCTCCGCCGAAATTGCCAAGATCTGCTTCTTTGTCTTCCTAGTCCTCTTCGTGGTGAGCCTAATTTCTCACTTGTCGCGAAGGGGGGCGGCCTGACGCCTGTCGGTGCCAGTGCGATGACGTCGAACGATCCAAAGCCGGAACGCCTCGCGATGCTGATCATATTCACGATGATCGGGACTGGTCTAAGCACTCTGGCGGGGGGCGCAGTCTATCTACTGGTGTTGTTGAGGCACCCCTAGCGCGGTATCCGGCCGCGCGCGATTAGCGCGCGGACCCCTGTGGCGTACCTCGGTCATTATGAGTTACGTCGACGGAGAGCTTTAGCTTTCCCGATTGCAACCGCTGGCTCAGTGCCGGATATTGGAACGGTTCGGATTAGAACTCGAAACCGTTCGTCCAGCGGTTGTGGCACAATCAGCTCAGAGTCAGACCACCGAGCCAAAGCCGGGAGAGAATGATAACTGCCTCCGCCTACGATATTCATGTGGAGAAACTGTTTGGCCGCATGAAGCGATTGCACGCCGCATTGTCCGGTGCTGGCATCGCCTACCGGATTATTGGAGGCATGGCTGTTTACCTTCAAGTGTCGGAGCGCGATCCTGGTAAAGCGCGGTTGACTCGCGATATCGACGTGGCCGTGAAGCGCGGTGAACTGGAACGGATTGCCGCAGCGGCCACGCCGTTCGGATTCCTTTTCCGGCACGTGGCTGGTGTTGACATGCTGCTCGACCACGACGAACCGCGTGCCAGCAGCGGCATTCACCTGGTGTTTGCCGGGGAAAAGGTTCGCCCCGAGTATAGCGAGCCCGTCCCCGGCTTTTCGGAACCCACGCGTACGGCCGAAGGCATTCTCATTGCGCCAGTGGCCGATCTAGTGCGCATGAAGCTCACCAGTTTTCGCTTGAGGGACCAGGTTCACATTCAGGATATGGACGCGGTGGACCTGATCACGCCGGAGATCGAAAATTCGCTGCCGGACGCTCTACGCGAACGGCTGAAGAGAGTGCGGGCGAGCGAATAGGCGTCTAGTTAAGGTGATTGACTCGGTGAAAACTGCGATCCCGTAACCCCCGCCGTGGTTTTCGGACGTCCGGATAGTGCCCGGCCTCAGCACTCGAAACGTTCTTGAAATCGCCCCTGCCAAACATTTGACCGCAACGATTCGAAATCGAGCCACGTGCGCGATTCGCCGAGCTGAGAGATTTTTATCAGTTTGACCTTCATGCCTTCGGCGGCGGCAGCACCGGGGCATGCGTGAGCAGCATGTCTTCGAAGGAATAATCCTGCTTCGCGCCCTGATGGCGCAGATACCACTTATAGGTCTCTTGCAGGCCCGTGGCGAAATCGGTGGGCTTGAACTTGAGCACCCGCTGAACTTTTGCCGTCACCTGGGTGATCGGCGGCATATCCAGATAAACTCCGAAGTACATCTTGGGACCCATGGGATGCCCGCCCGCCCGCAGCAGGTATTCACGCGGAATGCGTACGAATTTCACTGGCTTGCGGCAGATCTTGGCCAGCGCTTCGACGAATTCAGATTGGGCCACTGGCCGCGCATTGGCAATATTAAACGCGTGTCCCACCGCGGTCTTCTCCTCCATGGCGCGCAACGCGGCTCGCACCAGGTCCTTCACATACACGAATTGCATCAGGCGGCGGCCGTCGCCGGGCAGAATAATCGAGCGGCCGGCGCGCAGGCGATCCCAAAAAAACGCCTCACGATATAACGGATTCTCCGGGCCATAAATAAACGGCGGGCGCAGCGTGACCGCCGGCAGTCCCATCCGTTGATGCAGCCGAAACAGCGCCCGCTCGCTCATGGCTTTGTTGCGAGTGTAGAGGTCGGCAGCATCGTCCGGCGCCAGCGCGTCGCCCTCGTGATGATTCAGGCCATCGCCGTAAGCTGCCACACTGGACATAAAGATGTAGCGATCGAGAGAGCCGTTGATCGCTCGAACCGTGCCCTCGACCTGCGCCGAGGTGGTGCCGCGCTGCCAGTCGTAGACGTTATCGAAGACCACCTCGAATGTCTTGCCGGCCAATGCAGCCTTGACAGCTTTCGGATCGTTGCGGTCGGCCATCAGGTTCTTGACCCTGCGGCCCAGGTCGTGTTTCGGCTTGCGGTGCAGAACCGTCACCACGTGTCCGGCCTTGAGTAGTTCCGCCACCAGATGGCGGCCGATGAACTGCGTTCCTCCGATAACCAGGCAATTCATGCGATAGACGGAAAAATCGGGCGCGTTAACATTTTCGCCTGCATGCTTTTCCCCGGCGCGAGCCCAGGTCAACGGCGAGATTGGTAACAGCTCCCAATCTTCATTCTAAACGCATTCCCGCTTAGTCGTAGTATTCGAGCCCCAGATGCGTGATCAGATCTTCACCACGCATCCAGCGCAGCGTGTTCTTCAGTTTCATGAGCTGAATGAAAACGTCGTGCTCGGGATACAGGCCCGGGGCGGTCATGGGGGCCTTGAAGTAAAACGACAGCCATTCCTGAATGCCGCGCATGCCGCTGCGCTGCGCCAGGTCCATGAACAGCACGAGATCCAGCACCAGCGGGGCGGCCAGGATGGAATCACGGCACAGGAAATCGATCTTGATCTGCATCGGATAGCCCAGCCATCCGAAAATGTCGATATTATCCCAGCCTTCCTTGGCGTCGCCGCGCGGCGGATAGTAGTTGATGCGTACCGCGTGGTACAGATTCTCGTAGAGTTCCGGGTACAACTTGGGCTGCAGGATCTGGTCCAGCACGCTCAGCTTGGTTTCTTCCTTGGTTTTGAAGGAGCCGGGATCTTCCAGCACTTCGCCATCGCGATTGCCCAGAATGTTGGTGGAAAACCAGCCGTTGATGCCCAGCATTCGCGCCTTGAATCCCGGCGCCAACAGAGTCTTCATGAAAGTCTGCCCGGTCTTGAAATCTTTGCCGCAGATGGGAATATTGAGGTCGCGCGCCATATCCAGCAGCGCCGGCGTATCGGTGGTCAGGTTAGGAGCCCCGTTCGCAAAAGGCACGCCGGATTTCAGCGCCGCGTAGGCGTAAATCTGGCTGGGAGCGATGTCGGGATCGCTGTTGCACAGCCCCTTCTCGAAGCTCTCGACAGTCTGATGAACCGCCGCGGCGCGGTGGAAAACTTCGGTGGACCCGCACCAGATCATCACCAGGCGGCTGACTCCGGTAGAGTCACGGAACTGCGCGATGTCATCCATGAGCGCCTGCGCCTTGTCCATCTTGCTGCCCTTGGTCTTCACGTTGGGACCGTTGATGCGGCGGATGTATTCCGGATCGAACACTGCCTTCATCGGCTTGATGGCCGAAAGCGGTTCCTTCAACTGCGCAAGCAGGGAAGGCTCCAGCACCTTGGCGTTGACGGCGGCTTCGTAGGCGGTGTCTTCGTAGATGTCCCAGCCCCCGAAGACCAGGTCATCGAGACCGGCCAGCGGCACGAAATCCTTGATCTTGGGCGAGCGGCCATCGGTGCGCTTTCCCAGGCGCACGGTGGAAAGCTGTGTGAGTGAGCCGACCGGCAATCCGAGGCCGCGTTTGATTGCCTCTACACCGGCGATGAAGGTGGTGGAAACGGCTCCGATCCCGGGGATCAGGATCCCAAGCTTACCTTCGGCGGGCGTAATCTGGACGTTATCTTTGACGGGCAAAATGTGGTGCTCCTAGCTGGTTGTCTACTCACTGGCGGCCGGCGTTATTTTCGAAGCGCGAGACAGGACCGCAAGGAATGAAGTTTATGACGCTTATCTTAAAGATATACTAGCAATGGATATACTAGCACTTCATGGTGAACCGTGCGACCAGCGTATCGTCGAGCGCTCCCAACAACGCGGCTGCCAAACCTGCGAGCGGCCCCGGCAGCGGACCCCTCGTCGTGAGTCCGGCGCCAACCATCTCAGCCGTGCTAGTGGACGACGAGAAGCTGGCTTCCGATGAGCTCGCCTACCTGCTCAAGGAATTCGCCGACGTAGAGGTAATTGCCACCGCCGCGAACGGCCTGGAAGCCGTAAAGCTGATCGCCGACATGGAGCCCGACTTGGTCTTCCTGGACGTGCAGATGCCGGGCCTCGACGGAATGGGGGTCATCGATAAACTGCGGGCGCAGGGCGTGCCGCTGCCTTACTTCGTCATGGCCACCGCTTACGATCAATATGCGGTCGAGGCGTTCCGTCTGCAGGCGCTCGATTATTTGCTCAAGCCTGTCGAGAAGGACCGCCTGGCGGTCGCGGTGGAACGTGCGCGAAAAGGAATTGCAGAGCGAGCCAAGGCCGCCAGCGCTGCCGCTGGTCCTCTCGATTCTCCCCCCGCCAAGCCTTCCCTGCAGCGCTCGAAATTGCTCGTCAAGAGCAATCATCGGAACTTCATTGTCGACGCCCAGGACGTGGTCTACGCCACGATCGATGACGGCCTGATCACGGTCGTGGCGGCGAACCTCGAAGGGCAATCCAACTATCGGACTATTGAAGAACTGCAATCGAATCTCGACCCGGACATGTTCTGGCGCGTCCATCGCTCGTACCTGGTGAACATCCACCGCATCAAGGAAGTGATTCCGTGGTTCAAGTCCAGTTTCCAGCTGCGCATGGACGACAAGAAGCAAACGGAAATTCCGGTGAGCCGCGTGCAGACCAAGAGGTTGAGGGCGCTCCTAAAGTTGTAAGGCGCTACATCAGGGCGTCGTGTCGGTCAGTAGAACTCGCCGCAGCAGGGTCCAGTGATTGTTCTTCCAAAGGAAGTAATGAGTGTAATTACTTCGCCCTTGATCTGGATTGGCTTTGACAATCATGAGACTGCTGTCCTGGCGAAACTCGACCCTTGCGCTGAGAGGCACCGCGTGGTCGCTATCGCCGGGCACTGGAAAAAGTAACAGCGGCAACAGCAGAGGTTCGTTTTCAATTGGTGGAGGATAAACGATTCCGCTGTGGGCGTCCACAATAGCCATCATGTTGCAAGGTGATCCACAATTCCATTGCACTACGATGTAGTGTCCAGCAAAGTTTGGACCCGGCTGTTCTTTTCCTTCCCGCATTACTCCTAACCCTTTCGTCACGCCTTCGCGAACTCGGGTGCGAAACAGGCGCTCCGTTGGCGTGGTCAGCTGAGGGGTGGCGGGTGTGCTTTGAAAAATATCCGTTACCAGATAATCCTCAAAGCGAGGGACTTGAATGGCAGTCTGCTTTGGCGTTTTCGTTTGAGCCCCAGCGCTCAACGACATTACGAGCGCAATCATCTGCCATCGTATTGTGCTGGCAAGCATCGCGCTACTGCTTTTCCGGCAACCTCGTCCGATAGTTGGGCCGGTATTGCTGGTGGCACATGACGCAGGCGGCATAAAGCTGGTCGTTGACCGCCACCACCGCGTTCAGGTCCTTGGCCCGAGCGGCTTTGTATGCGGCGTTGCCGGCGTCGACTAGCATCTTGGCATCCTTGATCCAGTCACCTTGATCGCGCGCGCGCGTGCCCATCATCAGCAGGTTGCCGGATTCCGCCAGGATCAGAGCGTTGGTGCGCAATACGCCCCAGTCCTGATCGTTCTTCGGGGGAGTTCGCTCCACGTAAAAAATGGCGTCCGAGGTCGGATAGATTACGTCCACCATGAGCTGGCTCATATTGCCAACGGGCTGGAACGGAGCGGGTGACTGGGCTAAAGCAATCGCAGCAACAAAAATTACGGCAAGCTTGCGCATGGCAAATTCTACCACCGCCGGCGGCGGCGGTTAGGCCTCGTACCTTTCCAAATCCAACTGATCCCCCACCGCCGTCTGCGATTTCTGGATCGTCCCCACCGGCAGTTCCAACGTCGAGTGCGCGCGCACGCTGAAGGCGATACGGCTCTTCACCATATTGGGCCGCAGTTTAGTCACCACGCGCTTCTTGTTGATGAAAACCACATCGATTGCGAACTTCATGAAGAAGCTGTGAACCCCCTCGCAGGGGACAATCCACAGGCCTTCCCCTTCGGCCAAGCCGGTGTGTTTCAGCAGGCCCTTGTTGCGCGTGGCGCTGGTGTCGGCGATGTCGGCGCGGTCGGCCAGCAGCGTATTCTTGGTGAGGTTGCGGACTCGCAGTTTCAAGCAGCCCATTATAATGGAAACATGGAGAAGGCTACATTCGGTGCAGGCTGTTTTTGGGGCGTCGAAGCCACGTTCCGGCGTCTGGCGGGCGTCCGATCCACGCAGGTAGGCTATGCCGGCGGCAAGCTGGATCACCCCACCTATGAGGACGTTTGCACGGATCGCACCGGCCACGCCGAAGTGGTCGAAGTCACCTTCGATCCGAAAGTCATCAGCTATCACGATCTGCTCGAAGTCTTCTGGAATAACCACAACCCGACCA
>Ga0068857_100002966_pt1 | contig 13980 bp, 13 predicted proteins | sample KBSCornC72_FD_66591 | JGI IMG/M metagenome (GOLD analysis project Ga0068857, IMG submission 66591) | Corn rhizosphere microbial communities from Kellogg Biological Station, Michigan, USA - KBS Corn C7-2 | ecosystem: Host-associated > Plants > Roots > Rhizosphere > Soil ...
CCTCTTCGCTATCGCAGTAGTATTTCTTTGACGGAAGGAAAAGTGGTAAAACTCAGTATGTCCTTCTGCTAAATCGATCCACTGTTCACTTTCAGAGGTACACGGTCCGAACACAAATAAGATTCAGACACTACCATCCTGTGATATCCGAATCGAGAGGAACGGCTCCATAATTGAATTATTAAGAAACTGCTCCGCCACGAATCTGAGAAAAGCTTGGTGCCCGCCAGACAGAAATACCAAAATCCCTCTCCCATTTTGGAGGAGAGGGATAAGCAACCAACGGTTCGCTATCGCTGCATTAGGCCGTTCGTCACTCGTTGCATTCAGGGCCGGTGGTGCCCGGAATCCAGCTTATCGGTACAGGATATGGATAGGCTGGATTTGACACAGTCTGGCCACCAGCATGGGTGAATTCGCCAAGCACAAATACATAATTCCCAGGTAAACATGTGTCCAAGTCTGCGGCCGCAGCATCACATGATGCATCCACGCCCGAACCGAGAGCTGACCAACTGCTTCCGCTCCATTGAGCAACCCCCGTCACTGCGGTTGAGTCAATATAATTGAATCCGCCGGCCAAATACACTATTCCATTTCGAGCTGATACATCGAGCCCGTAAGTTGCATTGCCTTGAAAGCCGTCTAGAAGACTAAATGCCTGCACATGAGAGCAGTTGACGGAGAATCTATCCAGTCCCATGGGCGGGATTACTCCGCCGTTGCCGTCGTCATTCTTAAAACCCCCGGTTACGAAAACATTAGTACCGGAGACGGCAATTTTTCTAAAATCAGGCTCGGATGTAAGTCCAACAACGATACCGTATCCAGTTGGCGTGCCCATTGCGTGCCAACTTGATCCATCCCATTTGATTATGTTCGTTGAGTTGACCCTCGAGCTGTCTCCGTTTACCCCAGCATCAAAATGCCCAACGGCATAAATATCCGTTCCATCCGCAACTAATCCATTTATCATGGCTCGGCCATAAATACCAGCCGAACGCCCATACATTCCAGAACCCAGTGTCGCCCAAGCGGACCCATTCCAGTATTTAAAAAGTCCGGTAACGAGGTTCGCACCGTGGTTTCCCCCAGTATCCTCTGCTCCGATGTAAACCTTTCCGTTTGAGTCCACAGCAACTGCATAAATTGTGCTATCAAACGATCCATCTCCGACTGGAGACCATGTATCGGTTACGTAATTGAACTTCGCGATGTTGGTTGCGTATGTGTTCCCCGGCATCAACATCGTGAAGGAACCAGCGATATAAAGGTAACTCCCTTGTATGCACACCGCTTCCACGTCATGTCCCCCCAATAGGACTCCCAGGTCCTCCCATCCATTACCTAGCGTCCATCTGTACATGTGAGTGGCTTCAGCGTCTGTCCGGGTAAGGAAAAGGCTCCCACTCTTTGCGACCATTTTGCTGCCAAACAAAGTGCTACCATCAATTCCACCCGGATGGCTCACGTCCCAGTGAGGGACTGCGTTAGCAACAAGTGGAAATGCCGCACAGATTGCCAGTTGTCCGGCACGTGCGATTTTATTCGAGAGGTATTGAGTATTCGTGGACTTCCTTTTTTGTTTCTCGCATGACAGAACGGTTCTAGCTCCTAGGTCGCTGAAGATAAACGAACAACTATCCCCAGTCCTGTTCGTGTTCTGTCCTTGTGAGCGTCTTTATATCAACTCAATGGGGTTTGGTGCTATGGGGTCAAACCCTACGAAGACAATTGACGACAGAGGGAGAGCAAAGCCTTTATCGATGGAAGATTCGAATTCGAATTTCGATTTTGTTTCGAATTTGGGATTTCGAATTTAGCGTCACATCCCCATTATCTCGTATCCTGCATCGACATAAATCACCTGCCCAGTAATAGCAGCCGCGCCATCACTGGCCAGGAAAAGTCCTGCAGCCCCGAGTTCTTCCGGCAATACATTCCGCTTCAATGGAGCATGTGTTTCGTAATGTTTGAGGATGTCGACAAATCCTGAAATGCCGCGAGCGGCCAGCGTGTTCATTGGTCCTGCGCTGATGCAATTCACGCGGATTTTTTTCGGGCCAAGATCGTAGGCGAGATAACGTGTGCTCGCTTCCAATGAGGCTTTGGCAACGCCCATCACATTGTAATGTGGCATCACTTTTTCCGCGCCGTAGTACGACATTGAAATGACGCTGCCGCCTTCGGTCATCAACGGCGCGGCAGCGCGAGCAAGGGCGACCAACGAGTAAGCGCTGACATCATGCGCGACACGAAACGCTTCGCGAGTTGTGTTGACGAATTCCCCTTCGAGCGCCTCCTTCGGAGCAAATGCGACTGAGTGCAGCAGCAGATGCAGCTTGCCGAACTTCTCGCTGACCGTCTTGAAGACCGCCGCAATTTCTTCGTCGCGCGTGACATCGCACGGCAGAATCAAAGTATCCGCTCCGAAAGCGCCAGCCAATTCCTCGACATTTTCTTTCAACCGTTCGCCCTGGTAAGTAAACGCGAGTTTGGCCCCTCCCTTGTGCCAGGCCTGGGCGATGGCCCATGCAATCGAGCGCTTGTTGGCGACCCCAAATACAATTCCAATTTTGCCGGCAAGTGATGACATTTTTGTTGCTGTTAAAAACGTTAAAGCGTTAAAACGGGAAATAGCAGTAGGAGAAAGGCATTTCGGAGGCAAGGCGATTTCCGGGAACGTCAAAGCGCACAATGATCACAAAGTCCTACCCGGACGGGGCAGATGGCAAAAAGATGGGGGCAAAAAAATAAGAAAGGCAGGAAAGGATATATTTTTGCCCCCATCTTTTTGCCTGACTTTCTTCTAAGCGATTCTCTGCAGTCCCGGTATCTCTGCGTTAAATTTCCCTGTATTCCGCGGTTTAAAGATCTCCCGCTCCAGCGTTCGATGTTCGATGTTGCGTCTTCCTTGCTTGTCATCTCACAATTAGCGTCCCTTATTTTCATAGGAAAAATTTTTAGACCCCCCTTACCCCACAGATGTCCCACCCCCCGCCCTATACTGGTTCGCGTGAAAATGAACAAAAAACAAAAATTCATTCAGGCGGTGCGGATTCTCGCGCCGGATAATAACTTCATCATTGAACTCGCTCAACGCGTTCGCGAAGACGATCTGCCCACCTGTCCCGGTGGCGCAGCCCTCGAATTCGTCGCAGCGCTGATGGGCATCAACGGCAACAGATGCCCGCGCCGCGCCATTCGTTGCCCAATTTCCCACACTCGAACTGCTTTCCGGTCTTCAAGTCCTGGTCACGCATCACGAATCACGCATCACGAATCGCGCGCTCAGCCAGTCGCTTGTGCATAACCATTAACGCGATTCGAGACTTCAATATTTCAACCCTTTAACGAACCATGACAACACTCAAACTCAAATGCTTTACGAAGCCCGGCGTCCTCAAACGCATCGGTCGCCCGCTCCTCGTCCGCTTCTTCGAACAGTTCGCGGCCGAACTCAACTCGAACGGCCTCTCTCTTCCCCCGCCCCATTCGTCCGATGCTGATTATTTCAACTCCGTTGCGCATCTACTGATGCGGCCCGAAGCTCTTCCCGATTCGCTGAACGAAGCGCTGGTTGCGGTGGACGATCTCTCGACGCCGCAAGGTTTCGAATGGCTGGAAAAACATGTCCGCTGGCCCGAGCAACCATCGCGCCTTAGACAAGAATCTACCCGCGAAGACATCGCGCTCCAACTCTGGCTCGCCGACCGCGACTTCGTCATCAGCGTTCACAATCAACTCCGCCTCACACGGCTCACTGTCTTCGAATACGCTTCGCACCCGAATTCAGGTAGCGCCGCTCGCGCTGCGAGCGGCGACTGCGCGACCCGCGACCATGCTTTCGGTCCCCCTCTCCCGATCGGATTGGGAGAGGGGCCAGGCGTGAGGGTTCTCGACAAATCCGCCATCCTGGACCTCACTTTCGCTCTCGACCAATGGTTCGCCAACAACCATCGCGGCTTCGAAACCACGCGCATCGAAGTCTATCCTCTCGGCGGCGAATTCTGGTTCCTCATCCGCCACGGCGACGTCTTCATTCGAGCGCCGAAAGTTCGCCGGCAGATCACCGAGATCCTTCACTACCGTCCCGAGCGTGACGATGTCGTGGTCTATTCACCAGCGCTCGATGAGATCCGCGTCAACGCCCGCACCCAAGGCGAGCGCGACCTTTATATCCAACAATTCGGCCTGCACCTTCGCGGCAATCTCGATTACTTCTCTTATCGCTCGCCTTACACACTCGAGCCGTTGCGCGCGCAAGGTGAAGGCGCGCTCGATCCCGACGGTCTTGAGGGCATCTCGAACATCACCCTTCGCGAGCTCGAAATCCTCCTCAACAACAATCAGCGCGAAACGATCACTCGCCATGCCGAAGACATCTTCAAGTGCGCTCCATTCGATCCGCGCCATTCGAACCCGATCCCACAGGATGTCCACCTCGCCCGGGCAATCTTTGATATCCAATTCGCTGGAGCGAGCAAAGCGCATCCGGTCGAGATTCGTCCGCCGAACATCCTTAAAGTCAGCCGCCGCTCTGATCCGCATGCCGTGCAGGACTGGCTGCTGAAACGCGGATTCCGCAAAATGGCGCCTCAATTCGCAGCCGCGTAATTCCCATTAGTCCCATGGCTCCTATTGTCGTAAATTCATTCGTGAATATCTGGTCCGCACTCGAATCCAGCCGCGGCCTCACGGCCGTGGCGGCGTGCTGGCGCGATAGGCTAGGCGAGCAATTCGAGCCGTTCAAAACCGCGTTTCTCCAACGCGCGTCCGGCACGCCGAAAGGCATACCCTGCCCTCGCGGTTGTGCATGCACGCATGAAATTGTGACGAGGATCGAGGGTGGATCCAGTGGAGAGGAGGGAAAATGTAGCGTGTCTCCTTTGGCCGCGAAAAAGTTTGATGCATTCTCCTCCAATTCACGGAATATCCAACACGCAACACCTTTATCCCCCTCCACACTCTACATTCAATCCTCTTCCCCTCTCCGCGCTGTCTGCCGCTGCGATCCACCAACCTGCCCGGATATCCCGCTCACACCCGATGACATCGTCCTTCTGGAATTGAGCTGGACCAAGCTTTCCCGCGCCCTCTGCCATGTTTTTGGGCTCAATTACAAACCCGTCGATCTCGGTCTGCTCCATACGCGCCAGATCGGTTCATGGTCCTCAGACGCAGTGCCGGTCATGTTGACGATTCAACACGAGCGTGCGTGGTTTCGGACGGTCTTGCTCGAACTAATCGCGCGGTTACGACGGCGTTTCATTCTGCTTGCGCCGACCGCAAAAAATCTCGATGCGATTTCACAGGAGCTCCTCGCCAGTTCCAATGCCGCTTTCTTTTCTCTCGATGCGAATCTCACTTTGACCGATGAAGGCGCGCTCCACCTTCGCAGCGTTTCTCTTCCAGGCGAACTGTTTGCCAAATTCACACCGCAACCTTGCAACACCGAAGAAAACCTTGCCGCGCGCGCCTTTGCTCTGGTTCAACAGCTCGAGGCCGAGGAAACCAAAAGAGGCCCGAGCGCTATCAACATCTTTCGCATGTCTTGCATTGACGGCCTCCCTGCGACCACCATCGCGCGCAAATGCCGTTGCAGCCGCACGACTGTCAAGCAGCGCTTGAAGCTCATCGAGTCCAGGACCGGCATGAAGATCAACCAGCTTCGCAAAGTCTCCGCCCATCTGGAAAAAGCCGAAGCGGAATTCGCCGATTCTCGCGCCGCGCATATCCACCGCAAAAATTTGATTTACGACCATGACGGTTCAGAAAATGAATGACATTTTAACGACCAGCGTAAAGCGGCATAGGATTGCCGTACTCCACGACGCTGGCGCGAGGGATTCCTCGCTACTTCTTCCGCGAGGTTGTGGAGTGCGGCAATCCCATGCCGCTTTCACTTCCGCTCCCTGGCAGGCCAGGCCGTGAGGAGGCCGCGCGTTCAAGTTTGGACTTTAGACTTTAGGCCCACCACTTTAGACTTTGGATTTGTGAGCGCGCTGATTCGTCAGGCAACCACTCAAGACACCCAAACCGTGTCGGATATTCTCAGCGAAGCCGCTCGCTGGCTCGAACAAAGCGGTTCCCCAATGTGGAAAGGCGACGAACTCTCTCCCGCTCGCGTCGCTGGCGATGTCGCCAATGGGCTCTTCCACGTCGCTGAATGCGACGGTGAAATCGCGGGCACGATTAAGTTTCAACTCGAAGACACTTTGTTTTGGCCGGACGTTTCCCAGGAAGAATCTGCATTCGTCCATCGCCTCGCGGTCCGCAGACGCTTTGCCGGCGGCGTCATTTCAGCCGCCCTGCTCCGCTGGGCTGTCGAACGCACCCGCGCTCTTGGCCGTCGTTATCTGCGCCTGGATTGCGAAGCTTCGCGGGCGCGGCTGCGCCAGGTCTATGAACAATTCGGCTTTCGGCATCACAGCGATCGGCATGTCGGTCCCTATTTCGTTTCGCGTTACCAATTCGAGATCCATGCACTCGCTCAAAATGACGTTCTTAGTCTCTTCGATTCTCAGCAAGGCCACTTCCGCTATGAATCCGGCCATCATGGCAATCTCTGGCTTAACCTGGAATTGCTTTGCCTCCGTCCGGCTCGCGTCAAACCGTTTGCCGTGAAACTCGCGCGGCAACTAGCGCCTCATAAAATCGAAGCCGTTTGCGGTCCGCTGGTCGAAGGCGCATTTGTGGCCCAAATGGTCGCTGAAGAACTCGATGTTGAATTTTTCTACGCCGAACGCTTCATCGAACCATCAGCCATTTCACTTTATCCTGTCAACTACCGTTTGCCCGAACTGCACCGCGAAAAAATCCGCGGCAAACGCGTCGCCATCATCAACGACGTCATCAACGCTGGTTCCGCAGTTCGCGGCGCATTCGCAGATCTCGCCGACTGTCGCGCCCAACCCGTGGCCCTCGGCGCGCTATTGGTTCTTGGAACTACTGCCGCCACCTTCGCCGCCGAATGGGGTATGACACTTGAAACCCTCGTCTCAATGCCGAATGCTCTTTGGCAGCCCTCCGAATGCCCGCTCTGCGGTTACGGCATGCCGCTCGACAATGTGCAAGAGGAGCCCGAGTCCGATGTCGATGCGGCCAGGTAAATGAACCTTGGAGATCTGCGTAACGTTTTACGAGTTACGCTTCAATCCACTTTGCCGGTCTCTTTCACTGGCTGAAAATCTTTGTGCCCCGTTTGCCACAGGAGAAATGCGGATTGCCCGGCGAAATTTCTGAAGGTGACAATTTTTTCTTCCGTGAAATGGCCGTTGTCGTAATTCACTTTCATCAACACGGGATTTCCCGACGCACTTGCGGACTGCATCGCGGCGACGAATTTGCCCGGTTCCCAAGCTGTCACGCGCGGGTCATTCCAGCCGCCAACGCCCATCAGTGCCGGATATTTGACACCTTTTTGAACATGCGCGACGCCGTCCATTTCGTACAACGCTTTGCATTCAGTTTCATCTTTCACAGTGCCAAATTCTGGCGTGTTCACGGGGCCATTGGGTGTGAATTCCATTCGCATTGCATTGGCACAACCGACGTTGCAAATCGCCGCGCGAAATAGGTCGGGCCGCTCGGTGATCGCGCGGCTGATCAAAATTCCGCCCGCGCTGGTTCCCGTGCCAGCAAGATGTTCGGGACTGGTATAGCCTTTTTTGACGAGGTATTCGCCGCAGGAGATGAAGTCTTTCCAGGTATTGGGCTTGGTGGTTTTGTAACCGGCTTTATACCATTCCTCGCCTTTTTCGCTGCCGCCGCGAGGATGAGCGAAGGCAAGAATGATCCCGCGTTTGGCGAGGGACCAGCGAATGGTGAAACGAGGCGTCTGGCTGATTCCATAAGCGCCATAGCCTTCAAGCACGCAAGAATTGGAACCGTCCATAGGAATACCCTTTTTGTGCACGATGGAAAGCGGGATCATGGTGCCGTCGTGGCCGGGTACTTCGACTTCTTCGGAGACGAGTTGGTCGAACCCGGGATAGGTCACGTCGGAATTGAAGATGCTCTTGGTGAAGGTTTCTTTCTCGGCATCCATATCGTAAACGGTCACAGGCGCGGTCCACGCTGTGATGTTTACGAGGCAACGGTCAGTGCGGAAATCCGGGCAACTACACCCAACTGTGCCAGAGGCGGGGAGTTTAATTTCGTGGGTTTTACCGGTTGCGAGGTCGTATCGGACGAGACGGCCAACAACCCCGTTCGAGTATTCGACGATCAGGTAATGCTTGGTCTTGGTGATGGATTGGACGGAGTCTTTGGCTTCAGGTATGACGGTTTCGGCGTGCGACCAGTCAGGGTGGTTGACGCTGGTGCGGACGATTTTGTATTTCGGCGCGCCAGCGTGGGTGATTGCGTAAACGTGGTCTTTGTGGAAGGCCATGCCGCGGACGAGGTTATCGGATTGCTGGCAGAGAACTTGCCATTTGATCTTCTTACTTTTCATCTCGGACGCGGGAGCGTAGTAGGCGCGCATTTCGTTCTGCACAGTGCCGAGGCCGCCGATCAGATAATCGGGATAGGATTCATCGATGGAAGCGAACGGAAATTCCTTCGGCGCGATGCCGAGATCCGGATAGGACTCGTTGCTGAAGAAATCGAGGTCTTTGTCGAAGTCGGAACCGATTTTGTGGAGGCGAGTTTTGCGGTTGAGTTCGATCTCGGGATTCTTGATATCGCTGACTTTTCCAGCGTCGTAGAAAAATGTTGTGTTATCCTTGGTCCAACCAATTGCGCCGTAGGAGGGATATATTTTTTCGGGTAAAAGCGTTCCTTTATCGACGTCGAGAATTCGGACTTCGGAATACTCTGCGCCGCCGGAGGAGAGGCCGATGGCGATGTGTTTACCGTCCCACGACGGCACGGTGCTTTCGATGGTCATAACCGTGCCGGGTTTGTACGTGTTGGGATCGAAAAGCAGTTTTTCGGCGCCGGTCCAGCCTTCGCGGAAGTAAAGTTTGCCGACGTTTTCGCCGCCGAGGGTTTTCTTGTAAAAGACGCGGCCGTTCTCGTAGTTGATGGCGGAGTAGGAGGCGGGTTTGAGTTTATCAAGGGCCATCCATTCGTTGACGAGTTCGTCGCGGCCGGGGATTTTGGCGAGCAGGCCGTCGGTCAGAGCGGCCTGGGTTTTGAACCAGGCTTCGGTGTCTTTGTCTTTGAGGTCTTCAAGCCAGCGGTAGGGATCTTTGTAGGTTTTTCCGAAATAGACGTCCTCGGCATCGACAGTTTTGGTCTCGGGGTATTTCCACTGTGCGAAGCAGGGCGCGATGCCGAGGATGGAAAGGATAAGTGTAACAATTCTCTTCATAGGAATCGTTGGTTAAAAGTTGATGCGTTCGCTGTCGAGACACACGGCGAGCAGGAGGATATCGCCGAAGTCTTATTGTGAAGCAGGGTGCGGGAGGCGAGAATGAGTGTCAAGCGGCAAGCAAGTTAAATGGGTTAAATGAGTTAAATGAGTTAAATAGGGGAGGCCCACCAGAGCCGTTCACACGTCGGCCGAACCTACCAAAGCGCCGTCGATGCTTCGCTTTGCCGGCGCACTCCATAGCCGATTCTCACGCGTGCGAACTGGCCACTGAACTGGCCATGGCCAGTTGGGGTTAAACCACTGGTAATCAACGACTTCGAAGGTCAAGTAGTTTTTGAACTGGCCACCCCTCCTGTCTATAGAGGCCAGCATCATCCCGCGGCTGCGGGACGGCCAAAACGAAACAAAAACTGAAAATGAAGAATGATATGAAAACGATTAACAGAATCGAGACGCGGGAAGTGGAAGATGAGGTGAGACGGGCGAAGGGCGAGGGACGAATTGAAGAAAAGAAAGCACGCAATGCAATCGGAGCGCAGCCGTCCTCGGGCGCAGCAACGCGTTTGGATTCTGCGGGGACCAATCCTACAGACAACGTTGCTGCCGCCGGGGACGGCGGCGCTCCCAGGCGAATTGACATAGCTGCGACCGGAGATGGCTACGCTCCCGGGCAAATCGAGAACAGGGAAGGTTTTTGGATGTTGAGTTTTGGCGGGCGGCTCGCCGTGTTGCCGCAGCACCAGGGTTTGTTTTACATCGCGTATTTGCTCGCGAGTCCGCACGCCGAGCCGATTGCGGGCGTTGAGTTGGCGGGTGAGGTGTTTGAACAGTTCGGCGAGCATGAGGATTTTCGGCCACCGATTCCGAGGGGTTATCGCGATGATGCTCGAGTCGCGAAGATCTTGCTGCGGAAGCAGAAACGTTTGGAAGGGATCGTTGATCGGGATGAGGAGGACATTGTGGTCCGAGTCGAGGCGTTGCGAGAGTTGATGGTGCTGGATGAATTGAAGCGGATTTATTTCAGCCAGATTGCGCGTGACGCGAAGAATGCGGGGGAAGTGGTGTCGGACACGTTGCGCGAGTTGCACGCGATGCTGGCGTGTGCGGTGGATGCGCGGGGAAATCCGAATCGAGTGGCGCGGGATTTTGGGATGCATCTGTTGCATTACGTGTTGATGCCGTCGAATCGGGTGTCGGCGAAGGAGAAGGTGGCGATGTTTGTGTATCGGCCGGCGGTGGAAGGGAATTGAACAGGAGGGAACGGAGAAAACGGAGGTCCTACCCGGACAAGGCAATTAACCGCGAAAGAACGCAAAGAACACAGAAAAGAAAAGGCAAGAAAATGGGCGGCAAAAAGATAAAGAGCATCCGAGGCATTTTTGCCTGATTTTCTTCTCTGCGAATCTCTGCGGCCTCCGCGTCTCCGCGATGATTTTGTTCTGACAAATTACGAATCACAAATTTACCAATCACTAAAACCAATATGAAAAAGCTTATCTACCATGTAACTCGTGTAATTTTTGTAACTCTTGCAACTCTCTTCGCCACCGGTTGCACGGTCTTGAGCTATCACGGACCGAATGGCGAGCATTTCACGCGCGGTTCGCTCGGCGCGAACACGTCCATTTCTTCGCTCGCTATCGAAGCGGGCACGAATGGTGTGCGCCGGGTCGAGCTGCGCGGTTATCAGAATGATTCGAGTCAGACGGCAAGTGCGGTGACAGAGGCGGCGGTGAAGGCGGCGATTGAAAGTGCGAAGTAAAAGCTCCAAGCACCAAGAACCAAACATCAGGGAAGCTCCAAAAACCGAGCTCAAAACCAATGGCAAAAAAAATGGATGGCAAAAAGATAAAGAAGGAACTGGCAAGATCATGAAAGAATTTTTTTGCCAGCCATCTTTTTGCCATTTCAGTCATCACGCATCAGGATTTAACTCATTTAACTCATTTAACGATTATATGTTTTTGCAAATTCCCACGCCACCAACTGGCTCCATCGAAAGCTGGCTGATTTCGGCCGCAGCGGTCGGTTCGCTGATCTTGCTCGGCATGAAGTTGTTTGTACGGAAACCGCCGATTGAAGCGGAGTTCGTCAGCAAAGCGGAGTTCCGCGCGTTTCGAGATGGTGTCGAGCGCGAGATTAGCGGGTTGCGCGACAAGATTGATGCGCGGTTCCTGAACCTCGGTGAGAAGATCGATGAGATGAAGAGTGAGTTATTGATTGCGGGTGAGCGGCGCGATGTGTCGATTCATCGGCGAATAAATGAATTGGAGGCGGGATTGGCGAGAGTGGATGAGCGGACGGATTCGTTAAAGGCGTTAAAAAGGTTGAAACGTTAAAAGGGGAAAGGGTCGGGATGGAGTGTGGAAGGAAGGTTAGACCGCAGAGACACGAAGGAACGCAAAGAGCACAGAGGGGATGGCAGTTTTCATGTCGCTTCTACGGAGCTTGGGTTGTTACGCGTCCGGCGATTCTACAAAGATGGCGCTCCTGACGGGGCTTGTGAAATCGAACCATCCGCGAAGCACCCCGATGGTCGCGCCGCCGAAAACTAAAGAGAAAGATTCAGGTTGGTGCACGCTGCTATAAACGGGGAACCGCTAACGGGGTTTAGGACCCTCAGAGTCCGACGTTACTTTTGCTCGCCCTCATATCGGCGGGTCAGTTTCAATTCGGCCTCAGGCTGCGCCCAAACATACCAGTGATCCCCCGATTGGCTTAAATCCTTGCATGGAAGCCGGAAAGCGGTTTGTGCGCGGATTATATGCCAAACCATTACAATCATGCATCGAATGACTCGTCACAACATACAAGATTCCATCGACTGTCACCGCTGGCAGTTCTTTGTTCACCAAATCCTTCCATGGAAGGCCCTTGAGAGGTCTGTCGCCCGCGTAACCGTATGTGAAAAGCACTCCTCCAGTTCGCATATTCCATCCGTTAGTTGAGATGAACGCCATCACGTTGTCCATTGATCCAGCGCTACGTATGTCGGGAGCCGACCTGGCTTGCCAAGCTCCTTCCCCGCACCCATTCATAAAAAGCGCCAAAGTTGAGGCAGGAAGAATACCAACGAGTTTAAACAAAAGTGCGATTTGCTTTCTCAATCAAAAATCTAAAATCAAAATTCAAAAATCCCTTAATCTCCGCTCCACTGATAATCATAACCTGCAGGCGGATCATAATCCCACGCCACCTTTTTGCTGTCGTAATACATTTTTGTAAAAGCCGCATGTCCATCGACGAAGCTGAGGACGTTTTTGGAGTCGTTGAATTTTGAATTTTTCTCGGTGAGAGGTTTTTTGGGTAGATGCCACGAATACGGCGCAAAGGCGGGAATTTCCGCGACGAGAACGGTTCTTGATGGATGAGGGATCGATTCCATCCGTCGGCCGGCGATGCCGTAATAATTCGTCGTGCCGGGCTCGACCACCTCTAACAAATTGGTGGTTGAGCGAGTCGTGACCATGCCGGCGTTGTAAGCGTAGCTGGTGAAAAGGTAATTGGAATTTTCGTGCAGAGGTGTGTTGCTGACGGGCGGATCTTTGCTGTTGAGGGCGTAATAAAATTTGTCGGCCGGACAGGAAAAAACGGTGTCCTGAGCCGAGGGTGGATGTTTGATGCCGACGTAATCGCCGATGAGAGGGCGGTAATCGGTCCAACTGAGGAAGGGAGAACGGGCGGCGTTGGTGTTGCCGGGGGAATTGTTGATTTGGTCTTCGAGATAGAGGTGAATGCCGAGGGCGATTTGGTGCAGGTTGTTCAGGCAAATGGCCTGTCTGGCCTTACCCTTAGGCCTGTCGGTTACCGGCAGCATCAGTGCCGCCAAAATTGCGATGATCGCGATGACAACGAGGAGTTCGACGAGGGTGAAAGCGTTCTCTGGAGCACGCCGCGATTTCATATGGACAGGGGAAGTGTATGGGGGTTGCGGGGTTGAGAACAAGGCAGTAGTTGGAAATTCGGCAGGGACGAAAGGGACCAAAAGGACGAAAGGGACATAAAGCGTCGCGCGTAAGGTGAAGCGGAGGAAACGATTTCAGATTTGAGATATTTGAGATTTCAAAGTGCTCGAGGGGAGGGACAGGAAATTAACCGCAGAGACCGCGAAGGACGCAGAGGAAGAAAAGAAATGGCAAAAATAGAGGCAAAAAGATGAAGAAAGACATGGGCAATTTCATAAAAACTATGAATGTAAGGAGATCGGGGAATGGAAGGATTGCGCATCTGGAAAAAGAGTTGCGCGATGAAATATGCCGGATGATTTGGGATGGAAAGAGTTATCCGAAGATTGTCGCGGCGATGGGGGAGAAGGGGTTGAAGTTGTTCAAACAAAATCTGGTGACGTGGAGGCGGGGCGGGTACCAGGATTGGTTGTCGGACCAAGAGCATGTGTTGAATCTGGAAAGGATTCGCGAGTATGCTTTGAGGATTGTGAAGGAGCATCAGGGGACAGCGATTCAGGAAGCGGGGATTCAGGTGGCAGCGGCGCAGGTATATGAGTTGCTAGTGAATTTTGATGCGTCTGTATTGCGAAAGAAGTTCAAGGGGGACACGGCTGGTTATACAAAGCTGGTGAATGTGATGGCGAGGTTGGGAGACGGGGCGTTGAGGTATGAGAGGTATCGGGCTGAGGTGGCAGAGAGGAAGGCGAAAAT
>Ga0068857_100002975_pt1 | contig 13965 bp, 10 predicted proteins | sample KBSCornC72_FD_66591 | JGI IMG/M metagenome (GOLD analysis project Ga0068857, IMG submission 66591) | Corn rhizosphere microbial communities from Kellogg Biological Station, Michigan, USA - KBS Corn C7-2 | ecosystem: Host-associated > Plants > Roots > Rhizosphere > Soil ...
CCGAAGAAAAGGTAGGGCGCGGTGTCCTCACCGCGTCGATCGATATGGTCGTTTCGAGACGCTGCAGTTCGACAAGCAGATATCTTTTCATAGGTTTTCCGTTGGCGAAGGTTCGGCGATGTTTTCGAGCCACGCGAAATAATCCGCCAGCACACGGTCGGCGGCGATAAGATTTGCCGGTTGATAACGCAAACCGGCGATGCGCGGCAAGTCCGAACGCAAAAATGTTCGAATGAACAACCTGCGCGTTGCGGCATCCAGCGGATCGAGCAACAGGTGCCCGATTGCCGTTTTGCTACGCTTAACCCACACAATAACCCGGCCTAACGTTTGATGCGCATCAATCGGCAGCACATTGAAAAGGCCAAAGCTGGTCGTTCGCGCGAAAGTGGCTTTTACAAAAATCAAACTGCCACACCAGACCGTGACATCCATAATCACTCGCGGCCCCGCGAAAAGACGCGTCAGCCGATCTTGTATTGAACTCCCAGAGACTTCAAACGCGGCGACGATACGCCGGGCAAACGCCGACGGGCTGCTGACTTCCGGTTCGCCAATCAACGTCCGGTCGTGGGCCATCCGAAAATGTTGGATATCGAATCCGTTCGCGCCTACAAAATACCACGGAGCTTCCGCTATGAGCTCGAATGTTTTTGCCGGCAAAAGTTCATCGGCTGTTACTCCTTCAAAGAAGGGCAGGGGAAAACGTGCGTTTGCTCGACTGAAGAAAAATGCGTGTCCGCCGCGAATTTCCACCGGAAAGCTGGCTTGGCGTGCAAAACCAGGGATTTCGTTCGACGCCGGAATATTTTTACATATTCCATCCGGGCCATATTCCCACCCGTGCAAGGAACAAACGAGCCGGTCGCCTTTGACACATCCGTTGCTCAATCTGGCCCCCAAATGCGAACAGCGCCCGGACAAGACCGCAATTGCACCCGTTTCCGTTTTGTAGCCCACAAAATCCCGACCGGAAAGACGGCTCCCGACTGGGCCATTCGCCAATTGATTTAATGTCCCCAAATAAAACCACGAGGCTGGGATCGTCGGAAAATGATTTCCTTCCATGGCGTGTCGCAACTTGCCTTTTCCCAACGTTTACAGTCACAACGCCCTATTCGTCCAATTCCAAATTCGAATTTCGAATTTGCTTCGAATTTTGAATTTCGGATTTCGGATTTTAGCCTAACGCCCTCTTCCAGCACTTCTCGATCTGACCACGCAAGATCTTAGCGTCTTCCCATGAATTGGGCAGACTATGAAAATTATATCCTCCAGCCACCGGCCCCATTTCAGGCACCGCGAACATTTCAGCTCCAGGCCGCGCTTTCTTCAGCCATGCCCACATCAGTTGCTCAACGAAGGGCAGGTAATCCAACACCTCGGGAGTCAGCTTCCCACGACCATCAGTCACCGGAACCTGACAGTGATGCCCATTGAACGGTCTGAAGTGAAACTGTTGGGCGGCTTGAATTAAATCGAGCCGCACGCCAAGGCGGTCCCAATAAGGCGGAGCCAAATGTTTGATAATCGCAGGGTGCGAATGATCCCAGGTCATCGTCAGCAATTCACCAGTTTGTCGCTGGTAACCTTCCGCCAGGGCAAAAGTCTTTTCCGGCGTCTCGGTACATGTATCACGATGAACCTCAACCGACGCCTGGACTCCGATTTTCCGGGCTGCTGCCATCAATCGTTTCGACAAAGCGACGGCTTGTGAGGTCGGCGTATCGTGATCGGCCAGTTGCACGTTGACAAGAAATGCGCCGCATTTCTTTTGCTCGGTCAATAGCGTTTCAAATTGGTCCCCATCCCCGGATGAAAAATAGCCGATGCGAATTAGATCGAGTTGTTCGCCCAACCTTGCGTGTTCTGGCGTCAATTGCGTTGTGAAACCATCAAAACCGGCAGCTTTGACCGCCTTGAGTTTCTGTTCGAGCGACCACTCCCTTTTTGGAGACGGATAACCAACGAGACTCCAAAGGTTGGCTATATGTCGCAGTATTGGCCTGCGATTGGCACGGGTTTTCTTCAAAGCCGCGATGGTTTGATGCTCAACCGCGGCTCAGTTTTGTATCGGCTGAAGTCCAACCGCTCCGATATTGACGCGCGACGTGGGCATTCGCTTCATCATCGTTGGTCACTTTCATATTTGCGCTGTCCCAAAGGAGTTGGCTGTTCGGGAACCGAACCGCGAGATTTCCGAGCAGAACGGTTTCGGTTAATGGACCCGCGAAATCGAAATTCGAGCTCGCGGGCTTGCCGTCTTTGCAAGACCGGATCCAATCCTTTTCATGGCCGTTGAGCCCGTCCGGTATGCGAGGCAGAGTTGGTGTCGGCTGCTTGAACTCTTTCATTTTCGACAACGGCAACAATCTCGGATCGATTCCGTAGCAATTGCACATCACCTTGCCTCTGTCGCCGATGAAAAGGACACCACCATCCCCATCACCCATTCGTCCATTGGGACCGAGTTCTTCGGGACGCGGCGGAACCATTCCGCCATCCCACCACGTCATAGTAACCTCCGGCATATTGCCGCGAGCTGGAAACTTGTAACGCACAATGCTCGAACGCGGGTATTGTTCATTCTTTGGCTCGGTTTTTTTCCAGACGCCTTCCCAATAAGTCGAAATGCATGCCTCGACACTGGTCGGCGCTTGGAGCTTCAGCGCCCAGAAAGGCGCATCCAATATGTGACAACCAAGGTCTCCCATCGAACCCGTTCCAAAATCCCACCACGCACGCCATTTGACCGGCAAATAGTCCGGGTGGTAAGGTCTATAAGGTGCCGGCCCCAGCCACAAATCCCAATCCAGCGTTGAAGGAACGGGCGGTGTGCCCGAAGGACGCGTCGCTTCAATTCCCTGCGGCCATACCGGGCGATTTGTCCAGGCGTGAACTTCGCGCACCCCTCCAATAACACCCGCCTCAATCCATTCGCAAATCTGCCGGGTGCCATCCCCTGAATGCCCCTGGTTGCCCATTTGCGTCATCACCTTGTATTTGCGCGCCGATTCGGTCAGCGTCCGCGCTTCGGCAATTGAATACGTCAGAGGCTTCTGCACATAAACGTGCTTCCCGGCTTGCATCGCCGCCAATGCAATCACAGCGTGCGTATGGTCCGGCGTCGCGACAATTACCGCGTCAATGTCCTTCTGCTTCTCCAGCATGACTCGAAAGTCTTTGTACTGCTTCGCCTTTGGATATTTGGCGAAGGTTTTGCCGGCGTAATCACTATCGACATCGCAAAGCGCAACGATATTTTCCGCTTCACAGTTGGCGAGGTTACCCGCGCCCATGCCGCCGATGCCAACCCCGGCGATGTTCAACTTTTCATTTGGCGATTTGGTGCCGGCGTAAATCCGACGCGGCAAAACCGCCATCGTTGAGGCCACGGCGCTCGTCGCCAGGAATTTTCTACGGGTCATTGCGGAGGTATTCATAGGATTTGTCGGTTACCATTTGAGCTGTTCCAGATAAGCCAGGCTCAAGGGAAGTTGTTGCAGCACGTCAGGAGATTCGTCCTCGATAAAATAGTATTTTACACCCTCACGCCTCGCTGCGCGCAGAAGCGCCGACATATTTAATTGCCCACTGCCGAGGGCGACGCTGCTGTGAAGATCGATTTTTGGGGGCGTGTCCCCTTTCTTCATATCTTTCAAGTGCATCAGCTTCCATCGTTTCGGATATTTCTTGAGAAGCTGAACCGGATCCTGACCCGCGAAGTAAATCCAAAAAACATCCATTTCATACGAAACGAATTTTGGATTCGTCTCGGTGATCAGCTTGTCGAATAACGTCCCCGAACCCGACGGCTCAAATTCGAAGCCGTGCGGATGATAGCACAATGTCAGATGATGCTTCGCGAGCGTTTCGCCCGCATGATTGAAAACTGCGATGCCTTCGCTGCACGCTTTTTCATCAAACTTGCTCTGATGCGAAATCCCGGCGCAACAGACGTATTGCACTCCGAGATTTTGGGCGTCCCGAATGACACCGTCGATGTCGTCGCGGAATCGTTCGAACGTAAAGTGACAGCTCACCGCTTTGAGATTGCGAGCCCCCAACTGCGCGAGGAAATCGCGCTGCGCCTCAGGTGTTGCTGGTGACAATTCGCGCGTCCCGCCTATTTCAACATAGCGAAAGCCGAGCTTGCCGACCTGGTCCAACGCATTAGAAGGATTATGCGCCATCTCATCGCGAACGCTGTAAAGGACCAAACCACACGGCCCTTTGAAGCTGGGTCCCACCCCCACCGTTTCCGCCGCGAATCCGCTTACCGCACCGCATAGGCAGATCGCCGCGATGAGCCGGTAACACATCGCTCGAAACGTTCTCAGCTTGACCGAACTTGAAATGTCAAATTTCAAATTTGCAAATCCTATCTTTTTGCCATCCATTTTTTTGCCTTCTCTGCGTTTCTTCGCGTCTCTGCAGTTTGATTGAATCGTTTCTGTTTCCTTGTCGATTCGTTGCCCATTCGTTGTGTTGATTTTCGACGGTTCTTCTAGGCGGATTATTTTGCGGATTGGCGCACCGGGAATTGTGAATTTGCGCATCGATTGCCAAGAGCGCTTGCATCAAATCTCCGGAGCGATTATCACGGGCACGATTTTTGCCTTACGCGAAGTTCAGAGTCCTAATTAATGAAAAGAAAAATTCGTTACGGAATGATTGGCGGCGGGACTGGCGGTTTCATCGGCGCTATTCATCGGATGGCCGCCGCAATGGATCAACAGATTGAACTCGTCTCCGGTGCCTTCAGTTCCGACCCCGAACGCAGTCGCGAAACAGGCGAGCGCCTCTTTCTGCCATCGTCACGCTGTTATCCCGCGTTCCAGGAAATGCTTCGCGCAGAAGCAAGTTTGTCATCCGATCAACGGCCCGACTTCATCGCGATTGTTACACCCAACCACTTGCACCTTCCCGCGGCGGAAATGGCGTTGCAACACGGATTTCATGTGTTGAGTGACAAACCAGCCACGCTCAATCTTAACGAAGCTAAAACTCTCCGTGATCTCGTCAGAAAATCCGGCCTGCTCTACGGTTTAACTCACAATTACACCGGCTATCCAATGGTCAAAGAGGCCCGCCACCTCATCCGCTCGGGAAAACTGGGACGCATTCGCAAAATCGTCGTTGAGTATCCGCAAGGCTGGCTGCCGATTCGATTGGCTTCTGCCAGCCAAAAACAATTATGGCGCACCGACCCGAACCGGAGCGGTGTCGGCGGCTGCGTCGCGGACATTGGCACACACGCCGAAAATCTTGCTGAATATGTTACCGGTTTGAAAATTCAGGAACTCGCCGCAGACGCCACGACTTTCATGGGCGGGCTGGATGACGACATTAACGTCCTGTTGCGCCTCGAAAACAATGCCAAAGGAGTCTTGCATACCTCTCAAATCTGCGTTGGCGAAGAAAACCCCTTGAACATTCGCGTCTGGGGCGAACTCGGCGGTCTCGAATGGCGCCAAATGGAGCCGAACACTTTGCTCCTCAAATGGCCCGATCGCCCCGCCGAATGCTATCGAGCTGGCGCACGTTATCTCGGTCCAACAGCCCGAGCTTGCGCCCACACGCCGCCGGGACATCCCGAGGGTTTCATTGAAGCTTTTGCGAATATCTACCTTCATTTCGCCAACCACATCCGTGCAGTTCAGGAAAATCGCAAACTCTCGGAAGACGATCTCGCTCTCGATTATCCAAAGATCGACGACGCCGTCCGCGGCATGGCCTTCGTCGAAGCCGTCTTGGATTCCTCCGCAGCCAATGCAAAATGGACCCGGTTGGCAACCGGCTAAGCCTGATTTGCGAAGTGACATTGAGGGGCGGACCGCGGCTGGTCTTTGACACAGCCGCGGTCCAATGCCAATGGTTTGTTCGCTTTTCCTGTGGCGATTTTTTTACCCAAGCGTCTCACCCGCAACCAAACGCGGCATAATCCGATAATCTCGCGGACGCGCATTCCCGCCCGACGCAATTTCCAACACTACCCGCGACAGTTTATGCGCAAACAAAATCGGGTCCGCCTGGTACCGCGCAACCGATGGAACAACATGATCCAAAAACGAATCATGGTCCCGCGCGATCAACGCCATTTCATTTGGAAAATGCGCGCCCCGCTGCACCAGATATCCAAGAGCCGTCAACGCATGCGTTGGGCGCGAAACCAGGAATGCTGTCGGCGGTCGCTTCCGTTCCAGCAGCCGTTCCAATCGCGTGCGTATTCCAGCCACCGTACCATCGTGATGCGAAATAATCGTTTCCACCTCCCCGCTAGCTTTCTCCCCAGCCTCACTAAATCCGAGTTCACTTTCCAAATCGCCGCCGGCTACGGACCGCGGGTTCAGCAACGCAAGACAATGATGTCCCTTCGCGAGAAAACGCCCGACTGCATGCCTGCATGTTGCGCGATAATCCACATCGACCGACGGCAACTGAATATCCGGGTAGCGTGAGCCGGGAATCACTGCTGCCAGACGGCGCGCCGAAAACCATGCCTGCATTTCGTGCGTCGAGAGGTAGAGCAGCCACACCGCTGGACGCAAACGCTTCGTCAAATCCTCGAGCGCATGCTCCGGATGTTGGGCGTAACAATTGCGTTGGTGAAGAAAATCCAGCTTGTAATCCGCCTTCCCAAGCGTCTCGCGCAGTTCGTCAATCCAAAACAAGACGCGCGGATCTGTGCCTTGCAAAGGCACTGGCGAAAGCACAACAACGTCGCGACTCGTCGCAGACCTTTTTGACGCAGACGACTGCTCGATGACCAGGTGACGCTTGCCTTGGCCGCCTTTGATGATGCCTTCGCGTTCGAGTCTTTCGAGCGCAGCTCGGAGCGTCATGCGGCTCACCTCAAGTTGCACGCAAAGTTCGCGCTCGCTCGGAAGTTGCTCGCCAGCCGTTCTCGAATGGATGTGCTCCCTGATTATGGCGGCCGTCTGAGCCACCAGCGACAAACGTTTCGGAGGGCGTAGCATAGGTTTCTCAACGTTTCACGGTGAACACGTTCTAAGGTTTTAACGTTTCCCGGAAACTGGTCTAGAAAAAAGACAAGTTCAAGCCGCTTGTTGGGAAAGGCTTACTCCCTGAACTTACTCTCGAGAAATCCGCAACGACAAAACTGAAGCAACCAGGCCAATCCCCCAAAAACCCCCGATTATGAATCTCATATCAAGATCGAACAGCGCCGTCACAGCGCTTGTGCTCGCGAGCCTCTGTTCAATCTCACTTAACGCTCAGGTCGTCGGTTACTGGCGATTTAATGAAAAGCCGCCCGGCAGCCTCAGCGACACCAATGCCGGGTCGATTACCGATGCGAGCGGCAACGCGCATCACGGGACTACAGCCATTCCCTTAAGCTACGCCGCCGGAAGTGCCGCTTACGGCCGGGGTTCGGCATTCACGTTCACGCTGAGTTCCGACAACGTCGTCGTTCCCGATTCCGGCGGCGCTTTCAATTTTTCTCCGAGCCAGAGCTTCACTCTCGAGGCACTGGTGCGCACTTACAACATTGGACAGGACGGCGTTGGCGCGATCATGAACAAACAGGTCGCCAGCCCAGGCGAATGGTGGTGGCGCGTCAACGCCAATGGCCGCCAACAATTCTACATCGACGATGGCCAGGGCGGCTCACGAAATGTCAGCGGCGCGAAAACGTTGAACGACGGGCAATGGCATCATCTTGCCGCTGTCTTCGATGCCACCGCGCAACAATTGCGAGTCTATGTGGATTACGTTCTCGATGGTACAGCGGCGGCGGTCTATAGCACCTCCGGCACCATCGGCAACACGAACGATTTCTGGATCGGCGCGTTTCAAAATGGCTCCCGCCAGCTTGATGGCGACATGGATTTCGCGCGCGTTTCCCTCGGTGCCCTGGACCCGGCCAATTTTGTTCTCCCCGAAACTTACATCGCAAATTTTTCCCCGACCAACGACGCGAGCTATCTTTCGTCCGCTACGACCGCCAGCTTCTCTGTTAAATCGCCGGCCATCGGTGTCGCCTCCTCAAACATCATCGTCACCGTCAACGGCAGCAATATCACCAGCCAACTCAGCTTCACCGGCACGGATAACGATCGCGCAGGGACTTTGCCCGCGCTCGCCGCCAATGTCTTCTATCGGGTCGGAATTTCCGTCACCGACCTGGCGAGCAATCAAATCAGTCAGGTGTGGGTCTTCAATACATTCGTGAACAATATCTTTTCGATTGAAGCCGAGGATTATAATTTCGACAGCGGTCAGTTTATTGACAATCCGCAGTTGTCTTCTGTGCCCGGACCAAACAATTACCTCGACCGCCTCGGCGTCGAAGGAATCGATTTTCACCAAACGAACACACCATCGCTGACGCAGTACCGAATTGGTGATTTGTGCGGAACAGCGGTGAGCCAGGATGCCTTGCGCCAGGCATACATCGACGCGCAAGTGACCGATCCCGGTGTGGCCGATTACATGGTGTGTGACAATGCCAATACCGAATGGCTGAATTACACGCGCACTTTTCCCGCGGCGACTTATCGTATTTTCGCCCGGCTCTCCAAACCGGGAACAGTTCCGGTCGTTGCACAATTAGACGAGGTCACCGGCGGCAGCACTTCATCATCTCAAACCCTGGCGCCCATTGGAACTTTCCGCCGCGCGCCGACCGGCAGCGATTCGGATTATGAATTCGTTCCTTTGACGGATGCCCTTGGCAACGAAGTCGGCGTCTCACTCAGCGGCCTTCGGACGCTGCGCCTGACCTTCCTTTCGGGCGGCGCAAACGTGAATCTCAATTACTTCGTCTTTGTCCCAATCACTGGCGCCCAGGTTCCTTTCATTGCCTCCGCATCACCCGCAGCCGGTGCAGGCAACGAAGCATTCAACGACACGATTCAAGCTCAACTGCGCAATGCGGACACCACGGCTCTAACCAACACTATTCAATTCAAACTCGATGGCACGACCGTCACTCCCGCGATCGCGGGAACGGACATCGGCGTCAATGTGACTTACACGCCCTCCGTAATGTCCACCGGCTTGCACACTGCGAGCTTGACGTTCACCGATAGCGCCGCAACCAGCATCAGCAATTCCTGGCAATTCTATGTCGCGAATCGCGCCGTGCGCGGATACTGGAAATTCAACGAGAAGACGCCTGGCAATTTCGCTTCAACAAATTCTGGCGCGATCCTCGATGCAAGCGGTAACGCACGAAACGGCGCCGCCAGCGCCGGTTCGATGCTCTATGTGCCCGGCAGTTTCAATTACAGCAATACTCCCGCGCTGCGATTCAGCCCGGCCTCGGATCACATCACGGTTCCCGACCCAGCGGCCAATTTCATCTTCACGAATTCCTTCACCTTCGAAGCCGTCGTTCGCTCGACAAACACAACTTCAACCACCGGCGCAATTCTCGCGAAAAATGGAACCGGCGACGGCGAGGGCGAATTCTGGTGGCGTTTTCCCGGCGCTGCGGGCGGTGTGCAACGCATTGGCATGAACAACCAGATATTCCTCGCCGGCACAAACTCGTTGAATGACGGTTTATGGCACCACATCGCCGTCGTCTATGATCAGCCCAATAACGAGGTTCGCCTCTATGCGGATTACGCTTTTGAAGCCTCCCAAACCTTTACCCTCGACCACCCGATTGGACGCCCCGCTGATCTTTTCATCGGCAGTTTCATTAACGGCGGCAGCGAATTCGATGGCGACATCGATCTCATCCGCATTAGCGACGGTGCTTTGACGACTGCGCAGTTCGTTCAAACCAGTGTCGCTCTCCAGCCAGTCGTGAAAACATTGACTCCGGCGAACGGCGCAAAGAACGTTTCACCATCCGCTACAATCAGCGCAGAATTCCAAAACCGCGATACCTCCGTTGTCTTGAGTTCGCTAAAGTTATTCGTGGATGGCGCCGACGTTACCTCTTTCTCGACGACCTCTTCGACCGCAACCACCGCCAAAATCAGTTATGTCCCAGCCGTCGGCCTTGCCAATGGCCCGCACGTCGCGAAAGCAATCTTCAACGATACCGCCGCTCCAGCCAATTCATGGACGAACACATGGACCTTTACCAATCTCACATCCATCCCAGTGCTCGGGTTTTACCAATTCAACGAAAAATTACCCGGCAACTCTGCTGACTCGACTCCCGGCGCTATTCTCGATTTCAGCGGCTTCGAACGCAACGGCACTGTCACAAGCCTCACCGGATTGCCCTACGTAGCCGGCAGCCCTAACTACGGAAATACGTCGGCACTCGAATTCACCGTTCTGAACACAAACCACATCGCCGTCTCCGATCCCACCGGCGCATTCAATTGGAACCCAACCCAAAGCGTAACTTTGGAAGCGGTCGTGCGAACAACCACAATCGGCCAGGCTGGCGTAGGTTCCATCCTCGCGAAACAACTCGCCGCCACCCCCGAATGGTGGTGGCGTATCAATGCGACCGGATTGCAACAGTTCAACGTGAATGACTCATCGGCCGCAAAAAGCGTCAGCGGCACAAAACCTTTAACCGATGGCAATTGGCACCATCTCGCGGTCATCTACGACGGCCAGGCCAAACAGCTCCGCGCCTATGTGGATTACGTGCAGGACGGCAACACCGTCACGACGACCTATTCCTCAACGACGAGCACCATCGGCAATTCTCAGAGTCTCTACATCGGACGCTTCCAGGCCGGCAATCGCATCTTTGAAGGCGACATCGACATGGTCCGCTTCACCGGCACGGCGCTGGACGTAAGCTGGTTCATCCCACTCGGCGGAATCTTATCCCCGATCAAATTGTTCAATGTCAACACAAGCGGCGCAAACATTTCATTCAGCTTCCCGACTGAAACCGGCCGCTCCTACGTCGTTCAATCGACTCCTGCTCTCGGTTCAACCTGGAGTGATCTCGAAACCATTCCCGGCGACGGAACCCTCAAAACAGTCTCGTACCCAATCAACGGAACCCAACAGCAATTCCGCATCCGCATTCAATGACCTGACTTCCTGAGTATGAGATGGTTCTTTTTGAAAAAACGGCATGGGGCTGCCGCACTCCACGACGCTGGCGCGCATACCGGCATGCAACTCCTTCCGCGAGGTTGTGGAGTGCCGCAGCCCTATGCCGCTTTACCTCGTGTGATTGGTTTCCAAAGTCCTCGACTTCTCGCTGGCTTCACCCTCATCGAACTTCTCGTCGTCATCGCCATCATCGCCATTCTCGCCGCAATGCTCTTGCCCGCACTGGCCCGTTCCAAAGCAAAAGCCATGGGCATTCAATGCATGAACGACGTGAAGCAGCTCGGCCTTGCCTGGTACATGTACTCCCAGGATAACGACGAGCGCCTCGCTCTTAACAAGCAACTTCAAGCCGGCACATCCGGAATCGGCAAAACCTGGGTCTCTGGCGTCCTGAACATGGCCAACAGCACGGACAACACGAACATCTATCTATTGGAGCAAAGCCAGCTTTATCCGTATTGCAAAAATATAAACGTCTGGCATTGCCCCGGCGACAAATCCACTTCAATTCACGGCGGCATCACCTATCAGCGCGTTCGCACCCTCGCGATGAATTGCTGGCTCGCTGAGGGGCGGCTCTCCGGTTCCCCCGGCTATCGTGTATTCAAAAAAACTTCAGACCTGACCGTTCCCGGTCCATCCTTAACATGGGTGCTGATGGACGAACGCGAAGACAGCATCGATGATGGCTACTTCGCAGTGAACATGACCGGCTATCCCGACGCTCCGCGCACAATCACGTGGGTCAATTATCCCGCCAGCTATCACGGAAATTCCGCCGGCCTTGTTTTCGCCGATGGACATTCCGAAATCAGGCGCTGGCGTGATCCCCGCACGATGCCGCCCTTGGTGCACGGCCAGGAATTACCCCTCAACATTTCCTCTCCCAATAACCAGGACTTGCTTTGGTTGATGGAGCGGACTACAGCCAAGGAATGACGCACGCAAGGCAACAATGAACCCTGATTCGTCCTCCGTCCTCGGTCTGGCAATGATCAGAATCCCATGAAATCAAAACTCATCGGCCTCATCGCTGCACCCTTCACCGCGTTGAACCCCGACTCCACTCTCAACCTGCCGATGATTCAGCATCAGGCCAAAGCCCTCGCAGAGAACGGCGTCACCGGCGCATTCATCTGCGGCACCACCGGCGAAGGACTTTCCCTGACGACCGACGAACGCATCCAAATCGCCGAAAGATGGATCTCCTCCGCTCCTCCCTCTCTCAAAATAATCGTCCATGTCGGCCACCAAAGCGTCAATGAAAGCCGGCAACTCGCCGCCCATGCCGAACGCATCGGAGCCGCTGCCTTTGCTACCATTGCACCAACCTTTTTTCGTGCGACCAACCTCGAACAGCTTATCGATTTCTGCGCCCGGGTTGCGGAAGGCGCGCCCAGCCTGCCATTCTATTACTATCATATGCCGGCGATGACGGGCGCAGATTTCGCAATGCACGACTTTCTTCGACTAGCCAGCGGCCGCATTCCCAATCTCGCGGGGATCAAATTCACCCATGAAAATCTGATGGATTACACCCGCTGCCTGAACTTTGAAGAGGGCCGCTTCAATATCCTGTTCGGTCGCGATGAAATTCTTCTCGCAGCACTCGCGATGGGTGCGACCGGCGCGGTCGGCAGCACCTATAATTATATGGCCGGAATATTTCATTGCATGCTCGAAGCTTTCAAAAATGGCGACACCGAAAACGCACGACGCCATCAATTAACTGCCATTCAGATAATCGCGGTGATGAGCCGTCGCGGCGGCTTGGCCGCTGGCAAAGCCATGATGAAAATGGTCGGCCTCGACTGCGGCCCCGTCCGCACCCCCTTGCAGAACCTTTCACCCGAAGCCCTCGAATCCCTCACCCGCGAACTGGAACACGTCGGTTTCCCCGCCTTGACATCCAAAATTGGAACTCAAATCAAACCTTCAGCACTTCCAGTGGTTGTGCAACCTCCGTAGGGGCGGCTAACATTTGGTCCATGCTGTCCATCCAATCCATTCCGTCTATATGATTTTGCTATCAATGATTTTGCTTCTTTTTTCGTCCGTTATGCTGCTATCCCTCAAAATCCTCGTTGCCTGCATAAACTTTCAGCTTTGAAATTTCAAATCTCAAATCTGCAATTCCTCTATGATTTTGCCTCTTCCTCTGCGTTTCTCTGCGCCCTTCGCGCCTCTGCGGTTTTCCTCGTTCCGCCTTATTTAACTCATTTAACCCTTTTAACTTTTTTAACCTTTCTAACTTCTTCTGCTTCCGCCTCCTCCTTCCCTATCACCACCGACGTTTTCACTTCCGGAACCGACGGCTATCACACCTACCGTATCCCAGCCATCGTCGTCACCACCAATCAAACCCTCCTCGCCTTTTGCGAAGGCCGCAAAAACAGCCGCAGCGACTCCGGCAAAATCGACCTGCTCCTCAAACGTTCCACCAACGGCGGCAAATCCTGGAGCGCTCAGCAAATCATTTGGTCCGACGGCGACAACTGTTGCGGTAATCCTGCTCCCGTCGTTGATGAAACAACCGGCACCATTTGGCTCTTGATGACCTGGAACCTCGGCCCGGATGGCGAACGCGAAATCGGCAATGGCACCAGCAAAGACACTCGACGCGTCTTCGTGACCCACAGCGACAACGATGGGGTCACCTGGGCAAAACCGCGGGAAATCACGAGTTCCGTCAAAAAACCCGATTGGCGCTGGTATGCAACCGGTCCGGCGAACGGAATCCAACTCACTTGCGGTGGGCACAAAGGCCGACTAGTCATCCCCTGCAATCACACCGAGCTACACGACGGAAAGCCGGTCTCACACTCCCACATAATCTTCTCTGACGACCACGGCAAAACCTGGCAACTCGGTGGCATTGAAGACGAATTGACCAACGAATCCACCCTGGTCGAACTATCGGACGGCTCCCTCATTCAAAACATGCGTTCCTATCACAAA
>Ga0068857_100002978_pt1 | contig 13959 bp, 13 predicted proteins | sample KBSCornC72_FD_66591 | JGI IMG/M metagenome (GOLD analysis project Ga0068857, IMG submission 66591) | Corn rhizosphere microbial communities from Kellogg Biological Station, Michigan, USA - KBS Corn C7-2 | ecosystem: Host-associated > Plants > Roots > Rhizosphere > Soil ...
GTGAAGCCGTTCTCCTCGATGCAGTTCAGCAGGGTGGCGGTCTGCATCCGGTTGCGGCTGGTCTTGCCGTCGTCGACCACCACGCCCTTCCGGATGGCCTCGTCGATGCTGGCCACGATCAGCCGGGCACCGAGCCTGCTCACCCAGTTGTCGCGCGTCTGGAGGACCTCGGGGAAGTCCAGGCCGGTGTCGATCTGGACCAGCGGGAAGGGGATCTTGGCGGGGAAGAACGCCTTCTCCGCCAGGCGGAGCATGACGATGGAGTCCTTCCCGCCGGAGAACATCAGCGCCGGCTTCTCGAACTCGGCCGCGGCCTCGCGGAAGATATGGATCGACTCGGCCTCCAGCTGGTCGAGCTGGCTCAGCTGGTAGTCGGCATGCGTCGGTGGAGCAGTCATCAGGATGTGGAGGCCTCTCGGTGGGACAGAGCCAACATGGTATCGGCGGATCCGGCCACGCCTAAACTCGGCGCATGGGCGAGACCGCGCACGCGGAGCGCGGGGCGACCGTGTGGCGGCGCGCCACGGGTACGGCGTACGTCGAGCCCGCCGGGCGGGTGGTGGTCCTCGACCTCGACCACGCCGACCTCCCGCCGTACCTCCTCGAGGGGTCGGCGGCGCACATCTGCGCCCGTCTCGACGGGTACCGGACGGAGGTCCAGGTCGTGGACGAGGTGGCCGAGGCGGATGTGTGTCAGCTCGCCGACCGCCTACGGGAGCTTGGCTTGATCATGCGGGACCCCGTTCGCTGAGGCCGGGGGCGGCACGGCCGGAGGCTCGCCCTCGAGCTCGGCGACCGTCGGGGACCCGAACATCGGCAGTCCTTCGGCGCGACGGATCAGCCCCCAGACGAAGGGCAGCACGAACACCATCGCCAGTCCGGTCAGCGCGATGAGGCCGGGGTGCGTCTGGTCCTCGCCGGCGCCGAGCGGCGCCCAGCCCGACTTGTCGAGCAGGGCCAGCCCGGACATCGTGAGCACGATCACGATGCCCCGACGGATGTAGGACTGCTTGACCCGCGGCGCGATGTGGCTGCCGATGATCGTGCCCGGCACGGAGCCGATCAGCAGCGGCACCAGGAGGTGCCACTCGAGGCCGTTGAGGGCGATGTTGGAGATCGCGGCCGCCGCCACCAGCGGCACGGCCTGCACCAGGTCGGTGCCGACCAGGCGCAGGGCCGAGAGGCCGGGATAGAGCATGACCAGCGAGATCATGATCACCGATCCGGACCCGACGCTGGTGATGCCGACGAGGAACCCGCCGAGCGCCCCGACGGCGACGGTGACCAGTGGGCGGATCCTCGGGTCCGGGTCGGGCGGAGGGCCGCCGCGGCGAGAGCGGTGCAGGTTGATCACCAGCCGCAGCGCGTAGGTGGTCGCCGCGAAGAGCAGGGCGAAGCCGATGCACTTCTTCAGCAGCGTGTCGAGCTCGTCCGCGGACCCGGTGACCTGATGGACCAGCCACGGACCCAGGAGCGCGAACGGGACCGATCCCAGGATCAGCCACCTGGCGAGGACCCAGTTCGGCTTGCCCTCCCGCGCGTGGGTGATCGCGCCTCCGGTCTTGTAGATCGCGGAGGCCGTGAGGTCGGCGGTCACGACGGTCGAGGCGCCGCCGACGCCGAGGAAGATCAGGGCCGGCGTCATCAGTGCGCCGCCCCCCATCCCGGTGAGGCCGACGATCCCACCGACGAAGAACGCGGCAGCGATGATCGAGAAGAAGTCAGACGTGAGCCAGTCACCCATGGGCGCGGTCCTTCCACAGAAGGTTGGGCAAGACGCCTAAGTTTACTGGTTGAGATGAGTTTGTCGAGATGCCGCGCCGGATCTCACCCATTCGGGGTAGGTGGCGCCGAGCCCTACGTCACCGGGGACTGGTCGTCGGGGACCGTCGACGCGGAGCCGCTGGAGCCGCTGGAGTCGCCGGAGTCGGCGCGGACCTCACCCTCGAGCTCGGCCACGGTCGGTGACCCGAACATCGGGAGCCCCTCGCTACGCCGGATGAGACCCCAGACGAGGGGGACCAGCACCACCATGGCGAGGCCCACGAGGCCCACCAGCACCGGGTGCGTGGCGTCCTTGCCGGCCCCCAGCGGAGCCCACCCGGACTTGTCGAGGAGCGCCACCCCGGACATCGTCAGCACCACCACGATGCCGCGGCGGATGTAGGACTGCGGGACGCGAGGTGCGAGCCGTGCGCCCAGCACCGTGCCCGGAGTGGATCCGACCACCAGCGGGATCAGGATGTGCCAGTCCAGCCCGTTGATGGCGATGTTGGACGTCGCCGCCGCGAGGACGAGCGGGACGGCCTGCACCAGGTCGGTCCCGACCAGCCGGACCGCAGGCAGACCGGGGTACAGGATCAGCAGCGCGATCATGATCACCGAGCCCGCGCCGACGCTGGTGATGCCGACCAGAAGACCGCCGAGTGCGCCGACGGCCAGGGTGATCATGGGTCGGATGTGGGGGTCCGGGTCCGGACGGCGACGTACGACGCGCGTCCGGCGCAGGTTGACGTACAGGCGAAGGGCGTAGGTCAGGGCCGCGAACAGCAGGGCGAACCCGATGCACTCCATGAGCAGTCGCTGCACGGACTCCGGGCTGCCGCCGGCGAGCCGGTGGACGATCCAGGGTCCGACGAGGGCGGCGGGCACGGACCCCAGGATCAGCCACTTGGCGAGGGTCAGGTTCGGCGAGCCCTGGCGCGCGTGGGTCACCGCGCCGGCGGTCCTCGAGAAGGCGGCCGCCGTGAGATCCGCGGTGACCACGGCCGACGCGTTCCCGACGCCCAGGAAGATCAGCGCCGGAGTCATCAGCGCACCTCCGCCCATGCCGGTGAGCCCGACCACGATGCCGACCAGGAAGCCGGCGGCGATGATCGAGAAGAAGTCAGGCGTGAGCCAGTCACCCATGGGCGCGGTCCTTCCTCGGAAGGCGGGGCATGACACGTCTACTCGTGGCAGCGGCTAGGTCGAATCCCCGACCTGGGGGATCCGACGCAGCCGATCGACGAGCACGTCCAGCATGCCCTCCATGGTGACCGCGGCCTGACGCGCCTCCGCCGGGCCGCGGCGGTACGGGTCCGGGATGTCGTGGTCGGGAGACTCCGGCACGCGGCGTTGCTCGAGCGCCTCGATCAGGTCGCGCCCGCGCAGATCGGGGTCGGCGGCGCGAGCGCTGGCCACGAACTGGCCGAGCGTGAAGATCTTGTGGAACGCGGCCGGCCGGTCCTCCAGCAGCCGGGTGCGATGGTCGGCCTCCGCGGTGAGCACGAGGTCTGCCCCGTCGACCAGGTCGGCGGTCGCCGGCCGGCTGCGGAACGTCGAGGTGTCCGTGCCGTGGCGGGCGAACTCCGCCGCCATGGTGTCGCTGACCGGATCCGCGTCGAAGCCGCGGATGCCGGCACTGCTCACCTCGACGCCCGAGTCGGGTCCGAGCAGCTGTCGTGCCCGGAGCTCGAGGTACGGCGACCGGCAGATGTTCGCCGTACACACGAAGAGCACGCGGATCGGCGCGGAGTCGTCGTGCACGTCCGGGTGCTCGTCGGTGCCCTCGCCGGAGATGTAGCCCTGCTTGGCCAGGGCCTGGAGCACCTCGTCGCGACAGTCCTCGACCGAGCGTCCCGTGGTGTCCATCCGGAGGTCGGCGTCGGTGGGCTCCTCGTACGGCGAGGAGATGCCGGTGAAGTCCGGGATCTCGCCGCGCCGGGCCTTGGCGTAGAGCCCCTTCCGGTCACGGCGCTCGCACTCCTCGAGCGGGGTGGCTACGTGCACCAGGAAGAACGCACCTCCGGCGGCGTCGGTCATGGCCCGCACGTCCTGGCGGGTTGCGTCGAACGGCGCGATCGGGCTGCACACCGCGACGCCACCGTGCCGCGAGACCTCCGCCGCGACCCATCCGATCCGGCGGATGTTGGTCTCGCGGTCCTCGCGGCTGAAGGTGAGCCCGGCCGAGAGGTGCCGGCGTACGACGTCACCGTCGAGGCTGGTGACCGTGCGCTCGCCCGACTCGAGGAGCGAGTCGATCACGGCCTGGGCGACGGTGGACTTGCCGCTCCCCGAGAGACCGGTGAAGAACAGCACGAGCCCGCGGCGTTCCGAGCCGGGCTGGTCGGCCTCGACGATCGCGGCGATGTCGTCGGGATAGTCGCCGTCCACGTCTCCCAGGGCCAGCACCGGGTCGGGCCCGGCGTACGCCGCCGTCACGTGGATGCCGAGCTCGTGGTCGACCTCGGTGTCGCCGTGCGACGCCAGCGGAACGGCGACCACAGCGGCGCCCGGGAGCTGCCGGGCGGCGGCGAGCGATGCGCGCAGGAGGGCGACGGGGGACAGCTCCGGTGTGCCCGGACCGGTCAGGGCGAGCAGGACGACCGGGGTCGTGAGCGCCCGGAGCTGGTCGAGCTCCCCCTCCGTGAGCGCGTCGACGACGGGGACGAACGTCGCGCCGGCGTGCTGCTCGCGCACCTGCGCCGGGGTCAGGTGGAGCCGTCGGAACGGGCCGTGCTGAGCGTGGGTCAGTGCCTCGACCGATCCGCCGGGGTGGAGCCGCGCCAGCGGCAGGCCCTCGGGGTCGACCAGCTCGATCTCCCGGCCGACGAGCTCCGCGGGAAGGTCGAGCGTGATCGGCGAGCCCGGCTCGTTGAACCCCGTGAGCGGCGCCAGTGCGCCCACGGTGAGGAGCTCGAGGTCGGCCAGCTCCCGCGGCGACGGGCAGTGTTGGGGCGTCGGCACGCGCCCATCCTGCCAGCCGCGCCGTGCCGACGGGGCGGGACGGGGACGCGTCAGTACTGTGACCGCGTGCCTGTTCGTTGCTCCCGTCCCGCACTCGGCCGGGCGGTCCGCTGGTGAACGCCGTCCCGGTCGCCGAGATCATCCGCAACGGCTTCGTCGAGGGTCATCACTACGGCTCCGTGGTGGCACTGGCCACCGACGGGACCGTCGCCTGGTCGGTGGGCGACACCGACGTGCCGGTGCTGCCACGCTCGTGCAACAAGCCGGTCCAGGCGCTCGGCATGGTCCGCGCCGGTCTCGACCTGCCACCGGAGCTGCTCGCGCTGGCGTGCGCGTCGCACTCCGGCGAGCCCTTCCACGTCGACGGCGTACGTCGGATCCTGGCCGGTGCCGGGCTGACCGAGGCCGAGCTGCAGACCCCGCCCGACTATCCGCTCGATGACGCCGCCCGCGAGTCCCTGATCCGCGAGGGCGGCGAGCGCGCGCCCGTGCTGATGAACTGCTCGGGCAAGCACGCCGCGATGCTCGCGACCTGTGTCGCGAACGGCTGGCCGACCGACACCTACCGCGAGCCCGATCACCCGCTGCAGCGGGCGATCGCAGCGACGTTCGCCGACCTGACCGGTGAGCCGATCGCGGTCACGGCCGTCGACGGGTGCGGTGCGCCGCTGTTCTCCGCGTCGCTGGTCGGACTCGCACATGCGTTCCGCCGGCTGGCCCTGGCGGTCACCGAGTCGGGCGACGCGGACACGGACGCCGCCCGCGTGGCCGACGCCATCCGGGCGCACCCGGCGTACGTGTCCGGGACGACCCGCGACGAGCTGGCGCTGCTGACCGCCATCCCGGGCGCGATCGGCAAGGCCGGCGCCGAGGGCTGCTACGCCGTCGCCCTTCGCGACGGACGGGCGTTCGCGCTGAAGACCGACGACGGCGCCGCACGGGTCCGGCCCGTGCTGATGGCCGAGGCCCTTCGGCGATCGGGGGTGCTCGAGGACGAGGGCGTCGACTCCGAGGCGGTACGCCGGACCGGTGTCGTCGAGCTGCTCGGCGGCGACCGCCCGGTGGGCGAGATCCGCGCCCTGCTGTCGTGAGCGCGACCATCGCCCTGGTCGTCCTCGTGCTGCCTTCCGGCTCACCTGTCGCCGGGGCGCTGGCGCCGGCTACCTGATGCTCCGGCCGCGCCGCGTGCACGGCTCGAGGCGACGGTGACCTGACAGCGCGCCGGACGGGCGCCGACTGCTGTCTGCTGCTAGCGCGACCACATCGATCCGATAACCCCGTGTTCACAAGGAATTTCTCGGGCACTGTGACCGCCTTCACCGGTCGTGAATTTGGAGTTTGCTAGCAACAGCTAGCACCATGGGTGTCGTGGCCAGGAGCAAGGTCGGCAAGACCGTCGAGTCGCTCGGTGACTATTTGCGTGAACAGCGCGAGTCATCGCGCCTGTCGCTGCGCCAGCTCGCCGAGCAGGCCGGGGTCTCCAATCCCTACCTGAGCCAGATCGAGCGCGGCCTGCGCCGCCCCTCGGCCGAGGTGCTCCAGCAGCTGGCCAAGGCGCTGCGGATCTCCGCCGAACAGCTGTACCTGCGCGCCGGAATCGTCAGCCTCGACGAGAAGGTCGGCGGCTCGGTCGAGCTCGCCGTCCTCGGCGACCCGAAGCTGAGCGAGCGGCAGAAGCAGACCCTGCTCGACGTGTATGGGTCGTTCCTCGCCCTCAACGCGGGCAGCGACACCCCCTGATCGACCCGGCTCGGCCGGGACCATCACCCATCAGAAGGAGAACATCAATGGCGAAGGCCAGGTTCGACATCCCCGCCCAGCTCCCCTCGAGCGTCGCACGTCCGATCCACGCGGGCATCGGCGTCACCGACCGCATGGTCGCGGTCCTCCGCGTCGTGCTGGCCGACATGCAGAAGCGCGCCGCCGAGGTCCAGAAGGACGTCCAGAAGACCGTCTCCGGCATCGACTACCAGCCGCAGGCCCTGCGCCAGCAGGCCACCCAGGCCGTGACCGCCCGCGTGGACGCCCTCGGCAAGGACGCTCGCGCCGGTCGCCGGGTCGTCGAGAAGCGGCTCGCCGACGTCCAGGCCGAGGCCAAGGGCCTTCCGGTCCGCCTCCAGAAGCTGGTCGACGACCAGGTCGCCACCGCCGGGAGCACCTTCGACGGGCTCGCCAAGCGCGGCGAGACCCTGGTCGTGCGCATCCGCCGTCAGCCGTCGACCACGGCCACGACCGAGTCGGCGAAGACGACCACGGCCAAGGCCAAGACCACGCGCACGCAGGCCACCAAGACGGCCACCACCGCCAAGAAGTCGGCCACGCGCACCACCAAGAAGGCCGCCAAGAGCCCGGCGCGCAGCAGCGCCAAGGCGACCGCCACCGCAGCCAAGAAGACGGCGAGCAACGCGGCTCAGGCCACGACGGACGCGGCGCAGAAGCTCGGCGACTGATCGAAGCCGCCTGCCGGTGCGGCACCGGACCGCCGGCCCCCGGGACGCATCTGCTCCCGGGGGCGGGTGTCATTTCGGGACCGAGCGCCGGGCCGCCGGCGGGCAGTCGGGCCCGCGTCGACCGCGTGCGTGCGATCCTGTGCGCATGGAGTCGGAGCAGCGCCCATGGGGGGCCTGGCACGTGCTCGACGAAGGCCGCGGCTACAAGGTCAAGCGGATCGAGGTGCGACCCGGCCAGCGGCTGTCGTACCAGGTCCACGAGCAACGGTCGGAGCACTGGACGGTGGTCCAGGGCACGGCCACGTGCACGCTCGACGGTGAGACCTTCGAGGTCGAGGTGGGCGGGTCGACCGACGTCGGCATCGGTACCGCGCACCGGGTGGCCAACCTGCACGACGAGGACCTCGTGCTGATCGAGGTGCAGCGGGGCGACTACACCGGGGAGGACGACATCGTCCGCTTGGACGACGACTACGGTCGCGACGCCGGGAGCCTGGCCAGGTAGTCCCGGAGCGCCTCGCGCGCGTCGACCGGCTGGAACCCGGTCGCCTCGAGCTTGCGCAGGGAGAGCGTGCTGCTGGCCGGACGCGGCGCGGTCGCGCGTCCCGCGGCGTACTCCTCCGTCGTGACCGGTCGCACGTCCTCCGCCCGGCGGCCCCGCAACGCGAACACCTGGCGCGCCACGTCCGCCCACGAGGTGGGTGGTCCGCCGTTGCTCACGTGGTAGGTGCCGTACGGCGCGCTCCGGTCGAGCAGGTGGCGGGTCGCCCGGGCGATCTCGTCGGCGAAGCCGAGCCGGCCCACCTGGTCGTCGACGACCGTGGGCGTGGCGCCCTCGTCGGCCAGTCGGGCCATCGTGACCACGAAGTTGGCCCCCTCGCCGACCACCCACGACGTGCGGATGACGTAGTGGCGGGTCGTGGTGGCGACGGCGACGTCGCCCGCGGCCTTGCTCTGTCCGTACACGCCGAGCGGTGAGACCGGCTCGTCCTCGTCGTGCTCGGCGGCGGTGCCGTCGTAGACGTAGTCGGTCGAGTAGTGGACCAGGGTGAGCGCGTGCCGGGTCGCGACCCGCGCCAGCGCGGCCGGGGCGGCGGCGTTCACCGTCCACGCCGCGGACCTGCCCTCGGCCGTCTCGGCCGCGTCGACGGCGGTGTACGCCGCGGCATTGATCACCACGTCGTGCTCGTGCCACGGCCACTCGTCCAGTGCCTCGAGGTCGGTCAGGTCGAGCTCGGCCTGCGTCACGCCGCGTGCGTCGGGGAACGCCCGGAGGAGCGCACGGCCGACCTGGCCATCGGCACCGATCACCAGCGGGGTGCGCACCGGGACCGGGCTCACGTCCGCGAGTCGCGGCGCGCTGCGGTCGCGCTCGGACAGGATGCGCTCGGCCGGAGGGATCGGCCAGTCGATCGCGAGCTCGGGATCGGCGTGGTCGACGGCGACGTACGGGACGTCGGCGCGCCAGTGGTCGTTGACCAGGTAGGAGTACGCCGTCGCGTCCGCGGTCGTCTGGTAGCCGTTGCCGACCCCGCGCGGCACGAACACCGCCACGCCGGGCTCGAGCCGGATGGCGTACGTCGTGCCGAAGGCGTGGCCGGCGCGCAGGTCGACCCAGGCGCCGTACGCGCCGCCGGAGACGACCGTGACCAGCTTGTCCCACGGCTCGGCGTGCATCCCGCGGGTGGTGCCGCGGTCCCGGCTCCACGCGACGTTGGCCTGGACCGGACCGAAGTCGGGCAGGCCGAGCGCGGTCATCCGCTCGCGCTGCCACGCCTCCTCGAACCACCCGCGCTCGTCCCGGCGCACGTCGAGCCGGAGGACCAGCAGCCCGGGGATCGGCGTGGTCGCCACGGCAGGTCCGGTCATCAGTGGCCCTTCGCGGCATACGCCGCCTCGGTCGCGGCCTTGTGCGGGCCCCACCAGTCGCGGTGGGTGCGGTACCACTCGATGGTCTCGACGAGCCCGCGGTCGAGGTCGTCGAACCGCGGCCGCCAGCCGAGCTCCAGGCGGAGCTTGCCGGACTCGATCGCGTAGCGCTGGTCGTGCCCGGCCCGGTCGGCCACCAGCTCGTAGTCGTCCTCCGGGCGGCCCATCAGCCGGAGCAGGCACCGGGCGACGTCGAGGTTCGTGCGCTCGCCGTCGGCGCCGACCAGGTAGGTCTCGCCGATCCGCCCCCGCTCGAGGATCGCCAACAGCGCGGAGCTGTGGTCGTCGACGTGGATCCAGTCGCGCACCTGCCGCCCGTCGCCGTACAGGCGGGGCCGCCGGCCGTCCAGCACCTCGGTGATCTGGCGCGGGATGAACTTCTCCACGTGCTGCCAGGGGCCGTAGTTGTTGGAGCAGTTGGAGATGGTCGCGCGCACGCCGAAGCTGCGCACCCAGGCGCGCACGAGGTGGTCGGAGCCGGCCTTGGCGGCGGAGTACGGACTGCTCGGGCGGTACGGCGTGTCCTCGGTGAAGCGCTTCGGGTCGTCGAGCGCGAGGTCGCCGTACACCTCGTCGGTCGAGACGTGGTGGAGCCGTGCGTCGGACTTGCGCACCGCCTCGAGCAGGACGTAGGTGCCCACCACGTTCGTACGGATGAAGGGCTCGGGGTCGTCGAGGGAGTTGTCGTTGTGCGACTCGGCCGCGAGATGGACCACCGCGTCGTGGGCCGCGACCAGGGGCTCGACCGTCGTGGCATCGGCCACGTCCCCGGTCACCAGCGTGACCCTGCCGGCTGGCAGGTCCGCCAGCGCCTCGGGGCTCGCGGCGTAGGTCAGCTTGTCGAGCACCGTGACGTCTGCGCCGGAGTGCGTCACGAGATGGCGCACGAAGTTGGCGCCGATGAAGCCCGCGCCCCCGGTCACGAGCACGCGCTTCAGGCCTGGCATGGACCGCATCCTAGGTGCGCCACCCACCTAGGATGTCGGGCCATGCGCGGCATCATCCTGGCCGGGGGCACCGGCTCGCGGCTGCACCCCATCACCCTCGCGGTCAGCAAGCAGCTCGTGCCGGTCTACGACAAGCCGATGATCTACTACCCGCTGACGACGCTGATGCTGGCCGGGATCCGCGACGTCCTGGTGATCACCACCCCGCACGAGCAGGAGGCGTTCCGGCGGCTCCTGGGTGACGGCTCGGCGTTCGGCGTGCACATCTCGTACGCCGTGCAGCAGGCCCCCGACGGGCTCGCCCAGGCGTTCCTGATCGGGGAGGAGCACATCGGGGGTGAGCCGGTGGCGCTCGTGCTGGGCGACAACATCTTCTACGGACCTGGTCTCGGCCTGCAGCTGCGCCGGTTCGCCGACGTGGACGGGGCCGCGATCTTCGGCTACCGCGTGGCCGACCCCTCGTCGTACGGCGTCGTGAGCTTCGACGAGGAGGGCAGGGCCACGTCGCTGGAGGAGAAGCCCGAGCACGCGCGCAGCCACTACGCCATACCGGGGCTGTACTTCTACGGCCCCGACGTGGTGGAGCTCGCGCGCACCCTGACCCCGTCCGCGCGCGGCGAGCTCGAGATCACCGATCTGAACCGGATCTACCTCGAGGCGGGCCGGCTCTACGTCGAGGTGATGCCGCGCGGCACGGCGTGGCTCGACACCGGGACGGTGGAGTCGCTGATCGCGGCCGGCAGCTTCGTCCAGGCGATCGAGGAGCGGCAGGGGCTCAAGATCGGCTGCCCGGAGGAGGTCGCCTGGCGGATGGGGTTCCTCGACGACGAGGGGTTGCTGCAGCGGGCCGACGCGCTGACGTCGAGCGGGTACGGCGACTACCTCCGCTCGCTGCTCGAGGATCCGTGACGCCGCCTGCGCCCCCCTGCTCGGCCACGCTGAGGTCTTCGACCGGCCCGAGGCTTTGCCCAGCGCTCCTCAACTCAGGCGATGAGCCGTCCCGGTCGTGTTCATAGGCTGGTCCTGGCCTTGCTAGGGGGGCCGGCATCCGGGGGACCCCATGCCCGTACGGATGCCTCTCGGCGCCCGCCGGCGCCCCGCCGCCGGCGGGCGTCGTGATGTCCGCGAGCCCCCGAACCCGCCCGGCGCAAGGACGATGTCGGCATCGCCCAGCGGCATGGCTACCCTGGCCGGGTGAAGATCCTGGTCACCGGCGGGGCGGGCTACCTCGGCTCCACCACGGCCAAGGCGCTCGAGGCCGCCGGCCACGTCCCGGTGGTCCTCGACTCCCTGCTGACGGGGCCGCAGGTGTTCGTGCGCGACCGCATCTTCTACGAGGGCGACATCGGCGACCGCGACCTGGTGCGCCGGGTCGTCGAGGAGCATCCCGACCTCGACGCCACGATCCACATGGCCGCGCGGATCGTCGTACCGGAGTCGGTGGAGAAGCCCTACGAGTACTACCGCGACAACGTCTCGAAGTCACTGGAGCTGTTCGACCAGCTGGTCGCGCTCGGCAAGCCGCGGGTGCTGTTCTCGTCCTCGGCGTCGCTGTACGCCGTCAAGGACGACTTCGAGGTCCGGGAGGACGACCCGCTCGACCCCTCGTCGCCCTACGCCCGGACGAAGCGGATGATCGAGGAGGTGCTGGAGGACATGGCGGTCGCGACCGACCTCCGCGCGATCATGCTCCGCTACTTCAACCCGATCGGCTCCGACCCCGACCTCGAGTCCGGCATCTACGCCAAGGAGCCGTCGCACGTGCTCGGTCAGCTGGTGATGGCGGCCCGGGGGCAGAAGCCGGGGTTCACCATCACCGGCACCGACCTGCCGACTCGGGACGGCACCGGCATCCGCGACTACCTCCACGTCTGGGACCTCGCCCGCGCCCACGTCCGCGCCGTCGAGCGCTTCGACGAGGTGATCGAGGCGGTCGGCTCGCCGAGCGTGGTGATCAACGTCGGTCGCGGTGACGGCGTGACCGTCCGGGAGCTGGTGACGGCGTTCGAGCGGGTCTCGGGGCGCGCCGTTCAGATCTCGGAGGCGCCACCGCGCCCCGGCGACGCGGTGGGCGCGTTCGCGAACGTCGACCGCTCCCACGAGCTCCTCGACTGGCGGGCCGAGCTCACCCTCGACGAGGGCATCGCGTCGGCGCTGGCCTGGGCCGACCAGCGGCTCGCGGTCCTGGGATACGAGTGAGCCGACCCATGTCGCGCCGGTGCGCCATCGCGACCACCCCGCTCGCCACCGTGCTCGCCACCGTGCTCGCCACCGTGCTCGGCACCGTGATGACCCTCGGCGTCGCCGGGCCGGCGCATGCCACGCATGACTTCCGGTACCCCTCTCCGGACGGTGGAGGCGGCAACGCGCCCCTCGGCGGGCGCACGATCGTGATCGACCCCGGGCACCAGCTCGGCAACCACAACTTCCCGCGTCAGATCGACCGGATGGTGCCGGCCGGCGGATTCCGGAAGCCGTGCAACACGACCGGGACCGCGACCAACGGCGGGTACCCCGAGGCGACGTTCACCTGGCAGGTGGCCCGGCTGCTGCGCGCCCGGCTGGTCCGGCTCGGCGCGCGGGTGCTGATGACGCGGCACTCCAACCGCGAGGACCGGTGGGGCCCCTGCGTGAACGTCCGCGGGCGCGACGGCAACAAGCAGAAGGCCGACCTGAAGATCAGCATCCACGGCGACGGGTCGTTCGCCGCCGGCGCTCGCGGCTTCCACGTGATCGCACCCACCGACCGGCGACCCTGGACCCACGACATCTTCAGGCCCTCGCGTCGGCTCGCCCTCGACACCCGGACCGCTCTTCGTCGCGTCGGGCTGCGGGTGGCCAACTACATCGCGGGCGGGGATGGGCTCGACCACCGCTCCGACCTGGGCACGATCAACCTGTCCAACATGCCGACGGTGATGGTCGAGCTCGGCAACATGCGCAACCCGAGCGATGCCCACCGGATGACCTCGCGGGCCGGGCGCGCGACGTACGCCCGCGGGCTGGCGCTCGCCGTACGCCGCTTCCTGGGCTGACCCTGGCCCCCGTCAGCTGGCGTCACCCCGCGACTCCCGGGCCCGTGCGCGGTGGGCGCGCACCCGAGCCTTCACGCCGCACCGTTCGTCGGAGCACCACCGCCGACGTCCGGTCGGGTCCAGGAAGATCCCCGAGCACTCGTCGTCGCCGCAGGCCCGTAGCCGCACCGGCTCGACTCCGGTGAGGTCGTCGGCGGCCTGACGTGCGAGCCGCGCGAGGGCCTGGCGCGTCGTAGCGGGTCGGCTCGCGACCACGGTCGCGCCCCGGCGTCGCAGCCCCACGGGCACGTCGTCGTGCAGGGCCTCGTCCACCACCCGCACGTCGGCCTCCGCGGGCCTCCGTCCCAGGGCGGCAGCCTTCGCCAGCCCGTGCAGTGCCTCGCGGAGTCGCCGGGCGCGTGCTACGTCGTCCTCGGTGACCGGCCCCTCCGGGGCCAGCCCCCACTCGGTCAACCACGTGCGCAGCTGAGCCGGCTTCGCCACGAGGTCCTGGCTGACCGCGGCGTACCGGTTGATCAGCGTCACCGCGAAGTCGAGCCAGTCGCGCCCGTAGCCGGTGCGGAACGTCTCGTCCATGCCGGACAGTGTAACGCATTGACTCGTTACCGCATGCTCTGGCAGTGTGTAACGAGTGAAAACGTTACACACCTCTTCCGTCGACCTGCTCGGGCCGTCCTTCGTGCTCCTCTGGAGCAGTGGGTACGTCGTCGGCTCCGTCGCCACCCGGGACATCGCGCCGCTCACGGTGACCCTGTGGCGGTTCGTCGCGTCTGCCGCGGTGCTGGCCGCGATCGCCTGGTGGCGGCGGGAGCGATGGCCGAGCACGCCTCGGGACCTGGTGTTGACCGTCGGGACCGGCGTCGTGGCCTT
>Ga0068857_100002979_pt1 | contig 13958 bp, 9 predicted proteins | sample KBSCornC72_FD_66591 | JGI IMG/M metagenome (GOLD analysis project Ga0068857, IMG submission 66591) | Corn rhizosphere microbial communities from Kellogg Biological Station, Michigan, USA - KBS Corn C7-2 | ecosystem: Host-associated > Plants > Roots > Rhizosphere > Soil ...
AGGCGTCCGCCGCACAGGGTCTCCGGCATCTCGCTGCCGGTCGCCTTGAGACTGGCGAGCAGGCGCGATGCGGCTTCCTCGCTGTCTTCGGGCGAAACGGTGCGGGGCGAGCCCAAAATCGCCTGCTGGACATCGCCGAGCAGCTTATGGGCTTCCTCGACGAGGCGCGTGCCCTCCTCGAAGCGCCGCCGCGAGCGGTCGAGCATCGATTCGATCTCGACCAGCCGGGCAGGAAGATTGGTTGTGGCCATGCCTAGGTTTCTGCTCCCCCGCTCGTTCTTACTGTCCGGCCTGCGCCGACGCGACGTTGGTGCTCGTGTTGCCCGCAGTCAGAATCTGCACCGTCGCCGGTCCCTTGTCCACAATCCGCGTATCCGGATCCCAGACCTGACTACGAATGCCGAGCTGCGCGTCGTTGCGGCCGGCGGCGTCAAGCAGGCTCATTTCGCCGGGGCTTCGCGGCGCCGGGCCGCCGAACAGCACGTCGATCGCCTGCTGCTGCGCGTCGGCCGGCGAGAGGCCGGCAGTGCCGGCAACCGGCGGCGCGAGGCTGAAATCGGGCGGGATGATCAGCGGCGCATTGCGCGCGACGGCGAACTCATCGGGCGCGGCGCGCTTACCTTTGAGCGCCGCACAGCCGCTCGTGGTCACTGCTGCAACAATCACCAAAGCGGTCAAAACTTTACGCATGTTCGATTGTCTCCTCAGGGTCGCTGCCCTTTGCCTGATCCTTACGGCTCAGGAACGCGCGCAGCAACAGGATCACGACGGCTATGCTAATCGCCGCATCGCCGACGTTAAATATCAAAAAAGGACGGAAGCTGCCAAAGTGAAGGTCGGCGAAGTCGACGACATAGCCGTGGCGGGCGCGGTCGAGGATGTTGCCGAGCGCTCCGCCGAGCACCATTCCGAGCGCCACCTGGTCGATCCGGTTCTTCTCGCGGCCGAGCCAATAAGCGACGCCGATGGCGATCGCCGAGGTCAGGCCAACCAGCATCCAACGGCCGATCTCGGTCGTGGCGTTCAAGAGCCCCAGCGAGATCCCGTTGTTCTCGGTGTAGGTGAACTGGAAGAAGGAAAGGATGTAAAACTCGTCGCCAAGATGATTGACGCCGAGCGGGCCGGTCACCCACCACTTGCCGAGCTGGTCGAGAGCGAACACGGCAAGAGCGATGACGAAGCCGAGGGAGCGATTAGCCATTCACCACCTCGTCGCAGCGAGCGTCGAGCGCCCCATCTTCTCTCACGTCCGGGAGATGGCGCCAGCAGCGGCCGCATTTGTGGTTGGAGGTCTTCACCACTTTCCAATCGCCCTTGTGAACTGTCGAGGTGATGAACAGCTCGGCGAGCAGCTCGGGATCCTCGTCGCTGGGCACGCACACTTCGGCCTCGAGACTCGATCCGACGATCTTGTCGCGCCGCAGCGGCTCGATGCGTTCGGTGACTTCGGTACGAAGGGCGCGGAGCGCGTTCCAGCGCGCCTCATCGGCATCGACCGCTGGGATCACCGGCCATTCGAGCAAATGCACTGACCCAGCATCCGGATAGCGAGTGCCCCACACTTCCTCGCTCGTAAACACCAGCACCGGGGCGAGCCAGCGCGCGAGCGCGTGGAACAAAGTGTCGAGCACCGTTCGGTACGCGCGGCGCTTGGTCGAGGACGGCGCATCGCAATAGAGGCTGTCCTTGCGGATATCGAAATAGAAGGCGCTTAAGTCCTCGTTGCAGAAGTCGGTCAGCGCGCGGACGTAGGTGTTGAAGTCGAAATCATCGACCGCGTTGCGGAGCTTTTGGTCGATCACCGCCGTCAGGTGCAGCATGTAGCGCTCGAGCTCCGGATAGGAGCCGGTGTCGTCCAGCCGCTCCTCCTTGCTGAACCCGTCGAGCGCGCCGAGCAGGTAACGGAAGGTGTTGCGGAGCTTGCGATACTGGTCGGCGACGCCTTTCAGGATCTCGTCGCCGATCCGATGATCCTCGGTAAAGTCGACGCTCAACGCCCACAGCCGGATGATGTCGGCGCCATTGGTCTCCATCACCTTCAGCGGGTCGATCGTATTGCCGATCGACTTGGACATTTTCATGCCCTTGGCGTCCATGGTGAAGCCGTGGGTCAGGACTGCGTCGTAGGGCGCGCGCCCGCGCGTCCCGCAGCTTTCGAGCAGCGACGACTGAAACCAGCCGCGGTGCTGGTCCGAGCCTTCGAGATAGAGATCAGCAGGCCAGCGCTCCTCGGGCCAGTGGCCGCTCTCCAAGGTGAAGACATGGGTGCAGCCGCTGTCGAACCAGACGTCGAGAATATCGGTGACCATCTCGTAATCGTCGGGATTGCGGTTGCCGAGGAAGTGCGCGGCGTTGGCGGCATCCCACGCGTCGACGCCTTCTCGGCGCACTGCTTCGACGATGCGGTGGTTGACCTCGTGATCCACCAGCAGCTCGCCGCTTTTCCTCTCGACGAACAGCGCAATCGGCACGCCCCAGGCGCGCTGGCGACTGATCACCCAGTCGGGGCGCTGCTCGACCATCGAGCCCAGACGGTTGCGGCCTTTTTCGGGGACGAAGCGGGTGGCAGCGATTGCGTTGAGAGCGAGCTGGCGTAGCGTCGGCCTTTGATCGTCAAGCACCGGGTTGGCGCCGCCGCCCTCGCTCTCCCAGCGCTGCTCGGCGCGCGTCAGCGGCGAGAGGTGCGCCAGCGGCTTGTCCATGGCGATGAACCATTGCGGGGTGCAGCGGTAGATCACCTTGGCCTTCGACCGCCACGAATGCGGGTAGCTGTGCTTGAAGTCCGCGCTTGCGGCGATAAGCCCGCCCGCCTCGCGCAAGTCCGAGCAGATCGGCCCGTCGGGCGCGTTGAACTTGGCGTTGATCACGCTCCCTTGGCCGCCGAGCCACAGCCAGTCGGGCCGGTAGAAGCCGCCGGCATCGACCGCGAACACCGGATCGATGCCGTGCGCGCGGCACAGCTCGAAATCGTCCTCGCCATGATCCGGAGCCATGTGGACGAGGCCCGTCCCCTGGTCGGTGGTGACGAAGTCGCCGGGGAGGAATGGACGCGGCTTGGCGAAGAAGCCGCCAAGCTTGTGCATCGGATGGCGGGCGATGGTGCCGGCGAGATTGGCGCCTTTGAGCCGCTTCGCGATGGTCTCGTGGTTGTCCCCCGCACGAGCCTCAAATGCTTTGAGCAGGGGCTCGGCTACTAAGTACTTCTGACTTTGGCCGAGCATCAGGACGTAATCGACATCCGGCCCGTAAGCGATCGCCTGGTTGACCGGAATCGTCCACGGTGTCGTGGTCCATACCACAGCATAAGCGCCCACGAGCTCCTGGATCGGGCTCTCGACGATCTCAAACCCAACATCGATCTGGGTCGAGACGATGTCCTCATATTCGATCTCGGCCTCGGCCAGCGCGGTCTTCTCGACCGGCGACCACATCACCGGCTTGGCCCCGCGGTAGAGCTGGCCAGTCTCGGCGAACTTGAACAGCTCGGAGACGATCGTCGCCTCCGCGCCCTTGGCCATGGTCAAATACGGCTTGTCCCAGTCAGCGCTGATGCCGAGCCGCTTCAGCTGCTCGCGCTGCACGTCGACCCAGTGCTGCGCGTAAGCGCGGCACTCGGCGCGGAACTCGCGAACCGGCACTTCGTCCTTGTTGAGCTTCTTCTTGCGATACTGCTCCTCGACCTTCCACTCGATCGGCAGGCCGTGGCAGTCCCAGCCGGGCACGTAGGGCGCGTCCTTGCCAAGCAGCGTCTGCGTGCGCACCACCATGTCCTTGAGCGTGTGGTTCAGCGCATGGCCGATGTGGATGTCGCCGTTGGCGTAGGGCGGGCCGTCGTGGAAGATGAATTTCTGCCGGCCTTCGCGCGCGCTGCGGATCTGCTGGTAGAGACCCTCTGACGCCCAACGCGCCGCGATGCCCGGTTCCTTCTGCGGCAGCCCGGCTTTCATCGGAAAGTCGGTGCGCGGCAGGAAGACGGTCGAGCGGTAATCTGGTTTGGTCGTGTCGGGGGCGTCGGCCATTACGCGCGGGGCCTTAGCGGGCGCTTTGCGTCGAGTGCAACCTCAAGCTCCTCCCCTGACCGGGGAGGAGCTTATTCGCCCGGCCGATATACCCGCTCGGTGTGGCCCTTGAGCTGATCTGGATAGAAGTAGACCTCCCGCAAATCGCCCGAGGCATAGCGCTGGATCTGGTCGGCAAAATGCGGCGAGACGGGATTACCGCTCTCCCCGCCCGCGGTGACCGCGCGGGCGCGGACCTGTTTGCCGAACTCGACCACCGCGACGAAGCTGTTGCCATAGTCGCCGTACCAGCGCTTCGTCCCCGGCTGGGGGCCCGAGCGGATCGAGGCGAGCGACCCGTAACGTCCCTCCGCGAACGGCACTGGAAAGCTCGGCGCGGTATCGTCGTACGCCGGGTGGATCGCGGGCGAGATCCGCTGGAAGCGGTTGATCTCGCCCCACGGCACCTGCCAGCGGCCGAAATCGCGCTGGAGCTGGCCGACGATGTTTTCGAACACGTCGCGTTTGAGCTCCGGACTCGTGTCGCGGGCGAGGCGCATCATCACCTTGTTGCCGGGCTCCGACTTCGGCGCGTTAAGGGCCTTCCGCAGGGACTCTCCCCAGGTCATCGCCAGCGTTTGCGGCACGGAATCGGCGCTCCAGCGATAATTCCAGCCGCGCAGCGCCGCGATCGGCGCCGCAAGCCGCGCCCGGCGCGGATCGGCGGCGGGCAGCGCGTCGTAGGCCTGGAGCAGCGACGGGATCAGCACTGCAAAGCCCGGCTGGTCGCTGTCGAAAGACGCGGCCTGCAGTTTGTCGAGCGTCCAGCCACTGCTTCCAGTTAGCAGCCGCTGCGCATGAAGCCCGCGAAAATTCTCGCCATCCGTATCCATGTACTTGGGAAAGCGTGCCTGCTCCGGGCTGTTCGGCCCCGCCGCGCGATAGGGCCAGGCATTGGTGTTCTGCACCCAGCCGTTGCGCGGGCTGAGGACGCTCGGCAGCTCGCTGAGCGTATGCAACCCGTGCCAGTCGGTCGCCGGGTCGCTGCCATCGACCGGTTTCGTATAATCGAAGCGGTCGTTGCGGCGCGGCACGAATTGCGGGTGGAGGTAGGCGATTTCGCCCTTCTCATCGGCGAAGATCGTGTCGTTGGAACTGTTCGCCTTCAGGTTCGCGATGCGTAGGAACGAGGTGAGATCGATCGCCTTGGTGCGAAGAAAGCTCTGCTGCAACGCCTCCACCGGCTTATCCATCATCGCGAAGGCGACCCACCGTCCGTTCTCCGACCGCACGATTGGCCCGTGGTGGGCGCGATATGTGGCGAAGCTGCGGGTGGCGAAGCCGCCGTCGGCGGTGCGGTAGCGGATGGTGATTGGGCGAACGCCGAGCGCGCGACACTGGGTGGCGTAGCGGTAGCAATAGCCCTTGCCGCGCCGCTCGATTTTCTCGGCGAACTCGTCGACGCTGTCGACGCCGCTCGAGGTGTGCATCCAGCCGGCGTGGGCGTTGAAGCCCTGGTAGATGAAGAACTGGCCCCAGGTGGCGGCGCCATAGACGTTCAAACCCTCGTCGCTCGTCACCTGCTGTTCCGAGCGGAAGTACCAGCTGGTGTGGGGGTTGATCAGGAGGAGCGCCTTGCCACCGGTGGTGATTTTCGGCGCGATGGCGATGCCGTTGGAGCCCTGGCGTTCGTGGTCGAGTGCGTCGCGGTCGCCCCCGTCATGCTGAACTCGTTTCAGCATCCATTCCTGAGACTCTTGCGCGGGTGGAGAAATGGACCCTGAAACAAGTTCAGGGTGACGACTGGAATAGAACGCCTCCAGCAGCCCAAGATCAATCCGCTCAATGTCGCCGCCAATGCTGCCCTCGGTAAAGCTCAACACCATCCACGGCTCGAAGCGCGTGAGCGCGCGTGGCTTCACCTGCGGGTGCGTGGCGAGGAAGTAGTTCAGTCCGTCGGCCCAGGCGTTCATCAGCCGCCGCATCGGTACCGGGCTGCGGGCGTATTCGGCCTTCAGTTCGCTGTCGCTGACGTAGAGCCGTGCGCGCAAATCCTGCCAGATGGCTTTTTCGCCCTCGGCCTCGGCCGTGCGCCCGAGGTTGGTCAGATAGTTCGCCTCGATCCGCGGGAAATCATCCTCCGCCTGGGCGTAGATCATGCCGAACACGGCGTCGGCGTCAGTCCTCCCGTGCACGTGGGCGATGCCCCAGTCGTCGCGGGTGATGGTGACGCGCGCCGCGTCCGCCTTCCATCGCGCGAGCTCGGGCGGAGAGGCGGCGGTGAGGAGAAAGAGCGCGGGAAGGACAAGCATACGCATGAGCTTCACTGTACTTGTGCCTAGGCAGGGGTCCAGACCGGCGAAGCCGCCAGGCGCTGTCGCGGTCAGGGCTCATGTCCTTCACAGGACCGCTAGGCGTTCGGCAGCGCCTGCTTCGCCTTCCCCCAGCCGACAAGCGCCTTGGACGACGCGCGTTTCAGTAGCTCGTCGACGTCGTTGATGCTGAAATGATGGCCGCTGTCGTACCGGTCCAGCTCTTCCCAGCTGATCGGCGCGGCGACCGGCGCACCCTCGCGGGCACGCGCTGAGTAAGGCATCACCGCCGTCGCGCCGCGCTGGTTGCGCAGCCAGTCGAGGAAGATGCGGCCCTTGCGCTGCTCCTTGCGGATGTTGGCCGTGAACATGGTCGGCTCTGCCTCGGCGATGGCGCGCGTGAAGCGCTCTGCGAAGCTCTTGACGGTCGGCCAGTCTTTAGATGCGTCGAGTGGAGCCACGACATGCAGGCCCTTGCCGCCCGAGAGCAAAGGGAAGGTCTTGAGGCCGAGGTCCTGGAGCAGCCCGTGCAGCCGCTCCGCGGCTTCCTTCACCCGTTCGAAATCGAGGCCCACGTCGGGATCGAGATCGAACACCAGCCGGTCGGGATACTCGACCTTGTCAACCTTGCTCCCCCAGCCGTGGAACTCGATCGTTCCCATCTGCACGCTGGCGAGCAGCCCGCGGATGTCGTCGAAGTAAAGATAATCCTCGGTGTGTCCGTCCTTCTCCTCGATCGGGATCTGCTTCACGTGCGGGCCGAAGGTGCCCTTGTCGTGCTTCTGGAAGAAGCATTCGCCGGTGCGGCCGCCGGGGCAGCGGATCAGAGTCATCGGGCGGTCGACTGCGTCGATCATGATCAGCGGCTCGATGGTTGCGTAATAGTCAGCGAGGTCCTTCTTGGTCAGGCCGAGCTCCGGGTAGATCACGCGCTCCGGGCTGCTGATTTCGATTCCGAAATCCTCGGTGCTCGCGTGTGGGGCCTGCTTCTTCCGAGCCTTGGCAGGCGCCTTCTTTTCGATCGTTTTCAGCTTCTGGGGCTCCTCGACGACGACTTCGGACGCGGGCTTGTCCTCGCGCAGTGCAATGAAACTGGGGTGGCGAAGGATCCCGTCGTCGGTGAATTCGCTGAACGCGATCTCGCCGACTAGCTGCGGTTTGATCCAGTGCGCACCTTTGCGGTCGGCGCGCGGGACTTCGACCGGCGCTTTGTCGATCGCGAGCGGCTCCATCCGCTCCATCAGCTCGTCGATCAGCTTCGCGTTGAAGCCGGTACCGACCTTGCCAACATAGGTGAGCTTGCCCTTCTCCTTGGCGGCGAGAAGCAGCGAGCGAAAACCGATCCGCTTGTCGCTTTTCGACCAGCCCACGATGACGAACTCCTGCCGCTGGATGCATTTGATCTTCAGCCAATCGCGGGTGCGTGTGCCCTTGTAAGCCGCGCCGGCGCGCTTGGAGATAATCCCTTCTCCGCCCTGCTTGCAGATCTCGCGGAACAGCTCCTCGCCCCGGCCGATGACATGGTCGCCGTAGATGATCGGCGGCTGGACGCCCTTGAGCAGGGCCGCGAGGTGTTGCTTGCGCTCGATGTTGGGCAGCTTCCGAATGTCCTCGCCGCGGTCGATCAGCAGGTCGAAGGCGTAAAAGACGAGGTTGGCGCCCTTCTGCTCCTTCAGCGTCGACTGGAGCAGCTGGAAGCTGGGCTTGCCCTTTTCGTCGACCGCGACCGCCTCGCCGTCGATCAGGCAGCCGGCGGGAAGCTTCGCCGCCGCTTTAACGAGCGCCTTGAACTTGTCGCTCCAGTCCTTGCCATTGCGCGTCCAGGCGGTGGCGACGCCGTCGCCAACGGCGAGCAAGAGCCGGTAGCCGTCATATTTATATTCGTGGATCCAGCTTTCGCCGGCCGGAACTTCGTCCACCAGAGTGGCGAGCTGGGGTTCCTGGAAGGGCGGAGGCGCAGCGGACGCCTTGCGCTTGCCGCGCCCGCCTTTCTGTCCGCCGCGGTTGGATCGCCAGACGTCCTCGCCGGCTGCTATTTCGGCCATCGTCCGGCCGGTGGTGACGCTGGTCACGCAATTGTCGACCAAGGCGTCTGCGTCCTGCGGGTCGGCAAATTCGTCGGTGACTTTCTTCAGCATCCACGGCTCAGCCTTTTCGCCAGGCCGGGGCTTCAGCCGGAACATCACCCATTCGCCCTTCATCCGCTCGCCCTCGAGGGTGAAGTGGAGATGCCCTTCCTCCAGCGTCTTGCGTGGGTCCTTGTCGGGATGCGGAATCCAGCGGCCCTGGTCCCACAGCATGACGGTCCCGCCACCATATTCGCCCTTGGGGATGGTGCCCTCGAAACCGCCGTAATCGAGCGGATGGTCCTCGGTGCGCATCGCGAGGCGCTTCTCGTCCGGATCGAGGCTGGGGCCCTTGGGAACCGCCCAGCTCTTCAGCACACCGTCGAGCTCGAGCCGGAAGTCCCAGTGCAGCCGCGAGGCGTCATGCTTCTGGACGACGAAGCTGTCGCCCTTGCCCTTGAGCTTGCGCCCGCGCGGCTCATTCGTCTTGGTGAAGTCGCGTTTGCGGTTGTAGGTCTCGATATCGAGCGGCACGCGTGTAGGCATGACTCAGGCCCGCTTGCGTGCCTTTTCGGGTTCCTTCTTCTTGGCGGCGCTCCGCTTTGCAGGCGCTTTCTTGGCCGTCTGCTTCTTGGCCCTTCCGCCTTCGGCCTTCCCGCGCTCCTGGTCGCCGAGGCTCTTCTTCAGCGCGGCCATCAGGTCGATCACGTTCGAGCCCTTGGGCGGCGCTTCGTCCGGCTCCTCGATGATCTTTTCGCCCTTTCGCTTCTGCTTCTCCTCGATGAGGTGGTGCAGCGCGTCGACGTAGCGGTTGTGGAATTCCTTCGGGTCGAACTCACCGGCTTTGCGCTCGATCAGCATGGATGCCATGTCGAGGAGGTCGGGATCAGGCTTGTGATCGCCGATGTCGCGGAAGAAGCCGGACGATTTGTGCACTTCGTCGGCATAGCGCAGCGTTTCGAGAAGCAGGCCGCGGCCGCAGGGCTTCAGCGCGACCACATATTCCTGCCCGCGCATCGCCAGCTGGCCGACGCCGACCTTCTTCGCGGCCTTGAGCGCATCGCGTAGGACGACATAGGCCTCTTCCGCGAGGTCGTCGGCAGGAACGACATAATATGGCTTCTCGAAATAGGTGGGGTCGATGTCGTCCTCGTCGACGAATTGAACGAGGTCTAAAGTCTTGCGGCTCTCGAGCTTAACGCTCTCGATCTCCTCGGGGTCGAGGAGAATGTAGTGCCCCTTCGATACCTCATAACCCTTGACGATCTCGTCCTTGTCGACGGGACCGACGCCGGGCACGACCTTCTCATATTTGATGCGCTTGCCCGTGGGCTCGTGCACCTGGTGGAACTGGATCTGGGCGCCGCTCTTGGTCGCCGGGAACAGCTCGACGGGGATCGACACCAGCGCCAGCCGGATCTGCCCTCGCCAAATCGCACGCGCAGCCATTCGAACTCTCCTTGGTTCGCGGAATCAATTCATTCCGCACCCGAGTCGTTCCGTGTAACTGCTTTCAATGACTGGACAAAGCCCACGACGTCTCCGCGTCTCGAAACGAGATCGACGATCGCAGAGCCGCAGATTACCCCTTTTGCGCCTGCATCGAGGGCAGCGCGGACGTGCTCGGGCTTCGAGATTCCGAAGCCGAACACGGCCGGCGGAGCGCCTGCGGCTTCGACTCGCTGGATCAGGCGGGCGTCGAACTCACCGCCGGCGTGGGTGCCGGTGATGCCAGCGCGGCTGACGCAGTATGTGTATGCCTTGGACAGACCGGCAACGCGCTGAAGAGTGGCGTCCGGTGTGTTCGCCGCGGCAATCATTACCGGTTCGATCCCGGCCTGCGCCATGTCGCGCGTGAAGCGCTCCGCCTCGAGCGCAGGGACGTCGGCAATCAGCAGACTATCGGCGCCCGCCTCGGCTGCGTCGCGCATGAAGCCCGTCCGCGCGACGACTATGTTGGCGTAGGTCAGAATCCCGACGGGCACGTCCGGGTGGCGCTCGCGAAATCCGGCAATGAGGTCGAGGCAGTCGCTGACGCGCACGCCCGCCGCCAGCGCGCGCTGCGCAGCTGCCTGGATTACCGGACCATCGGCGACGGGGTCGGAGAAGGGAATGCCGACCTCGATCATGTCGGCGCCGCCTTCGACGACGGCGTCGAGCAGTTGCTCGCTGGTCTCCAGATTCGGGTCGCCGAGCATCAGGAAGGCGCCGAAGGCACCCTCGCCGTTAAGGCGCTCGAACATCCGAGCGTAGCGGCTCATGCGAGCAGCGCCTGCGCCTGGGACACGTCCTTGTCTCCGCGGCCGGAAAGCCCAACGAGGATAGCGCTCCCAGGTTCTTGTTCCGCGAGCTTCAGCGCATGCGCGAGCGCGTGGGCAGACTCAAAGGCGCAGATGATGCCTTCGCTTTCGGCAAGCTCCTTGAACGCGGCGAGCGCTTCGGCGTCGGTGGCCCCGACATATTCGGCGCGACCGCTGTCCCTCAGATGCGCGTGCTGCGGTCCGACGGCGGGATAATCGAGGCCGGCGGAAACGGACCAAGTGTCGGTGACCTGCCCATCGGCGTCTTGCAGCACATAGGTCTCGGAACCGTGGAGAATGCCGTGCGTGCCGCGAAGCAGTGTCGCCCCATGGTCATCGCCATCGAGCCCGCGTCCCGCTGCTTCGACGCCGATCAACCGGACGCCTGTATCGTCGATAAAATCGGCGAACAGGCCGATCGCGTTAGACCCGCCGCCGACGCAGGCGACAACCGCATCGGGCAGCCGGCCGAGCTGTTCGATCATCTGAGCGCGCGCCTCGCGGCCGATCACGCGCTGGAAATCCCGGACTATCGTCGGAAAGGGATGGGGGCCGGCGGCGGTGCCGAGGAGATAGTGCGTGTTTTCGAAGCTCGCCGACCAGTCGCGCAGTGCTTCGTTGATGGCATCCTTGAGCGTGCGGCCGCCACTCTCGACGGGGATGACCTTGGCGCCCATCAGCTGCATGCGGAAGACGTTGAGCTGCTGCCGCTCGACATCCTCGGCGCCCATGTAAACGATCGTCTCGAAGCCCAGCAGCGCACCGACGATCGCGGTGGCGACACCGTGCTGGCCGGCGCCCGTCTCAGCGATGAGGCGGGTCTTGCCCATGCGTTTGGCTAGCAGTCCCTGACCAAGAACCTGATTGGTCTTGTGCGCCCCGCCGTGGAGCAGGTCCTCGCGCTTCAGATAGATGTTGGCGGGAAGGTTGCGGCAGCGGGTGAGCGGAGTCGGACGGCCGGCGTAATTGGCGAGCAGGCCGTTGAGCTCGGTGATGAAGTCACGGTCCTCTTGCGCGTCGAGGAACGCTGCCTCGAGCTGCTCCAGCGCGGGTACGAGGATCTCGGGGACAAAGCAGCCGCCGAAGCGGCCGAAGCGGCCGTTCATGCGCATGCGCGAAATCTCTGGCGAGAGGCTGGGCGAAGCGCGTCGAAGAGCGCAGCGATCTTCTCGGCCGATTTCTTGCCGGGCAGCTCGTCAACCGCTGAGCCGACATCGATTGCATAAGCTCCGAGCGCGCTTGCCGCGCGGGCGTTGTGAGGGCCTATCCCGCCGGCGATCAGCGCTCGGGGAAGCTCCGGATGGTCGTGCACGGCGGACCAATCGAAGCTGCTCCCGCTGCCGCCATCTCCATTGTCGAACAGCAACCGGTCGCCGCCACGGCTTGTCAGCGGATGGCGGCCGACACTGAGCGCCGTCCAGATCTCGCAGCTCTCGGGCAGCTCGTGACGGAGCGCGCGTACGTATCCGAGATCCTCCTGCCCGTGCAGCTGGACTGCGTGGAGACTCAAAACCGCGGCTATATTGGTGACGACCTCCATGGGCGCGTCGCGAAACACGCCGACTGGCAGGATGCCGGACTTGCGGGCAACGCCGGCCAGCGGTGCTGCTTCTTCTGCCGAGACGTAGCGGGGGGTGCCAGGCACGAATAGGAAGCCAGCGAACGCCGCTCGCCGGGCGGCACGGATGTCCGCGCCGCAATTGAGGCCGCATAACTTCGTGCGGCCGAAAATGAGTTCGCGCGCCACTTGAGCTGGATCGGCGGACCGCATTAGCGACGAGCCGATCAGGAAACCGTCCACGAGCTGCGACAAGCGATCAATGTCGGTGCGGTTCGAGATACCGGATTCGCTGATCAAGACGCTTTCTGGAGCCAATGGTGCGAGCCGCTCGGTCGTCGACAAGTCGATGCTGAGGTCGCGAAGATCGCGGTTGTTGATTCCAATCAGCGGCGCGCCAAGCGCAAGCGCCCGGCGCATCTCGCTTTCGTCGTGCACCTCGACCAGCGCATCCATGCCGAAGCGGCGCGCCTCCGTGATCATTCCGCGCGCTCGCTCGTCATCGAGCAACGAGAGCATGACGAGAATCGCGTCGGCGCCCGCCATCCGCGCTTCGGCGACCTGGCGAAGGTCGATGAAGAAGTCCTTTGCGAGAATCGGACCTTCGAATTCCTGACGAGCGGCGGAGAGATCATCGAGCGAACCGCCGAAATATGTGCCATCGCAAAGCACACTGAGCGCGTCGGCGACGCCGGCATAACCACGCGCGAGTGCGGCCGGGTCGGCGCCGGGACGGATCGCGCCCGCCGACGGCGATGCCTTCTTGATCTCGAGAATGAAACGGGCGCCGGGTCTAGCAAGGGCTGCCGCGAGGCTGTGTTCGGTCGGGCCGGCACGAGCTCGCAGCGCGTCGAGCGAGACCGCTTCATAGCGACGGTCGAGCTCCTCGCGCTTTGCGGCTGCAATTTCTCCGAGGACTCCCAAAGGTTCAGTCACGGCTCGCCTCGATATAAGCGTCGAGGACCTTGGCGGCCTTTCCAGATTGCAGGACATCCCGCGCCATGTCGGCCGCATCCTTTAACGTCCCCGCCTTCCCGGCCGTGTAAAGTAGGGCGGCGGCGTTGAGGATCGTGATGTCAGTCTCTGCCTTGGACGCCGTCCCTTCGAGGAGATTTCGCAGGCGCGTCGCATTCTCGGCCGGATCGCCGCCGGCAACGACGCTGAGCGGAGCGCGCTCGAGCCCGGCATCCTCCGGACTCATCACGAACTGGCTGATTTCGCCGTTGGACAGCCGAACGGCCAGGGTTTCCCCGTGCAGCGCTACTTCGTCGAGCCCGGAGCCATGGACCACGAGAGCCTCCGTGACGCCCGTTGCGTCCAGCGTTTCGGCAATGCGCCTGAGCATCCTTGGATCGGCAACGCCTAGCAGCTGAACGGGCGGACGCGCGGGATTGATGCACGGCCCCAGGAGATTCATAATCGTGCGCACCGACAGCTGGCGGCGGACTAGCGCCGCATGCTTCATTCCCGGGTGATAAGCCGGAGCAAAGAGGAAGCAGAAGCTGGTCTCGTCGAGCACTGCGCGCGCCGCTTCGGGCGGAAGATCGATCCTTGCGCCGAGCGCCTCGAGCACATCGGCCGAGCCGCAGCGCGAGCTGACACTGCGATTCCCGTGTTTGGCAATCGGCAGGCCCGCTGCCGCAGCGACAAACGCCGTTGCGGTCGACACGTTGATCAGCCCCGAACCGTCGCCGCCCGTCCCGCAGCAGTCAGCGAAGAGATAA
>Ga0068857_100002988_pt1 | contig 13941 bp, 10 predicted proteins | sample KBSCornC72_FD_66591 | JGI IMG/M metagenome (GOLD analysis project Ga0068857, IMG submission 66591) | Corn rhizosphere microbial communities from Kellogg Biological Station, Michigan, USA - KBS Corn C7-2 | ecosystem: Host-associated > Plants > Roots > Rhizosphere > Soil ...
GGCCGAAATGCTCTATGAAGAGGCCACGCGGGCAAAGGTTCCGGTTTCCCTGGCCACCGTCTACAACACCCTCAACCAGCTGACCGACGCCGGCATGCTGCGGCAAGTCAGCGTCGACGGCACCAAGACCTATTTCGACACCAACGTGTCGGCGCACCATCACTTCTATCTGGAAAACAACCACGAGCTCATCGACATCTCCGACCCGCATCTGGTGCTACAGAAGATGCCAGAGGTTCCCGAGGGATATGAGATTGCCCGCGTCGATATGGTCGTGCGCTTGCGCAAAAAGAGCTAGCGCCGACTTTCAATTTGACGGGCCTGAAAGAAATCGCGTCGGCGGTACAGGCCCGACAAACAGGCGGTCCTAGTCGACCCTTTCATCGGCATAAACGCCCCACAGGCGCTGCTGCTCGATCCAGCCATCGAAACCATTGCCGATGATGCGGCACCAGCCGCCGCTACATCGCTTGACTTGGGCGACCACGCCCGCCTGCAGGCGGGCGGAAACCGGGCTGGCGGTATCAGCCCGATCATGAAGGGGGGCAAGCTCGTCCTTGCTTTTCATGGTCACGACGGCGGTACGCCGTCCGGACAGCAGGGAATGGTACACCCAACCTTCCGAGCCCTCGGAATCGCGGACGCGCCGCCAATTCTCGAACTCCGCCGTGATCTCGACCGGCAGGCCCGCTCTTGTGTAGACCCAGGCGACATCATTGTCCTTGGTGGGCCCGGCGCGCACATTCACATGATCTGATTTCAGACTGACGTAACGGGGAACCGGCAGCCCGCTTACCGAGGCCGTGGCCGCCGAAAGTCCGGGATTGACCGATCCTCCCAGCAACGCTCCGGTCAGGACTGCAACTGCCCCGAACTGCCACCAAGCCATCAAACCGCCTCCTGCCGCGCGCCTGTTCGATCTTCTCCCGGAAGAGCCGCCATCGGCCTCGGCCCTTCCCTGCCCGGCCGTTTTCCTCGAACTGCGAGGTTCTCGTCTCGTCTTTGTCTTGGCCCGGCCTTCTGCTAGAGAAACGGGTTAGCGCCAGCCGAGAGAGCGGCCTCTCAATGCTCACAAAACCGGGGAAACGACCGATCCGCAGTGTCGAACAACCAGGTTAATGTGAACTGAACAGGCCACTGCTACGGATTTGAAAAGTCAGCGATCTCAACGGTTCTTGAGAGCAGGACATGTCGGTCAAGAAAAAGCCCCTGGTTGTCGTGACGCGCAAATTGCCGGACTCGATCGAGACCCGGATGCGCGAATTGTTCGACGCCCGGCTCAACCTCGACGATACGCCGCTGACGCCGGAGCAGATCGCCGAAGCCGTGCGCACGGCTGATGTACTGGTCCCGACGGTGACCGATGAAATCACCGAGGAGGTATTGAAGCAGCCGGATTGCCGGGTTCGCCTGATCGCCCATTTTGGCAATGGCGTCGATAACATCGACGTCTCCGCGGCCCATGCCCGCGGGATCACCGTGACCAACACCCCGAAAGTGCTGACCGAGGATACCGCCGACATGACCATGGCGTTGATTCTGGCGGTGCCGCGTCGCCTGATCGAGGGCGCTTCCGTCTTGACCGAGGGCAAGAGCTGGCCCGGCTGGTCGCCGACCTGGATGCTCGGCCATCGCATCGGCGGCAAGCGGCTTGGCATCATCGGCATGGGACGGATCGGTCAGGCGGTGGCGCGGCGCGCGCGCGCCTTCGGCCTGCAGATTCACTACCACAACCGCAGACCCGTGGCCCCGCAGATCGCAGAGGAGCTTGGCGCGACCTATTGGGAGAGCCTGGACCAGATGCTGGCCCGGATGGACATCGTGTCGGTGAACTGTCCGCACACGCCGGCCACCTTCCATCTGCTTTCGGCGCGACGGCTGAAACTGATCCGGAAAGACACCTACATCGTCAACACCGCGCGGGGCGAAGTGATCGACGAGGAAACCATGATCCGCCTGATCGAAACCGGCGACATCGCCGGCGCAGGCCTCGACGTGTTTGAACACGAACCAGCGGTCAACCCCAAGCTGGTGCGACTGGCGAAAGCCGGCAAGGTGACGCTGCTGCCGCATATGGGATCGGCCACCATCGAGGGCCGCGTCGAAATGGGCGAAAAAGTCATCATCAACATTCGCACCTTCCTCGACAACCACAAGCCGCCGGATCGCGTGTTGCCGAATATGCTCTGATCACCGCGCGTGCGCGGTGAGATCGGTGATCGACGGATGATCCCCGTTGAGCGGGTTGGCGGGATCGCGCCGGTAGCGCAAGGTTTCAAAGCGCAGGCTGAGCGCGTCGACCATCAAAAGCCTGCCCACCAGGCCCTCGCCAAAACCGACGATCTCGCGAATGGCTTCCAGCGCCATCATCGATCCGAGCACTCCCGCAAGCGCGCCGAGCACGCCGGCTTCCGCGCAGGCCGGCACCGTGCCCGGCGGCGGTGGATCAGGAAACAGGCAGCGATAGGTCGGATTGAATTCGCCCTCGGCGTTGCGTTCATGGGCCCTGATCGTGGTGAGCGAACCATCGAAAGTGCCGAGCGCCGCCGTGATCAGCGGCTTGGCCGCAAAAAAACAGGCGTCTGACACGAGATAGCGCGTCTCGAAATTGTCCGACCCATCAAGCACGAGATCGTAGCTTCCGATCAGCGCCATCGCATTGCCGGGCTCAAGTCGGCCGGCATGAGCGGCAAAGTGCACATGCGGGTTGAGCGCATGGATGCGGTCCGCCGCCGTGTCTACCTTCTGGCGGCCAATATCGGGCGTGGTATGGATGATCTGACGCTGCAGGTTCGACAGCGAAACAATATCGTCATCCACGACGCCGAGCGCGCCAATGCCGGCGGCCGCCAGATACATCAGCGCCGGCGCGCCGAGCCCGCCCGCGCCGATCACGAGAACAGACGCCTCCTTGAGAGCCGACTGCCCGGGACCGCCGACATCCCTGAGCACGATGTGTCGGGCATAGCGTTCAAGTTCGCTGGCGCTCAGCATGACGGCGCTCCTTTGTCGGCGTCCGTCCCGACTTGAACCGCCGCCCTGTTGTTACCGACCAAGCAGATGTGCGTAGGACGTGCCACAATCAATAGCCCCTCAAGAAGCCGAACTTCGTTGACTTTCGGTCCGGCTCTCGTTCCCATCGGGCGCAGCCAGCGCGGAAGAAGCCCGAACGCCACCACGCAGAAGAGCAGCCCGGAAGGAAAGCGGCTATCATGAAATGCAGGGACGCGGCGATATGGATAATCCTTTCCGCCACGGCCAGCGGCCTTCCGGGGAGTTTTGCCCAATCTGCAGCTCCGGCCATTCCCGGCGTCAAGCCCAAGCCGGTCGCCACCATCCCGATCCGCCCAGCGGTTCAGGCGCCGGCCGAGACGGCCAACGCAATGGCGCAAAGCGAGCGGCTGTCGCTGCAGTCGGACCTTGTCTGGGCTGGCCAGTTTAACGGCGTGATCTCCGGCGAGGTCAGCGACCGTATGATCGCGGCAATCAAGGAGTTTCAGAAGGGCCAGGGCGGCAAGCCGACCGGTGTACTCAATCCGCAGGAGCGGGAGGCACTCGCCGATACCGCGCGCCGCCATCAGGACAATGTCGGCTGGAAGCTCTTGACCGATGCCGGCAGCGGCGTGCGGCTTGGCATTCCGACCAAACTCGTGCCGCAGCAATCGGCCGACGCCACCGGCGCGAAATGGAATTCGGCGACCGGCACGATTCAGATCGTGCTTTCGCGTCGTAAGCAGAGCAATCCCACCGCCGCCGCGCTCGCCGAGCAGGAAAAGAAAGAGCCCGCGGGACGCAAGTTCGACTACAGCGTGATCAAACCGGATTTCTTCGTGCTGTCCGGCATGCAGGGACTGAAGAAGTTCTATATTCGCGGCCAGTTCAAGGGCGACGAAGTCCGCATTCTGACCATTCTCTATGACCAGGCGACCGAAGGTGTGATGGAGCCGGTGGTGATCGCGATGTCGAGCGCCTTCAATCCATTTCCCGGCGCGCAGGGCTCGGGGCCGCCGCCGCGCAAGACCGTCGACTATGGCAGCGGCGTGGTGATCAGTGACGATGGGGCGATCCTCACCGATCGGCAGATCACAGACGGCTGCATGGCGATTACGGTTGCTGGCCATGGTCCTGCGGAGCTGGTGGCCGATGACCAGGATCATGGCCTGGCCTTGCTCCGCGTCTATGGCGCCCATGGCTTGACGCCGCTCGCTTTATCCGGCGGCGGAACCCCATCGACCGTTGAGATTACGGGAATTGCCGACCCGCAGAGCCAGGCCGGCGGGGCTGCTGTCAGCTCCACAAAAGCCTCCGTGGCCGCGCTGGGTGGCGATCTCGCGCTGACCCCACCACCGCCGCCTGGATTTTCTGGCGCCGCCGCACGGGATAATGACGGGCGATTTGCCGGCATCGCCGTCCTCAAGACCGCCGTGATCGCCACCGCCGTCGCTTCTGCCGCCTCGCTGCAGGGTGTACTCATGCCCGGCGATACCGTGCGCGAATTTCTCAAAAGCCACCGCCTTGGCGGCGCTTCATCGACTTCTGATGCCCGCGCGGCCACGGTCCGCGTGATCTGTGTGCGTAAGTAAGGCGCCAGTAGTAGTCCGGAGTGGAGTCTCCTGCGATTTGCGGCCATTGTCGCCGCGTTCGCGCGGATGCCGTTTTGGGGCCTCGGACTTTCGGGGGGCGGACCCAGAGCCCATTGTGCGATGCGTGAGGCGGCGCTCGTCTCCAGGCTTCCGTCGCCAAGCGAGCGCGAAGCCTTCCAGGCCTGAGGGGGATACTGGAGGGCTTCGCGCACGCTGCGCGCCATTGAACGCCGTCCTAGCCTCGTACCAAGTCCAGAAACCGCCGCCGACGCGCGCCATGTGCTTGACGCCGCGATCCATTCCGGAAAAATTAGCCCGCGTCAGTCGGTCGGATTGTCCTTCTTGGACACCGTTCCGGATGCCGCGATCGCCGCCAGCTCGTCGCTGGTGCGATCGCCAATGACAACGACACATTCTCGGGAGGGGCGTGATGTCGGGAGCTCCGAACCAATCCAACATTTCAAGCGCCAGGCGTTTGATCGGCCTGCTCGCTGTGGCACTTGGCGCATGGTTCGCCAGCGGCGCGAGTGCCTGGGCCATCTCCAAGGAACAGGCGCTCGAAAATTGCCGGCAGACCGTCGGCTCGCCTATTGTTCGCGCCTGCATGCAATCGATGGGCGGCGACAAGGAAGCCAACCGGGCCAAGTGCAAGGAGAGCGCTTCGCCGAAGGTGCGTGCCTGTGTGCTTGCCGCCCTTAACGCCGCCAATGGAAGGGCCAACGTCGCCATCGAACTTCACAAGGGCGGCAGGCCGCAGAGCACGACTGTGGCACCCGGCAATGCGCTGCCGGCCGGCTTCGTCGCGCCGCCGCGCACCATCGCCGACATCGCCGCGATCCTCGACAGTGAAAAGCCCGACGCGACGACACTGGCCAAACTGAAAGCCGCCGCCGATTCCGAGCCGGACCGGAACGCATCGCAGTCCGATCTCGCGGATTTTTACAACGACCGCGCCGACGCACGCTCCCAGCTCGGTCGCAACGCCGAGGCGCTGGCCGACGGCGAGCGGGCGCTGAAAGCGGCCAAGGCCGTGGGAGATTTTTATTTCACCCAGCGGATCCAGATCTTGATCGCTAACCAGAAGCGAGCGCTCGGCGACCTGAAGGGCACGCTGCAGAATAACCTCACCATGGTGAAAGAGGCCAATGGTCCCGGCACCAAAGGTTATCTGTTCGGTGCACTCCAATCGGCAGCCAAGATCTTGATCGACATGGGCGACATTCCGCAGGCCGAAGGCCTGCTTCGCCGCAACGCGGCCCTGTTGACCGAGGCCCGCACCAGCGGGCTGCCCAATTGGCGAACCAATTATCAGATCAAGGGACGCAACTGGGAAGGAATCATCGAAACCCACCGCGCCAACATCTTCGAAGCGCGCGGCCAGTTCCGCGAAGCGGAAGCCTCCTATGCCAAGGCGCGGGAGTGGAAGCTCGCATCCATCCCGGATTTCAAGACCCAGGAGCATTCCCCGCCTGAATCTCAATTGCGCTGGCAGGTGGATCAGAGCCTGCTTGACGTGGCGCGCATGAAAGCCAGACAAGGACGTCTGGCGGAAGCCGAGGTGGATGCAAGAAGCGCGCTGCTTTCGCGATTGAGGGGCCAGGGAAAATACAACCCGCTGACGGCGCCTTTCGTGGTGGGGCTTGCCAATATCCTGGTCGAGGAGGGCCGCTACGAGGAAGCGGAAAAACTGACGCGGGTTGCGCTTGAGATTCAACGAACGGTCGGGATCAGGGAAGACGCGCAGATGAACGCGCAGATTCTCTCGCAGCTCGGGGCCATCCTGACTTTCCAACGCAAGCTGCCGGCGGCAGCAGAAGTCTATGCCGAACTCGACAAGGCCATGGCGAAATGGGAGCCGCAGCGCCGGGAAGTGCTCGAGCTCAATGGTTCGCGGATCAATGCTTTGCTCGCCTCGGGTCAGATCGAGGCGGGCCTTGCGGCCGCGCGCGCCCTGCTCAAGCGCGAGATCGCGCGCGTCGGCGAAAAGCATTTCGATGCCGCCTCAGCCCGGGGCATCGTGGCCACCGGATTGATGCGGGCCGGCAAAGATGCGGAAGCTATTCAGGAGTTCAAGACAGCACTGCCGATCCTGCTGACGGCTTCGCGCGAAAATGCCGATGATGACGATGCAACCATCGTCGCCGGACGAAGCCAGCGTCTGCAAGGCGTCGTCGAGGCCTATATCGGACTCCTGGCAAGGACACAGTCCTCGAGCGGCGAGGTCGCGGCTGACACTTTCGGCCTCGCCGATTCGATTCGTGGACATTCGGTCCAGCAGGCGCTGGCCGCTTCCGGAGCGCGCGCCTCGATCAGCGACCCGGCGCTCGCCGAACTGGTGCGCAAGGAGCAGGATCTCGGCAAGCAGGTGACGGCGCTGCTTGGCCTCCTCAACAATCTGTTGGCGCAGCCGTCCGGCGAGCGCGACGAGAATGGCGTCAAAGGCATCAATGCCTCGATCGAGAAGCTTCGCTCCGATCGCGAAAAGGCCCGCGCCGAAATCAACAAGCGCTTCCCGGCCTATGCCGATCTGGTCGACCCCAAGCCGCCGAGCGTGGCCCAGATCAAGACAACGCTCGCCGATGGCGAAGCGCTGTTGTCGTTCTATTTCGGGCGTGACGCGAGCTTCGTGTGGGCAGTGCCGAAGGATGGCGCCGTGGCCTTCGCGGAAATCAAGGCCAACTCCGGCGATATCGAGAGCAAGGTGCGCAAGCTGCGCGAAGCGCTCGAGCCGCAGGCCGCCATGATTTCCGACATTCCGCCGTTTGACCTGGACCTGGGCTATGAACTCTATTCGCTGCTGCTCGCCCCCGTCGAAGCCGGATGGAAATCATCCAAGAACCTGATCGTGGTCACCAACGGTGCATTGGGACTGTTACCGCTGTCGCTGTTGCCGACCGCCCCCGCCCATATCGATCCGAACGATGATCCGCTGTTTGCGGGTTATCGGCAGGTACCATGGCTCGCGCGCAAATATGCCGTGACCATGGTGCCCTCGGCGGCCGCATTGCGAACCCTGCGTCAGTTGCCGCCGGGCAAACCCGGTCGCGGCGAGCTGATCGCCTTCGGCGACCCGCTGTTCAGTGACCAGCAGGCGGCGGAAGCGGCCAGCGATCAGGCGCCGGTCAAGGTGGCGGATGCCGCGACCACACGCGGAATGCCGTTGAAGCGCCGCTCAAGCCCCAAGCTCGACGGCGTGGATAGCGCCGAACTTGCCATGCTGCCGCGCCTGCCGGATACCGCGGACGAATTGAAATCGATTGCGCTCGCCCTGCAGGCCGACCCTTCGAAAGTTCTGAAACTCGGCAAGGATGCCAATGAGGGGACGGTCAAGACGATGGACTTGTCCGGCTTCAAGGTGGTCGCCTTTGCGACCCATGGCCTTGTCCCCGGTGAACTGAACGGGCTCACCCAGCCCGCCCTGGCGCTGAGCGCGCCCTCGGTGTCGGGCGCGCCCGGCGATGGGCTGCTCACCATGGAGGAAATTCTCGCGCTGAAGCTCGATGCCGATTGGGTGGTGCTCTCCGCCTGCAATACCGGCGCGGGTCAAGGTGCCGGCGCCGAAGCCGCTTCAGGGTTAGGGCGCGCCTTCTTCTATGCGGGCACGCGCGCCCTCCTCGTCACCAACTGGTCGGTCCATTCGCAATCGGCGCGTGAGCTCGTCGCCGATCTCTTCAAGCGACAGGCCGATGATCCGAAGCTGACGCGTGGCGAGGCCCTTCGCCAGGCGATGATGGCGCTGGCGGATGGCCCGGGCTATCTCGGCGCCGACGGCAAGACGGAATTTGCCTATGCCCATCCTTTGTTCTGGGCGCCTTATTCCATCATCGGCGATGGCGGCGCGCGATAGAGCACCACGGCTAGCGGCGTTCCCGCGGCGCTATTTCTGGCACTGCGGGCACCAGAAGGTTGACCGGCCATTTTGGGTGAAGCGTTTGACGATGCCGCGGCATCCGCTGGTCACGCATCTCTCACCTTCGCGATCGTAAACCTGAAACGAATGCTGGAAATAACCGAGCTCGCCAGAGGTTTGCCGGTGGTCGCGCAACGAGGAGCCGCCAGCCCTGATCGCCTGCTGGAGCACCGCCCGGATCGATTCGACCAGGCGATACGCATGTTCACTTGGTTTTCCCGACCGGGTAGCAAGCGTGGCCGCCAGCCTTCGCGGTGAAAGACGCGCACGAAACAGCGCCTCGCAGACATAGATATTACCTAGCCCCGCAACCACCCGCTGGTCGAGCAGCGCGGCCTTCAGGCTCGTCTTGCGACGCGCGCAGGCCTGCGCCAGCCGTCCGGCGTCGAATGCATTGCCGAGCGGTTCCGGTCCGAGCCCTTTCAACAGAGGCTCCTCGTCGATTGCCGGTCGCGCGATGATCTTCATGTAGCCGAAACGGCGCGGATCATTGAAAATCACGTCCGCGCCGGACGACATCCGAAACAGCACATGATCGTGGGACCGCGCCTCGCTGCGCGGGTGATGAAATCGACCGGGGCGGTTTTCTCCGTCATCTGCGATCACCCGGAACGAGCCTGACATTCCCAGGTGCATCAAAAGGACATCGCCGGAGGAGAGATCGGCGAGCAGATATTTGGCACGGCGCCCGAGCCCGATCACGGTCTGGCCTTTCAGGCGGGCGATAAAATCCTTTTGAAATGGAAAGCGCAGGTCCTTGCGCCGAATTTCCGCATTGAGGATTTTCGCGCCTTCCATCGCCGGCTGAAGGCCGCGTCGAACCGTTTCAACCTCGGGGAGTTCGGGCATTTGTGCATTCACCTTGTGGAGCCGAGGTGATAGCGCCATTGCCGCGGGCACGCTATGGTCCCCTCCAGGAGAAATATTGATGGACCGGCCCGCCCCCACTACCCATTTTGGCTTTCAGGACGTCGCCCTGGAAGACAAGCAGGATCTCGTCAACGGGGTCTTCCAGAGCGTGGCGCAACGCTATGACCTGATGAACGACCTGATGTCGGGCGGCCTGCATCGGGTGTGGAAGAACGCCATGGTCAACGCCCTCAATCCGCCGCGGGGCGATGCACCCTTTGCGCTTTTGGATGTGGCTGGCGGCACCGGCGACATAGCCTTCCGCGCGGCCGAAGCCTCCGGCTATGGATTTGAGGCCACCGTATGCGACATCAACCCGAACATGCTTTCGGTAGGACGCGAGCGGGCCACCAAGCGCCATCTCGACGGCCAGGTGTCCTTCGTGGAGGGCAATGCCGAGGCGTTGCCGTTCCCGGATCGCCACTTCGACGCCTACACTATCGCCTTCGGCATTCGCAATGTGCCGCGCATCGAGACGGCGCTCCGCGAAGCCCTTCGCGTTCTCAAACCGGGAGGGCGATTTCTCTGCCTGGAATTCTCCACCGTCGATGTGCCGGGCCTCGATCGGCTCTATGAGGTTTTTTCGTTCAAGGTCATTCCGCCGCTCGGACGGGCCGTCACCGGCGATGCGGCGTCCTACCAATATCTCATCGAATCCATCCGGAAATTTCCCAAACCGAACCCGTTCGCCGAGATGATCCGCGCGGCGGGATTTTCACGCGTCAGCTGGCAGAGCCTGTCCGGCGGCATCGTAGCGCTGCATTCGGGCTGGCGTCTGTGATTTCTGCCCTGACGCATATTGCGCGGCTGGCCCGCGCCGGTCTGGTGTTTGCGCGCGAGGGCGTGTTCGGCGTGGTCGATCCTTCGCTGGTACCGCCCCCCGGGCAGATCCCGCTGCGTCTGGCGCGGCTGGTTGAGCGTCCTGGCGCCAAGACTGGCGCTCGGCTATCGCGCGCGCTGACGCGGCTCGGGCCCGCTTATCTCAAGCTTGGACAATTTCTTGCCACGCGTCCCGATGTGGTCGGCGTGGCGATGGCGCGCGATCTGGAGAGCCTGCAGGATCGCCTGCCACCTTTTCCGCAAGCCGAAGCCGAAGCGGTGGTTGCCGCCTCCCTGGAGCGGCCGATCGCCCGGGCGTTTGCGCATTTCGGTCCTGCAGTGGCCGCCGCTTCCATCGCGCAGGTGCATCGCGGGGAGACCGAACGCGACGGCGTGCGCCACGCCCTTGCGGTGAAAGTATTGCGGCCGGATGTCGCGGCACGCTTCCGCCGCGACCTCAGTGATTTCTTCTTTGTCGCGCGCAAGGCGGAAATCTATTCGGCGGAGGCCAGGCGGCTTCGGCTGGTCGAAGTGATCAACACGATGTCGCGCTCGGTCGCGATGGAGATGGACCTCCGTCTGGAAGCGGCCGCGCTTTCGGAAATGGCGGAGAATACCAGGGACGACCCGGACTTCCGGGTGCCGCAGGTCGACTGGGATCGCACCACCCACAACGTCCTCACCATGGAATGGATCGAGGGCATTGCGCTGAGCGACCATGCCGGGCTTGAGGCCGCACGGGTCGATCTGCCGGATCTCGGTCGCAAGGTGATCCAGAGCTTCCTCCGTCACGCGTTGCGCGACGGATTCTTCCACGCCGACATGCACCCGGGCAATCTGTTCCTGGACAAGGAGGGTCGGCTGGTCGCCGTCGACTTCGGCATCATGGGCCGTCTCGGCATGAAGGAGCGGCGCTTTCTCGCCGAAATCCTGCTCGGCTTCATCACCCGCGACTATCGCAGGGTGGCCGAGGTGCATTTCGAAGCGGGCTATGTCCCGGCCCATCATTCGGTTGAGAATTTTGCACAAGCCATTCGCGCCATCGGTGAACCGATCCACAATCGTCTCGCCGAAGAAATCTCGATGGCGAAACTGCTGACCCTGCTCTTGGAGGTGACCGGGCTGTTCGACATGCAGACCCGGCCCGAATTGATCCTGCTGCAGAAGACCATGGTGGTGGTCGAGGGCGTGGCCCGCAGCTTCGATCCCAAGCTCGATATGTGGAAGACCGCCGAACCGGTGGTGCGGGAATGGATCGAGCGCAATCTTGGACCGATCGGCAGGCTTCAGGGCGCGGCCTCCGGCGCCGGCGAACTGGGCCGTGTGATCGCTCATCTGCCATCGATTGCGACGAGGTCGGTGGCGGTTCTGGAAGATCTGGAAAAAATGACGCGGGATGGCGTAACGCTTTCGGCCGCGACGATCGCAGCCCTCAATCGCCGTGAAGCCCGTCAAAGCTGGTGGCGAACCCTGGGGATATGGATCATCGCACTCACCTTCATCGGGATTCTCCTCGCCCTCCGGCAGATGTGATTGCAATGCCTACGTTCTGCTGCTAGCATTGCTATCATTTGGTTTGGCATCCCATGGCTAATCTGACCATCCGAAAGCTGGAAGATGCGGTTCGCGACCAGTTGCGGCTGCGCGCGGCGCAAAATGGCCGTTCGGTAGAAGACGAAGTGCGGGTCATTCTGCGGGAAACCATTCGGGGTCCGCTGGGATCGGTCCCGCCGCAGGCATCCTTGCCGCAACCAGCTTCCGGCCCTGCTCCCGGCTCGGGCACCGGTCTCAGCCGCGTCACCCTGATCATCGGCGGCGGTATCGCCGCCTACAAGGCGCTGGACTTGATCCGACGGCTGAAGGAGCGCCGCATGCGGGTCCGCTGCGTGCTGACACGGGCCGCCCAGCAATTCGTTACCCCACTAGCCGCCAGTGCCCTTTCCGGCGAGCGCTGCTACACCGATCTTTTCGACGCCGAGAGTGAATTCGATGCCGGCCATATCCGCCTGGCGCGGGACTGCGACCTGATCATTGTAGCGCCAGCGACCGGCGACCTGATGGCCAAGATGGCGCACGGCCATGCCGACGATCTCGCCAGTGCCATTCTGCTGGCCGCCAATCGCCCGATCCTGCTTGCGCCCGCCATGAACCCGCTGATGTGGAACAACCCCGCGACCCGTCGCAATGCCGCTCAGCTGCAATGCGATGGCATCAGGATGGTCGGCCCCAATGCCGGTGAAATGGCGGAAGCTGGCGAAGCCGGTGTGGGGCGGATGTCCGAGCCGATCGAAATTGCGGTTGCCGCCGAACGCCTGATCCGGCCGCCACGGGCGCAGCCCCTCGTCGGCAAGCGCCTGCTGATTACGGCCGGACCGACCCATGAACCGATTGATCCCGTGCGCTATATCGCCAATCGTTCTTCGGGCAAGCAGGGCTATGCGATCGCTGAAGCCGCGGCCGAAGCTGGCGCCGAAGTCATTCTGATCTCCGGTCCGGTCGACCTCAATCCACCGGCCAATGTGACGCTGATTGCGGTCGAATCGGCGGGCGAAATGCTGCGCCGGGTGGAAGCTGCGCTGCCGGTTGATGTTGCGATTTTTGCTGCGGCGGTAGCCGATTGGCGTGTCGCCAGCGCGGGGGATCAAAAATTGAAAAAAACATCTGCGGGCATTCCCACGCTGCAGCTCGTCGAGAATCCCGACATCCTCGCCACGATTGCGCATCTGACGGATCAGCGTCGCCCCGGTCTCGTGATCGGCTTTGCCGCGGAGACGGAAAACCTGTTGGAAAACGCTCGCTCCAAACTCGCCCGCAAGGGCTGCGACTGGATCGTCGCCAATGACGTCTCCCCGGCGAGCGGCGTGATGGGTGGCGATCGCAACACGGTCCATCTGTTAACGCGCGACCAAGACGGCGTTGCCATCGACTCCTGGCCGATCATGAGCAAGGACGAGGTGGCGGCCGCATTGATCGCGCGGATCGCCCGGGCACAAGCTGTTCGCTCAGGAAACTCCCCGGCATGAGCAAGATTTCTGTTTCGATCAAGCAATTGCCGCATGGCGAGGGAATGCCCCTGCCAGCCTACCAAACCCCTGACGCGGCCGGGATGGACCTGCTCGCTGCGATTCCTGACGACCAGCCCCTGACTTTATCGCCGGGACAACGTGGTTTGGTTCCCACCGGCCTCGTGATCGCGCTGCCGGCGGGCTTCGAGGCGCAGGTTCGACCGCGCTCAGGGCTCGCCGCCCGGCATGGGGTCACCGTATTGAACGCGCCGGGCACGATCGATGCCGATTATCGCGGCGAGATCGCTGTTCTCCTGATCAATCACGGCGAGGCGCCATTCTCGATTCGCCGCGGCGAGCGCATTGCGCAAATGGTGGTCGCACCTGTCAGCCAGGTGGAACTCGTGGAGACGGAGGCGCTGCCCGCTACTTCGCGCGGCGCCGGCGGTTTCGGTTCCACCGGGCGGTAGAAACCCGGAGCAAAGCCGACCCTTGCCAAGCGCCTGGCTTTTTTCATCGCGAGGTTTGGCGTTCACGGTCTGGACTCTTACCCGCGGACTCCCGAAGCAGATATTGTCTTTCGATTCGCGAACGGCGGGGGAAAACGCCGGACGTAAAGTCGTGCGGTTTGGGGCAAACCATGTCAGGCGTGATCGCGGCCATGCGGCGGACCCTGCTGTCGTGCACCTCGCTGGCGCACTACGGCATCGCCGTG
>Ga0068857_100002991_pt1 | contig 13938 bp, 13 predicted proteins | sample KBSCornC72_FD_66591 | JGI IMG/M metagenome (GOLD analysis project Ga0068857, IMG submission 66591) | Corn rhizosphere microbial communities from Kellogg Biological Station, Michigan, USA - KBS Corn C7-2 | ecosystem: Host-associated > Plants > Roots > Rhizosphere > Soil ...
GAGCGCAAACATCCGCCGCAGGACTTGAAGCTCGCGATTCACCGTGGCGACTTTCATGCCGGCATCCTGTCTCTGCCGGGCGTAACCGGCGATTTTCTCGCCCGTGATCGTATCAAGGGATTCATCCGCGACGGCGGGATATTCCAGCAGTCGAGCGGTTCCATTTTCATAGTAGGAAAGCGTTTTGGTCTTGGCCGCGAACGTGGAGCGGCAGAATGGCAGGAAATCCGAAGTGGCGAACTGTCGAATTGTTGCAGCCGGCTTTCGGTCCCGAATGCCGACTTCGCCCTTAGCCAGCGACGTTTTGTGAGCGGCCTCTATCTGTTCCGCCGTCCGTTTGTTGCTCTGCTTGGTGCTCTCCCGGATAGACTCGCCGTTCCAGACGAATCGATACCACCAGAGGCGGCCACGTTTATAGACTGCCATCGCTACGTTTTCACCTTGCGCATGACATTAGTCGCGTGGTCCATACGTCGAAGTCAACGAGCGGAAGCGCTTTCCTGCTTCCAAGAGGGCGCGCGCTTCCACCGATTCATTGAAGGTCCTCTGGAGCGACGATATCGCGCGCGCGCAAGTATTCGATGTGCTCAGGGCTCGCGCATTCGCATGGAATAGGTTTGCCGTTCACCAAGCGCAATCCTTCTCCGGGCTTCTTCGAGAAGCACCTGGGACATTGGTAGTCGCGCAATGCCGCCTCGGTCGCGGTTACCGGCTTGGCTGCCACTCGCGTCTTGGCATGGAATCGCTTCGAAAGGTCTCGAAGGAAGCCCGGAGGATTCTTCCATCTGTTTTCGGTGTGCTTCCTTACTTCCCTGACGAAATCGGCTAGGCTCACGCCGGAAAGCTCGAGATTGACGCGAATCGCACGCAACAACTCAGAGGTAATGGGCTCCCCAGTTTTGGCTTGGTAGACAGCCTTTAGCTCATCCTCGGGCGAAGCGTACTCGACCTTGGGGTTTTCATCAGCAGCATCACCGTTCTGAGAAGAAGCAGCAGCGGCGCTAGCGGACGCCCTCGAATCCTCAGTTTTCAACTTTTCGCGCGCGCGTTCCGTTCCTTTCTTTTCTGTTCCTTTCTCTTCTTGATGATGATGTTCCCTTCCTTTCCCTTCTAAGGCACCTACCTGCGGTGACAGCGCAGCATCATGCGGGATTCCCGCACTAAGGTGCGGCGTCAATTTGCTCTTTCTACGCGACTTGTCCCCGCCAATTTCCAAGAGGCCGATCTCAAGCAGGCGTTCGATAGCAGGCCTGACGATCGTTTCAGGCAGTCGCGTCAGTCGAGCGAGTGATTCGATCGTGTGGGGACGGCCATCCTCCCACGCCAAAGACCCTCGCGGCTTTGTTCGGGACGCAACCATCAACAAAGCGATCCAAACCCCGAAATGTGCGGCGCCGTCATCGTTGGACACCAATTCCACGTAGCTGTCGGCACTGAGGTCGTTAGGAGCCGGAAACCAATTCGTCCGCTTCATATCACGGCTTCGGTTGTTCTCATAGATCCGATCCCAATCACGGACACGCATCATCGGCTGGGTGGCCTCGTTCATTTCGAAGGTGGGGGTCCAGCTAGTCTCTTGCCGCGGGTTGCCGCAAACTCCGTTCCAGGTGCGTTCGTACATCCTCCGGACGATAACGGACAAGGGCCCCAAGCTTCACGTAGGGGCAGCCCTGCCGTATTAACCGGTCCCGCCGTACACTCGCTACGCTGCGCTTGGTGATGCGGGCGTACTCTTGCTCAGTAAGAAGGGTTTCTAATTCAGATTGGGCGACGCGCATGCGTTCGCTCGGCGTTGAAGTGTTCGCCGCGACGCACTATGACTTTCCAGTTGCGGCCAGGAGAAGCCTTTAATCCCTATCGCATGTTTACCGGACTGTTCATTCCAGAAGGACTCGCGCGCGCTAGTTCGATCAGCGCGGGGGCAAAAATGGCATGGGGCCGGCTGGCACGATACGCAGGGGAAGACGGACTTTGCTTTCCGACAGTAAAAACCCTTGGCGGCGAGATAGGTGTGGGAGAGCGGCAAGCCCAAAAGTACCTCGCTGAACTAGAGAAGGCGTGTCTGATCCGGCGTGTCGAACGATTCGCCAACCGGGCACAGACCAGTAATGCCTTCGAGTTTCTTTGGCACGAAATCTTTCAGAGGGGGTGAACGATCGTTCGGGGGAGGGGGTGAACGATCGTTCACCCAAAGAGAGTCAGATTAAAGAGAGTCATTTAGAAGAGAGTCAGCAAAGCAGACTTGGACTATCCGGCCACGAATCGCAAAAACCGCGATTCGCTGCCGGAACGTCGGCGGTTGGCTGCAAGCAATATCCCCAGCTGCGCGAAGCGCTCGCCGATTACATGCAAGGCGAGGGCGAAGAAAGGGTCTATCCTCGCGGTCGCCATGTGGTTGATGTCATGGATGCGGCAGAGGGTGGCACAGAACAGCAAGTGATCGATTGCCTACGTTATCTTCGTGACGAGCGAGGCCTCAAGCCGGGAGGACGAAGTGGTCCGCGGCACTTCTCGTGGTTCCCGACCGTGGTTGGCGATTACTTCCGTCAGAAGCGAGAGCGCCAGGCGGCAGCCAATCCAACAGCAAGCAGTGATTCTTCCAGCGGAAGGCTCAGCGAAACCGTCTTCAACTCTATGACCGAGGCGATCGAAATCAACGGGTCGCATGGGGGAGCATGATGCAGAAACGTAAGAAAGGAACGCCGCCAGGCAGTAACCCGGCGGCGCGAGGGGAACAGAACGGATGGGGATCAGGCTTTGACGGAATAGGTTCGTTCGCCGTCCTCAGCTTTCGTGGACGTGATCGCCAAGCCCATCTTCTTGCCAATGGTTCCCGACAGAAAACCACGTACGCTATGCGCCTGCCAACCAGTCGCCTTCATCAGCTCGGCCAAGCTAGTTCCGTCGGGTCGTTTCAGCAAATCGAGAACCTTGGCGGCTTTGCTGCCGTCCCGGGCCTCACCAGCCTTTTTCGCGGCCTTGGGCGCCTTCTTGGGGGCCTTGGCCTTCTTGGTCGCCTTGCCCTTAGTGGGCCCAACGTGGGCGCGCTTTTGGCCAGCGCTGGCCTTCTTGCCGGCTTTCGGCTTCTCGCTAGCCGCCTGGGCGGTTCCGGTTTCTTCAATGGCTGTGTTCATGTGATCTCCTTTCGCGGTAATCGCCGCGGTGACGACATCAATCACGCTAGTGCGCCGAAGATGCAAGTCAATTTTGGAAGAATCGCGAATGAAAGCCATCAGTAGCAGAATTCGCCGGCTTCAGCAGCAATTGTGCCCCGACAAAGGACACGAGCAGAGTATCTGGCTGACGGTCCGATACGGGCAAGAATTCGCTCTAGATAGGGACAGGTGCATCGAAATCCTCCGCGAATGCGGCTTTCTTCCGACAACCCGTTGGCTCGTCCTATCCTTCTGGGATATTCCGGATGGACTGAATGCGACGGAACTAGAGCTCTATCTCCGGAGAAACGGCGCCGAGATTTGCGGATCCGGTCGAGATCAAGAGCGGAGCGCACCAGGTAAGGCGCTTCGGCAGGGCGACAATTTCGGGTCAGATTACGCGCAGATATCCGCAGGTGTCCTCAGATGACTGGCCACGGCGCAAAATTCGGCCGGAAGAAGGAGGAGGCGATCCTTGCCCTCCTCACGACCCGTACGGTTGAGGAAGCGGCGCGAGCGGCGCACATTTCCGCCAAAACGCTCCTGAGGTGGATGAAGGAGCCCGAATTCGACGCGGCATACCAGGCAGCGAAACGCGCGGCATTCGGGCAATCGATTGCGCGGCTACATCATCTGTCCAGCGCAGCTGTGACGACGCTCGGCAAAGTGATGCTGGAGCCTGGCACGCCACCAGCAACCAGAGTGAGGGCCGCGGACAGTATCTTGGACCACACCATAAAGGCGATCGAGATCGAAAGCCTTGAGGCCCGCTTGACAGAACTGGAGCGAGCCGCAGAAGCAAATACGGGGCGTTCCGGGCGGTGACGTTATTCATCTAACGAGAAGAATCGCGAGACTTGAGAAAATTGCGGCTCCGATCCGTGAAAACCGAATAGTACTGCGCTTTGAAGGCGCCGGAAGCGAGGGTTTCCCACAACCGACGAAGGAAGATATCGACAGCGCTGCTCAGATATTGACTATCCGGTTTGTAGCAGCGGAAGACGGCCGGCCAGCATAGCGGCCATACCGAAGATCAGAAGCTAAATAAGGGCGATCCGAGCGATGAGGAGGTTCGGCTCACCTGATGAGCCATGAACGTGTTGAACAGGCGAATCTCCAAACTTGAGGCTCGATTGGGTCTTTCCGCGGAAGACAAAGCACGGGCGGAGCGCTGGCGGTCGGCAGCAGAAAAGATCTGGGAGGCGCGACGGAGCTATATGACAACGGAAGAATTGATTGTAGAACAACGGAGGATGGCCGTTTTACACGAGGCTTGTCGTGGCCACCAATCGATTGCGGAAGCTATCTGGCATGGCCAAGCGGCGCTTAAAAAGTTCGAGGCCGGGCAAGAGTGATCACTCGCACACTCGTCCGGCGCCTGGAGCGACTGGAAGCTGAGCTTGCGCCACCCGACCACGGCGTTACAGAACACACAATTGTCTTCGTCGATGGAGATGGAACCGAAACCGAATCAATGGTACTCAGTCACGGCGCTCCCTCCGGCAGGTGGCCCCAGCGGCGATCACCGGTCGCACCTAGAAATGCCTACCGATAATGAGTATTAACGGGTCTGGCCAGTACCTTTTAAGGAACCAGACAGCGCGTTGCACAGCGGAGGGGAGCGAGGTTCATAAGAGCGCCGTTACTAACGAGAGGAGACACATGACTCAACTAGATCTCTAAGCCAAAAGTGCATTGAGGGCGTCTTGAGCGGCTTGCTATATTGATTACCAGGCATTCGAATCGAGTAGTGCCGCTCAGATGCGGGAAAGGCTTCGTGGAAGAGAATTTCGCTCAAAGCAGGGAGCAGCTACAACCGGTACTCCCGACTCTCCCTTCGGCGCCAGCCGTTCTCACCCAGCTTGAAAAAATTCTTTCGAGCCGCACCTTTCGTTCCGCTGAAGGACAAAAGAATTTCCTTCGCTATGCGGTCGAGCGGACCGTCGAAGGGCGAGACTACATTAAGGAGTATTCGATCGCAACTCAGGTTCTCGGCCGGGCCGATTCTTTCGATCCTCGCAAGGACAGCATTGTTCGTGTCGAAGCGCGAAAGCTCCGCGCTCGACTAGTCAAATACTATGAAGAGGAAGGCCAACAAGATCAGGTCCGCATCGAATTCCTGAAGGGGAGTTATGTTCCGGTCTTCAGTAATTTGGAGGCTGTACCGACCACTACGGCCGTTGTTACGCCGGCGGAAACCGAATCTATTCCAGCGCCGATCCCAGACGTACCGGTAACGCCTACCGTTGCCAACAAGCCGATTCCACTAAGGAACATTGCGATAGCGGCGTCCCTGGTGGTAGTGGCTGCGCTCATTTACCTGGTGGTAGTCCGCTCCAAACCCAACCCGATAGGCACCGCTTCTTCGATTGTAGTCTTGCCCTTCGCGAATCTCGGCGACCATAAAACCGACGAGTCCTTCAGCGACGGACTCACCGAAGAACTGATCGATTCCCTCGCCCGCGTGCCCGGCCTGCACATCGTCGCGCGCAACTCCGCCTTTCAGTACAAAGGCAAGCCCACTGACGTCCGCAAGATCGGCGAAGAGTTAAATGTCCGCACCGTGCTCGAGGGCAGTGTTCGAAAAGAGGGAAGCCGCGTGCGCATCAGCGCGCAGCTCGACGATGCCTCCACCGGCTATCACTTATGGTCGGCGAGTTACGAAAAGGAAATGAAGGATATCCTGGCGATTCAGCGCGAGATTTCCCAAGCTATCACAAGCGCGCTAGGAGTCCAATTCGCCGGGAAGGGCGCCACCGACGGCTCGAAAATCCCGCTCGGTGATTCACCGGCGCTGAATCCCGAAGCCTATCAGGATTACCTGCACGGCCTGGAGTCCTTGAACAAACGTACCGCCGAAGACACGCGAGCCGCCATGGGCTCCTTTCAACAAGCCATCGCGAAGGATCCGAATTACGCTCTCGCCTACCTGGGACTCGCCCATTCCTATTCTGCCATTCCCATTTACGCCGCCATCCCCTCCCACGAAGCCGCTGCCCAAATCCGTGACGGCGCTTCGAAAGCCTTGGCTCTGGACAGCACCCTGGGCGAAGCCCACATCGACCTCGCTCTCGCCTACATGTACGACTACGATTGGCCGTCTGCCGAGCAGGAACTCCGCAAGGGATTAGACCTGAGTCCCGGCGACACCTTCGCGCACCAGTGGTACGGTTCTTACCTAGTGAAGATGGGTCGTGTGAAAGAAGCTTTAGCCGAGCATCAGACCGCCTTCGAGTCCGACCCGGTTTCCGCCAACTCCGCCGGTGGAGTAGCCCGGTCTCTCTACCATCTCCACCGCTACGACGAGGCCATTCAGAAGTACAAGTCCGCCCGCGACCTCGATCCCAATTTTGGCCTCGTCCGGCAAGGCCTCGGTCTCGCCTACCTGGAGAAGGGAATGTATCCCGAAGGCATCGCCGAAACCCGCACCGCCAGCCAGCTCATGGGAGGCGATTCCATGATCACCGGTCAACTGGCCTACGGGTACGCGTTGGCCGGCCAGACTGACATGGCAAAGCAGATCCTAACCGACCTCCTCCATCGCTCCAGCCTAGGGTCAGTCCGCGCCCTACCAGTCGCCCACATCTATATAGGTCTAGGCGACAAGGACCACGCCTTCGATTGGCTCCGCCGCGCCATCGATCAAAAGGATATAAACCTCTGGCTGGAGTCCGACCCACTGTACGATTCCCTGCGCTCAGACCCGCGGTTCCCCGAACTTTTGACCCGCATGAAGCTCAATCCGTAAGCTATTTGTATCAGTAACTTACAAGTGTTAACGGTTTCAGTTAACACCCCGGCCAGTCCCTGGTTCACCCCTGACCCTTTAACTTTCGACCTGATTGGCCAATAGCCTCTTGTGATTGCTCTACCTGCCAAGCCATACTTTCTCTGCTATGAGCCGTTTTCTGCGCTTCGCGTCCATCTCCCTGCTCGTTCCGGTCTCGGCCCTGTTCGCCTTCGGCACGGATACCCGGCTCGCCGAAAGCGTCCGCGCCCGCGACATTGCCACCGCCCGTTCGCTGCTGGCCCAGCACGTCGAGGTGAACGCCATCCAGCCGGATGGGATGACCGCCCTGATTTGGGCCGCTCACAACAGTGACCTTCCGGCCGCCGAACTGCTGCTAAAGGCCGGCGCGAACGTCAAAATTGTGAGTCGCTACGGCGTCTCGGCCCTGACCGAAGCCGCCACCCTGGGGAATTCCGCCCTGGTCGATGTGCTGCTGAAGGCCGGAGCCGACCCCAACACCGAACTGCCCGAAGGCGACACCGCCCTGATGCTCGCCTCCCGCACCGGCGACGTGCCGACAGTGAAAGCGCTCCTCGATCACGGCGCGCAGGTGGAAGCCAAGGAATCCTGGCATGGGGAAACCGCTTTGATGTCCGCAGCGGGCGAAAATCACCCGGACGTGGTTCGTCTGCTCATCGAACACGGCGCCGACGTCAACGCGCAAGGCCGGGAGTTGAAATATCCCTTGATCGTGAAACAGGACGTCATGTCCCTGCCGCCCGTCGGTGGCTTGACTCCGCTGATGGAAGCCGCCCGCGAAAACAGCTTTGAAGCCGCGCAAGTGTTGCTGAAGGCCAAAGCCAACCCCAGCCTGCGCACCCCCGACAAAATGACGGCGCTGCTAATCGCCATCACCAACGCCCACTGGGACATGGCGAATCTGCTGATCGAGGGCGGCGCCGACGTGAACGACGGCTCGCTTTCACAGATCGAAGAAGTGCGCAATACCAGAACCACGCTGTCGCGCCCCGCATCCGGCGGCCCCGATTCAATTACCTCTCTCGAAGTAATCAAGGCCCTTCTTGCTCACGGTGCGAAAGCCGATTCGATCCTCGCCGGCCCAGTGCCCACCCGCAGCGGCGGCGCAGGTCCCGGAGCCAGCGATTTCACCGCCCTCTACCGCGCCGCGAAGACCGCCGACCTGGAAGTCATGGGCCTGCTCTTCGAGAAAGGCGCCGACGCCAAACTCGCCAACAAGGATGGTGAAACTCCCCTACTCGCTGCAGCGGGAGTCGCACCCGGTGGCCGCGGAGGCGGCGGCAACTTCGGAGTAGGCGGCAAGACCACCACCAGCGAAGAGAGAATCAAAGCCATTCAGATGTGTCTGGATCACGGCGCGGATATCAACGCCCTGGACGGCCTCAACCAGAGCGCGGCCCACGGCGCCGCCAACCTGGGCGCCGATGAAATTGTGCAGTTCCTTGCCGACCACGGCGCCAAACTGGATGTGAAAGACAAACGCGAGCGCACGCCGCTGGACGTTGCCAACGCCAAGCCGCTGCCGGGCCCTCCCGTGCAAGGACCGCCGCTTGTGAAACACGAGAGCACGGCCGCGCTATTGCGGAAATTGCTGGGCATGCCGGCGGAAGACGGAAAGACTACTGACGCTATCGTGGCGACAGCTCAATAGCATGAGTAGGATTTTTCAATTGAGGTTGGCCGGCACTCTCTTGCTTGCCGCCACAGGTTTATTCGGCCAGACAGCGCCGCCCGCGCAGACGGCGCTGGTGAATCAGTACTGCATTACCTGTCATAGCGAGAAACTCAAAACCGCCGGTGTGGATTTAGAGAACCGCGATTACTCGCACGTTGCCGAGGACGCCGAAGTCTGGGAGAAGGTTGTCCGCAAACTACGCGCCGGAGAAATGCCGCCGGTGGGTCTGCCTCGTCCCGGCAAAGCTTCGATCGATAAGCTCGCGACCTGGCTCGAAAACACTCTGGATACGTCCGCCGTCACGAATCCCAATCCTGGCCGCACTATGATCCATCGCCTGAATCGCACTGAATACGCTAACGCGATCAAAGATGTGCTGAATCTCGACGTCGATGCCTCCGAACTGCTCCCGCCCGACGACTCCGCCGACGGTTTCGACAACATCGCGCAGATGCTGACCATCTCGCCGGCGCTGCTCGAACGGTACCTTTCCGCATCGGCCAAAGTCACCCGCTTCGCCATCGGCGATCCCGATGTAGGTGTGGTCGTCTCCACCTACCGCCCGCGCCCCGACCTCTCGCAGGATACCCACATTGAAGGCACGCCCGTCGGCACCCTCGGCGGCATGGCCGTGACGCACTACTTCCCGCTCGACGGCGAGTATCAATTTGAACCCAGGCTATCGCAATCGATTCTCGGCATGATTCACGGCCTCGAAGATCGCCACGCCATGGAGATCACGCTCGACGGCGTTCGTGTGAAGCTACTGAACTTCGGCGGCAACGACGGCATCGTAAAAACCATTCCGGAATCGATGGCTTATGCAAACCAGTTGCACGCGCAACTAGTTTTCCGCATCCCCGTGAAAGCCGGCCCGCATACTCTGGCGGTATCGTTCCTGCGCCAGTCCTCCGCGCAAACCGCCGAGATCTGGCAGCAATACCAGCGAACTGCCATCGACGCCAACGAAACCAAAGGTTTCCCGCACCTGGATAAAGTAATCGTTTCCGGGCCCTTCGATCCCCACGGCCCCGGCGACACGCCAGCGCGCCGCCGCATCTTCACGTGCCGCCCCGTTCCCGGCAAAGACGAGCTGCCGTGCGCGCGAACCATTCTCTCCAATTTGGCGCGCCGCGCTTACCGTCGCCCGGTGAACGACAAAGACATGGAACGCCTCTTGACGTTCTACCAAAGAGGCCGCAACAAGGGCGGATTCGAACAAGGAATTGAGATGGGCATCCGCCGCATCATCTCTGGCCCGGAATTTGTATTCCGCGTCGAGAACGATCCAGCGAACGTTGCTCCGAACACTCCTTATCGCATCAGCGATCTGGAATTGGCTTCGCGTTTGTCGTTCTTCCTGTGGAGCACCGTGCCCGATGAAACGTTGTTCAACCTCGCCGCGCAGGGCAAGCTGAAAGATCCCACGGTGCTGGAACAGCAGGTTCGCCGCATGCTGTCCGACCCCAAGGCGGACGCACTGGTTACGAACTTCGCGGCCCAGTGGCTGCAGTTGCGCAACCTGCGCGGAATGGTCCCCGACCCCGACGTCTTCCCCGACTTCGACGAAAATCTGCGGCTGGCCTTGGTCAAAGAGACCGAACTGTTATTCGACAGCGTCATCAAAGAGGACCGCTCGGTAGCCGACCTGCTGACAGCAAACTATACTTTCGTCAACGAGCGCCTAGCGCGTCATTACGGAATCCGCGGAATTTACGGAGATCAGTTCCGTAGAGTGGCGATCACGGACGATGCTCGCAAAGGCCTGCTGGGACAGGGAAGCATTCTGACTTTGACTTCGGTAGGCACCCGCACCTCGCCCGTTGCGCGTGGCAAGTGGATCTTAATCAATTTGCTCGGTACACCACCGCCACCTCCGCCGCCAAATGTTCCAGCTTTGAAAGAGGATAGTGCCGCCAAAGCGCAGAGTATGCGCGACCGCATGACCGTCCACCGCGCGAATCCGTTCTGCGCGACGTGCCATAAGGTCATGGACCCCATTGGCTTCTCCCTCGAGAATTACGACGGAGTCGGCCGCTGGCGACTGAAAGACGGTGATGCCAAGATCGACGCCAGTGACACCATGTTCGACGGCACCAAAGTAGACGGCGCCGTCGGCCTACGCAACTTCCTGCTGGCGCGCCGCGAAGTATTCATCCAGACCATGACCGAGAAGTTGTTAATGTACGCCGTCGGCCGCCCCATGGATTACCGAGACATGCCGGCGGTTCGTAAGATCCTGCGCGAGGCTTCGAAGAACGATTACAAATTCTCATCCATCCTGATGGGGATCGTACAGAGCCCGCAGTTCCAGATGCGGATGAAACAAGCCGACGTGGTGCAAAGCGCGTCAGCCAAACAGAGTTTAGATCAAATGAGGAGACCGGAACAATGATCGTCACAAAGAAGCACTTGCCCCGCCGCACATTCCTGCGAGGTCTGGCAGGCACGGCCGTGGCCTTGCCCCTGCTCGACTCCATGATCCCCGCTTTGACGGCGCAGACCAAGACCGCCGCCAAGCCCCAGTTCCGCGCCGCCTTCATCTATACTCCGCACGGCGTGATCCTGGATCAATGGGTGCCCAAGACCACCGGGACCGATTACGAGATGACGCCCATCCTCAAGCCCATCGAGTCCTTCCGTAACCGCTTCATCATCCTCAGCAATCTGGCGGAGAACAAGGCCAAGCAGGCGGGCTCGGGCCACGCTTCGAGCAGCGCCACCTGGCTAAGCGCCGCCGTGACTAAAGACACGCAGGGCGAAGACGTGCAAGCCGGAACGACCATCGACCAGATGATCGCCCGCAAGATCGGTCAGGACACGCCCATCCCGTCGCTCGAACTGGGAATCGAAGACGTATCCAACATGATCGGCATCTGCGACGCCACCAGCAGTTGTGCCTATCTGAACACTATGTCCTGGAGCACGCCCACCACGCCGCTCCCCGCCGAGATCAATCCCAAGGTTGTATTCGAGCGCATGTTCGGCGACGGCAGCTCCGCCGCGAAACGCTTCGAACGCCTGCAAGACGACCGCAGCCTCCTCGACGACATCACCGGCTCCGCCAAAGACCTGCAAAAGAACTTGAGCGCGCAGGACAAGACTCGCATCACCGATTACCTGGACAACCTGCGCGAAATTGAGCGCCGCATCGCTCAAGTGGAGAAGCGCAACACGGACCAGCAGTTATCCGTTCCCAACGCACCCATCGATATTCCAGAAACCTACGAAGACCACGTCGGGTTGATGTTCGACCTGCAAGTAGTCGCGTTCCAGGCCGATATCACCCGCGTGTCCACCTTCATGATGTCGCGCGAGCTGAACAATCGCACTTACCCGTACATCGGAGTGCCCGAACAGCACCACTCCATCTCGCATCACCAGTACGATCCGCTGAAAATGGCGCAGCATCAGAAGATCAACACCTATCACGTCCAGCTCTATTCCAAGTTCCTCACGAAAATGCAGGAAACCAAGGACGGCGACGGTTCCTTGCTCGATCACTCGATGGTGCTTTACGGCAGCGGCATGGGCGACGGCAACGTCCACAGCCATGATCCCATCTCGGTTCTTTTGGGCGGAGGCGCCATCGGACAGATCAAGGGTGGCCGCCACATCCAGAATCCCAAAGGAACCTCTATGGGTAATCTATTGCTGCCCATGCTCGAAATGGCGGGCATTCAGCAGGACAAAATTGGCGACAGCACCGGCAAAATCAGCCTCTCGTAACGAAAAGGAATACACATGACGAAAGCTATCCTCACTGCATCGGTCAGCGTCCTGTTCACTGGCGCGGCAGCACTTGCGCAACAGGCTAACCCCACGCCTGGCTGCAGCGCGACTCCGGCGCAGCTAGAAGCCAACAAGAAAGTCGCGCTCGAGTTCTTCCGCCCTGGAGCAGACCGTCTCGCTCTGGCGGATCCCACCTATAAACAACACAATCCGGCGTTCAAGAAACGCGCCGAAGAGAACAAGGTCAGTGACTATGAGGAATTCAAGGCCGCATTCTCCGGCGGCCGTGGCGGCGGTCGCGGTCCCGCCACCGGTCCAACGCCCCCGCCGGGTAACCCCCTCGAAGTTGTAACCGCGGAATGCGACATCGTCACTGTCGTCCACAAGAATTTCCGCCAGGACCCGACCGCCGAACCCGGCAAGTTTTACGAAGCCTTCACCTTCGATACCTTCCGCATCAAGGACGGCAAACTGGTGGAACACTGGGATAGCGCCGTAATCAATCCTCCTGCGCCTGCAGGACGCTAATTGGCGATCATCTTCGTCAAAACTTCGCATGGGAACTCAGGGGCGCAGACCCTTTATGGCACAGTTACACACTTCTGGATCGACTCAAGGAAGAGATGGTCGCCCTAATGACGATCCCAATCGCCCATCCGTGGGTGTGGCACGGTACGGTCGCACCAAAGACCCGGTGAAGGAAAGGACCGACCGGCGCATCTGCGAGCTATGGGACGCTGGCAACACCAACGATCAAATCTGCAAACGTCTCGATGAGCAGCCGGACAAATACCCATCACGGTGGGAAGGCAAGACGTGGACTCAACGGAAGAACGAGAAACCTCACGCGATGAAATCGTATCTCGGAAAAATTCACACACCAGTCACCTGAAGTCACTGGAATTGAAGTTCTTTCGACCCAAAACTAAATTGATCCTCGGGGCGAAGACGCCCCCGTGGATGGCTACCGATAATAGGAATTAACGGGATGTTTCAGTGGCTTTGAGTGAACGGTTGGCTTCGCTGGCCTTTCTAAACCGATTCAACGGGAACTTCAGACCTTTTCAGTTAGAGTCGGGAACGTCAAGTGCGATGCAGCTTTTGGTGGCCCGCCATCCTAAAAACAAAAGCAATGGAACGGCCGCACCGATAGCGGCTAGGCCGTCCACCATTAACAGGCCCCGGATGCCGAACATTCGGAATCCCTGCCCGTCAGCCCAGGTCATATAAACGATGGCGCCGTTAGTAGCGGCAGCGAATAGGGCGAGCTGCGTTGCGGCCGTCGGATTGCGGATTCCCACCATTTGCAATCCCAACGCTGAAAATGCCGCATAACAAACGCCCGCCACACAGTTGTAGGCAAGGACGCCAACAGTGAAGGTGGCTTGCGTATGCGGAGTCACGGCCATCCCCAGAGCGCACACGCCCGCGAGTATACCGCCACCTAGGTAGAGCACACCACGGTCCACCCGATCGGCGATATAGCCGCCCAAAACAGAACCGATTGCGCTCGTGACCGCGGCCCCGGCACCGGTAGTCCAGACCACCCATTGCGAGCTCGCGTGGAACTCCTTGCCTAAGCCGGCAAATAGATTGATGGCTGCCAC
>Ga0068857_100002992_pt1 | contig 13936 bp, 5 predicted proteins | sample KBSCornC72_FD_66591 | JGI IMG/M metagenome (GOLD analysis project Ga0068857, IMG submission 66591) | Corn rhizosphere microbial communities from Kellogg Biological Station, Michigan, USA - KBS Corn C7-2 | ecosystem: Host-associated > Plants > Roots > Rhizosphere > Soil ...
GAGAGATCCACGCGCGACAGCGCGTGAAACCGAATTGGATCGAGGAATTCGTCGACCCGGCCACGAAGACCTTTCCATTCGTTTCCGCCAGGCTCGCGGGTCACCGTCGGCAAGTAGAGCATCGTTGCGTCACTTCGCGACGCGGCTTCCAGCTCCTCGCGATATCCCAGGTCGCGCGCATAGCGCACCCCGTTCATGATGATGATGCGCCGCCACGGTGGATTGTCGCGATACGTGCGATACATCGACACACACGGCGCAATCGCGGTGCCGGTCGACACCAGCACCAGATCGCGGCCGTGCGTAAAACCGTGTTGCAGCGTGAAGCCTCCGCTCGCTTTCGGTGAAAGCCACACGCGCGCGCCCACCTGCTGCGCGAAGAGCCACGATGTGAACTCGCCGTCGTCCACGTGGACCACGAACAATTCGACGTGCGAGCGCTCCGCCGCGGAGGAGCCGATGGAGTACGAACGCTTCACCAGCGATGGCACTCCGTTCTCTTCCATGTTGCGGCCCACCGAGACGAACTGTCCGGGGTCGAACGGCGGAAACGGTTTCTGGTCGGGAGAAATGTGGAGGAAGCAGAGCCCCTCGTGGAGATCGCGTCGAGCCACAATCGTGGCATTGTATGGCTGCGGCTGGGTCATGGTGGGTCTGCGGCCACGCTACCACAGCGTTTCGCTGCCAACCAAACCCCATCGCGCCGGAATGGGCCTTGACTATTGCCCCATGCAGACTAAACTAGGGCGATATTTTGCCGGCGCCCCACGAAACGCCTGCAAATTGTGGTGCCATCGCTGGAAATCACGCCAGCGGCTCCGACTCTTCTCACAACGTATACCGTGCAATACCTGGGAGCGATTTAATGAAGCGCACCGTGGCGTTTTTGGCCGCTGTCTGTCTCTCGACAGTCATTCTTTCCGCACATCACGCATCGGCACAGACCGATCCGCCCCCGCAGACACCGCCGCCCCCGGTGTCGGATGCGTCGGGCGATACGTTGAAAACGGGCAATCCCGCCGCGGAAACCCCGACGGCGACGCCGGCGCAGGCCCCCGACACGTTGTCGGCCGGTGCCAAAGCGCGTCGCGAGCACCTGGCGCGCGAGACTCCACGCACCTACGTGATCTCGCTGGGTATCGGCTCGGCGGTTGCTTACAAACCGGACGAGCTCACGGACAGATTCAGCCCATCGTTTGGAATGATGTTGTCATTCGGCGCGCGCCAGTACGGATTCATGGCGGGCATCAACTTGAACTACAACTTCTTTCTCGCCGATGGGACCACGCCCAATGATCTGAGCACCGGCACCATTTTCGCCGAGCTCCAGTACAGCCCCGGCAGCTCGAAAGCGCGGCCGTATCTCGTCGTTTGCGGCGGATTGTTCCGCTCGTGGATCGTAAATCTGGATTATTCGGAAACCGTACTCGGCTACGGCGGCGGTGCCGGAGTCAATCTGCAGATTGGCGCAAAACGGGACTTGTTCCTCGATGCACGTTATATCGAGGGGCAGACGCGCAAGTTCAGCGTGGACCAGTCCAACATGGTGATCATTCCCATCCGCTTCGGCGTGACCTGGCAGTTCAAGTAAGGAAGAGTTTCTTCTCGGAGCCTTCCTGCGCCGACGATCCCGCGCGCGGCTCGCCCACGAGCCGCGTCAGCAACCCGACCACATCCTCGTAACCGGGAACAGTGAAGCGCGCCTGCGTCGCCACGACGCCGACGCGAATCGAATGCGCGCTGGCCGGCAGCGCGCGGAACATGTCCTCGTCGGTCGTGTCGTCCCCGATCGCCAGCACGAAATCCTGATCGCGCACGAACTCGAGCGCGGCCTGCGCTTTGGAAATGTGCACGTCGCGCACCTCGACGTTGCGGTTTCCCGGCACCACCACCAGATCCATGTTGGCGGTGAGCTGTGTCAGCATATCGGCCAGCTCCTGTGCGCGCAGGATTCCCAGCTCGGGGTCGGCCTGGCGCCAGTGCCACACCACTGAATAATCCTTTTCCTCGACGAACGTACCGGGCAACCGGTCCGATGCTTCGCGCAGGATGGGCAGCACCTTGTCCTTCCAGTCCGTGCGCATGGGGCGCGTGAGCTTCCACTGATGGTCCGGAGAACGCTTGATCCATGCGCCGTGTTCCGCCACGACATGGATGGCCGAATCGACGAACCACTCGGCCATGGTGTCCTTCGGCCGCCCCGTCACCAGCACGAGTTCGGTACCGGCGTGATGCGCGATGCGTCCCAGCACTTGCAGCAGCGCGGGCGAAGGCTTGGCCGCATCCGGGCGGCGCGCAAAGGGCACCAGCGTTCCATCGTAATCGATCAGGAGAAGCCGGCGCTGCGCGGCGCGATAACCCGCGACCAACGCGCGACGGTTCTCCGCCGTCATGAGGCCGCTGGTGAAATGCTTCTGCTGTTCGCGAACGTTGTGCAACCGGTCCAGAAACTCGTTCGCCCACCGGCGCACGTCGTACTTGTGCAGGCGCTCCTGCATGACACGCAGCCGGTGCGCCTGCTCATCCAGCGGCATTTCGAGCGCGGATTCCAGGGCCTGCGCAATCTCTTCGCGCGTGGTGGGATTGATCACGATCGCCTCACCCATTTCGCGCGAGGCACCTGCCATCTCGGATAGAATCAGGACGCCACGCCCGTCCACACACGACGCCACGTATTCCTTGGCGACCAGATTCATTCCATCGCGCAGCGGTGTGACCAATGCCACGTCGCCCGCGGCATAGAAAGCCACCAGCTCGTTGAAATCGAGATTGGTGTACTGGTACGAGATCGGCGTCCAGTCGAGAGAGCCATACTTGCCGTTGATGCGACCGATGGCCTCGTCGATCTGGCGCTTCATGCTCTGGTACTGGTCCACGTTTTCGCGCGACGGCACGATCACCAGGGCCAGCACGACACGCTTGCGCCACTGCGGATAGCGGCGCAGGAAGTACTCGTAACCGCGCAGGCGATTCACCACACCCTTGGTGTAATCCAGACGATCCACCGACACGATCATCTTGCGCTCGCCCACCGTGGCGCGCAGCGCATCGCGCCGGCTTATGTTCTCGGGCGCCAGCGCCGCGTTGCGGAACTTCTCGTAGTCGATGCCCATGGGAAACGCGTCTACTTCGGCCAGATGATCACGCGCGAGCACGCGTCCCAGCGTGTGGTCATGTCCCAGCAGGCGGAGCACGCAGCGCAGGAAGTAATTGGCGTATTCGTTGACGTGAAAGCCGACGAGATCCGCGCCCAGAATCCCCTCCAGAATCACGTCACGCCAGCGCGCCGGCAGCATGCGAAAGATCTCGAACGACGGAAACGGAATGTGCAGGAAGAAGCCCACCGCATTGTCGGGCAGTCGTTCTTTCAACATGCGCGGGAGAAGCAGCAGGTGATAGTCGTGCACCCAGATCACGTCGCCGGGACGCGCGATGCGCGCCACCGTGTCGCAGAAGATGCGGTTCACGCGCCGGTAGTCGTCCCAGTAGCGGTCCTTGAATGCGGCGATGGACGGGAAATAATGGAAGAGCGGCCACAACGTGTCGTTGCAGAAGCCCTCGTAGAAGCTGAACATGGTTTCCGCGTCGATGAACACGGGCTGCGCGCCGTGCTCGCGCGCAAGCACTTCGCGCACCTCGTCCTCGCGTTCGGCGGGAACTTCGGTGCCCGGCCATCCGATCCACACGGCTTCCTGCCCGCGCTGCGCGACCGCTTCGAGATAGGAGCCGATGCCGCTGGCGAGACCGCCGGAGCTCGGGTGATACGACAATCTGTCGCGGTCAACCGAGACCGTAACCGGCAGCCGGTTGGACACGATGAGCAAACGTTTCATCGGAGGCTCATTCTTTCGCAGTGTGGCAAGTCGTCGCATGTCGATCAACTCCTGCTCAACTGGTGCGCTGCGTTGATGAGCGCCATGTGTGAATACGCCTGCGGAAAGTTGCCCAGAAGCTCGCCGGTCTGCGTGTCCACGTCTTCGGACAACAGACCCAGATGGTTGGCGCATCCCAGGACGCGTTCGAATGACGCGCGCGCCGACTCGTGCTCGCCGATTACATCGAGCGCTTTCACCATCCACAGCGATGCAATGATGAAGGCGCTGCGCGGCACACCGAAATCATCGGCGCTTGTGTAGCGCATGGAAAATCCATTCCGGCCCAGCGCCTTTTCGCACGCGCGCACGGTGCTGATCCAGCGCGGGTCGCTCGGTTCGATGAAGCCGAAGCGCTCGGCCTGCAAAATACTGATGTCCAGCGCCTGAGAACGGTAGGCTTGCGTAAAAGCACCGATCTTCTGGCTCCAGCCACGCTGCAGAATGTCGGCGTGGATGGTCTGCGCCACGCTCTTCCATTCACGGGCGAGGCCGGTGTGGCCGACACGCGTCGCCATCTCCGCTCCGCGATCGACCGCCACCCACGAAAGGATCTTGGAGTGCGTGAAGTGGCGCCGGCGGTGCCGGTACTCCCAGATGCCTGCATCACGGTTGGCCCACTCGCGCGCCGATGTGCGCACCATGAACTTCACCAGCGACCACATCTCCTCCGTCATCGGCTCGAGCTCGTAGCGGAACGAGTAGAGATAGATCGTGTTGAGCACCTCGCCGAAAATGTCGTTCTGGCGCGTGCGGCTGGCCGCGTTTCCGATGCGCACCGGGCGCGAATCGCGGTAGCCCGCCAGGTGCGGCAGGATCTCTTCGTCGAGATCGTGGCTGCCGTCGATGCGATACGCGATCTGCACCTTGGTCTGCTTGCTCTCGAACACGCCCAATAGGAAGCGCACGAAGCCGCGCATCTCGTCGAACTGGCCGCAGCGCGCCAGGGCCTCGAGCACGAGCGATGAGTCGCGCAGCCAGCAGAAGCGGTAGTCCCAGTTGCGCACCTCGCCGATGGTCTCGGGAAGCGACGTGGTGGCCGCCGCCACCATGGCACCGGTGTCCTCGTAGGTGAGCAGCTTGAGCGTAATGGCGGAGCGCAGCACCTGATCGGCCCACTCCGCGGGCAGGTGACAATGGCGCGACCAGTCTTCCCACTGCGTGCGCGTACGCTCCATGAGATCGCGCACGTATGCGTGGGTGGGCGGCGACATCTTCTCGTGATACGAGAGCACCATGAAGTGCTCGTCGTCGATTTCTATGGGTGTTTCGGCCAGCACGGCGTCGAGGTCGAGGCTGGCGTACAGAAAAATATCCTCGAGCGCGTTGGTGGCTTCGATCAACCCGTCGCGACGGGCGATGTTCGTGCGATTGCGGCCGTAATCCAGGCGTGGGTTGAAGGCGATGCTCACGGCGGGACGCCCGCGCAGCGGCGTCAGCACGCGATGGATCTCCAGCGGTTTCTGCCATGTGCGCCCATCGTGATAGCGCGGCATGAAATCCGTCAGCGCGAACGCGCTCTCGCCGTCGTCGAATTCGGTGCGAAGGATGGCGGTGCCGGGAAGATAGCTCTGCGCAACACGCGCCGGCCTCGCCGGCGCTACCTTGAACGCACCGGCGGCAGGATCGATGAGCGCGCCGAAGATCGACGGGCTGTCGAAGCGCGGCAGGCAACACCAGTCAATCGAACCGGTCTCATGGACGAGCGCGGCCGTATTGCAGTTTCCGATGATTCCATAGCGCATGTGCCATCTCGGGGGATGAAGAAAGAGACGCGCAGCCCCCGGGCAGGACTGCGCTTCCGTGGTACCCTAAATAAAACACCTGTTACACATGCGCGCAATCCGTGGAGTTGCAACAAAAAGGGGTGGCGGAAATACCGCCACCCCTCCGTGGAATTACTGACTACGATGAAATACTACGCGGTCATTCCCGCCGCTTTGACCTCGGCCGGCACGTACTGCGCAAACTGTTCGAAATTCTTCTCGAACAGCGCCACCAGCTCGCGCGCCTTCTTGTCATAGGCAGCTTTGTCCGACCACGTATTGCGCGGGATGAGAATGTCCGCTGGAACGCCCGGCACTTCGGCGGGCACATCCAGTCCGAAGATCGGGTCCCTGGTGTATTTCACCTTGTCGAGCTTCCCTTCCAGTGCCGCGTTCACCATCGCGCGCGAGTACGCGATCTTGACCCGCGATCCGGTGCCATAACCCCCGCCGCTCCAGCCCGTGTTGATGAGCCAGCACGTTGCATTGTGCTTGCGTACCTTGGCGGAGAGAAGGTCGGCGTACTGCACCGGAGGCAGCGGCAGGAAAGGCGCGCCGAAGCATGTCGAGAAAGTCGCCGAAGGCTCCTTCACGCCGCGCTCCGTGCCCGCCACCTTTGCGGTGTAGCCCGACAGGAAATGATAGCTCGCCTGCTCGGGCGTGAGCCGCGAGATCGGAGGCAGCACGCCGAACGCATCGCAGGTCAGAAAGATGATGTGTTTCGGATGCGAACCGATACCTTCCGTCTTGCAATTCGGAATCTGCGTGATCGGGTACGACGCGCGGGTGTTCTCGGTGAGCGATGCATCGTTCAAATCGATCTCGCGCGTGTGCTCGTCCACCACGACGTTTTCAAGCACGGTGCCGAAGCGTCGCGTGGTGGCGTAGATCTCGGGCTCGGCTTCCGCCGAGAGGCGGATCACCTTGGCGTAACAGCCGCCCTCGAAATTGAAAATCCCGCGATCCGACCAGCCGTGCTCGTCGTCGCCGATCAGGCAGCGCTTGGGATCCGCGGACAACGTGGTCTTCCCCGTGCCGGAAAGGCCGAAGAAGACCGCGGCGTCGCCGTTCGGACCTTCGTTGGCGCTGCAGTGCATGGAGAGGACGCCGCGCTGCGGAAGCACATAGTTCATGATCGAGAAGATCGACTTCTTGATCTCGCCCGCGTACGACGTGCCGCCGATCAAAACGATGCCCTTGCCGAGGTGCGCGACGATGAACGCCTCGCTGCGCGTGCCGTCGATGGCGGGATCCGCCATGAAACCCGGCGCATTGATCACGGTGAACTTCGGCGTGTGCATCTGCTGCTCGGCCGGATCCGTCACCGGGATGAACATGTTGCGCGAAAACAGCGAATGGAATGCGTGCTGCGTGATGACACGGATCGGAATGCGCAGCTCCTTGTCGGCGCCGGCCCAGCAATCCTGCACGTACACCATCTCGTCCTGGAGATAGGCCTGCACGCGGTGAAGCAGACGCTCGAATTTTTCCTCGCTGAAGGGCTTGTTGACCTTGCCCCACGCGATCTTGTCCTTGCTCGACGCTTCCTCGACGAGGAACTTGTCCTCGGGGCTGCGACCGGTGTACTTGCCCGTCTCACCGCACATGGGACCGTTGGCGGCGATGACGCCTTCACCATTCATGATGAATTCTTCGTACAGGGTCGCGGCGGTGGGATTCCACATGACGCCACCCAGGTTGGTCAGCCCGACTGCCTCAAGGCCGACCTTCGGCGATGGCTCGCTCTGTGACATTGAAACCTCCAGATAATATTGATCGAATGCGAATGCGGCATGCTTACCGCGCGGCGCCCCTGTATGAAGTTCGAAGCAGAACCGGGGCGCGCGGGATGCGCGGTTCGCCTGGAGCGGATAGTAGCGAAAAAGCCCCGTTTTATCAACCGGGTCGGGAGCTTTCCGGCAACGACTCAGGCGCGGTACCGACCCGGCCCCGAGGGCGGCAAAGCTACTTCCTCAAGGGCTCGAAATCGGAGAGAAGCCAGTCACTTAAGAGCATCTGGATGCGGATGCTGAAGCCGCGACTCCAGGCGTCCGTGCCGGAGATATCCGGGTCGTCGAAGCCGTTCACGCTGTAGCCGGCGGCCAGGCGGACCGAGTGAAAGAGAATGCGCCCGAGCTCCACGCCGTAGCCGTACTCCTGCGAGCCGCCGTGACGTAGTCCCACCGTCCGTCCCCACACATCGACGTCCCATCCGTGACCGAAGTGCCAGAGATATTGTCCGAGCACGAGGTCTGTGTGCGTGCTGGTGGATGCGCCGTAGCTGTAATCCTCGACGTACTTGTACGCGTACTTGAGCCGCAGCTCGTGAGAAGCGCTCGGCAATATGTTCACATCCGTCGACGCGACGAGGCGCCAGCGAATTGCATCGCGATCGATCGGGGCGTAGCGGTCGTAGAGACTCTTCACCATCGCCAGCGATTGCACAGGTGCGAAGGGTGAGCGCCACGCCAGTGCAAGCGTGGAGTAGAACTGCGTGCCGTCGTGCTCCTGGTCCTGCGTGACCAGACCGAGAATGTTTTTCGAGAGCCACGCGAATCCGCCGTCGAGCTGCTGTGCCGTCGCGATGCGCGCGAGGTGACGGTTCGCGAGATGCTCCCAGCGATACTCGTAGCCGCCGTCGATGAAGTGCGAGCCCGGCACGCGCGACGAAAGGCCCGTGGTGAGCGAGACGTATTCATCGGCGTCGCGGCCCGAAAGCGAGATAAAGCCTTCGACACCCACCGTGGCCGACAACGTGGGCCTCAGCTGCAGGCGCTGGCGAATGCCGCTCACCGCACCCATGCGGTCGTCGTTGCCGGTGCGGTCCATGGCGTAGCGCGTGTACGCCTGCGTGCCGCCGTTGGTGGTTCCCTCCACGCCGGCGCCGATCTGCTGCGTCGACGAGAGCGAGCTGGTCAGGTACTCGTGCGTCGCGATGGCGCGGAAGTGTTGCGACAGCGGCACCGCAATCACCGTCTTCAAGCGGTTCGGATAATCGTCGACGATCTCGTTGCCGAGATTCTGCTCCCACGTCGTCGACACTCCCGCGGTGCCGCGATTTCCCAGGGTGAGCCCCGCGATCGCCAGCGTGCCATGCGCGTCGCTGGTGGGTTGGTCGTGACGCGCTACCCGCAGGCCGGCCGACATCTCGAGGAGTCGGCGCCGGTAGTCCATCGTGGCACGCGCTGTCGCGCGCGTTTCGTCGGTGCGCTGGAGCTCGTGCGTGTAGCCATCCGCGTTGAGAGCGAGCGAGGGCGAGAACATCAGTCGTCCGTCGAAGCCCGCCTTGTTGCTCGCGAGCTCGCTGTCGGCGCCGCGGAAGGACGGGTTGGAGAAATCGCCATCGACGTGACGGAAGTACATGTCGAGCTTCGACGCACCGCGCGTCGCCGCCGCTCCCACCTTGTACGCGCCGCCGTCGCCCGCGACGTCGTCGGTGGATTGCGCCACTTCCCCGCCCAGCTTGAAACCGCGCCAGCGCACTTCGCCGTTGCCGCCAAAGAGCGCGTAGCCCGGCGCGTCACCGGCGTTGGAGACCGCGGTGACGCCGGCGCGATAGCGCGAGCCCTGCACCAGGTCCGCGCGCGCGCCGAACAGATACGTATCGGCAGCGCCGTCCGTCTCCTGGTCGTACATCACCACGATGCGGTTGGGATTGAGCTCGCGGTCCGTCACCGGCACCGGCTCGAAGAACAGAATCGAGCCGTCGTACGGATTGATTGTGTAGTCGCGGCGACGAATCATCACGCGCGCCTCCAGCACCTTTTCGCTCTGGTAGCGGTCACGCGTCTCGATGATCACGCGTTCCGAGTTCTCGACAATGGGCGCATGGCTCAGGTGATAGAACCCGCTCGTGCCGTTGGCGAAAATCTCATCGGTGCGCGTGATGAAGTCGGTTTTGGTCACAAATGCGCGCACCGAGTTGGCGCCGTCGGTGAGTGACGACGACAGTCCCGTCACCGCCTGCTGGTAGGTCAGGAATTCGCCGTTGTCGATGGGCGTGCGCATGTCGCTGTAACGCAGATACGACTGGCCCCGGTCGAGCGAGACATAGTTCCCGCCGCGCGCGGGCGCGGTGTAGAACAACGACGACGCATCGCCGAAGATCGGATACTGTTTCTCCGGATCGGGCTGCTTGAAGAGCGGGTCGTCGTAGCGCTTTTTGGTGTCGAGACGCGCGGTGACGTTGATGCCGCGCGGTGCCGCACCCTGCACGAAGAGCCGCGACTCGGCCGTCACGTCGAACCCGTCGCGATAATTCTCGATGCCGTGACCGTCGCCCTTGCCGTCCGTGTCGAACACGCCGGCATTGATGTCGACGATGCCGGTGGCAAGCAGCGGACGATCCGGCGTCACGAACACGACCTCGGTGCTGGCGCGCATACCGTCGGCTTCGACGGTGAGAGTCTCTCGCGCGGTATCGTGGCGCGCACGCATGGGAAGGCTGATGAGGCCTTCCTCGGTGAGCACCTGCAGCCCGCGCTCGGCGGGACGCGCATCCGCCACATCCACCCACGCGTCGCCTTCGCTCACCGTCACCACGTAACCGTCCATCACCGGAAGTCCGAAACCGTCGCGCACGGCGAAGCGCAGGGTGGCCACCGAGCGGCCATCCGACGGTATCAGCGTGCGCGCATCCAGCGGCACGATCTCGGCGGGACGCGACGAGAGTGCCACGCGCACGCTGTCGGTGAGCGCCTGCTCGCTGAGCACCGTCTTCACCACCACGCTGTTCCAGCCCGCGCGCAGGTGCACGCCGTACCACGTGGTGGTTTCTTCCTTGTGCGCCACGTCAACGGTGCGCTGGCCGATGAGCTGGTCGTCGATGGTTTCGCCGTTCACCATCAGCACCGCCTTGACGCCGAGCGGGTGCTTCGCGCGCACGCGCACCTGGTCGCGGTCGGGGGACACGAATCCATCGAGCGGTTCCATGATCTCGAGCGCTTTCTTTTCGCCGCCGGCCCTGGCAGGCGCTGCCTTCGCCGGAACCATCTCATTTACGCGCGGAGCGGGAACGCGCTCGCTCCACGACGCCACGTCGTAACGCCTCGGTGTGGCGTCTCCACCAGCGGGAAGGGCGGGATGGATCACGGCCGCGTGCGCGGCATCGGTGAGGCTGGAAGCAGCCGCCGGAAGAGAGGTGCTGTCGCGCAGCGCGATCGTGGCCGCGATGCCGCGAATGGCGGACGTATCCGTGACCGCAAGCGTCGCCATCACGCGGCACTCGACCGACGCGCCGCGAGCATAACCCTCGATCAAGTACGCGCCGCCTTCCTGCGCAAGCTCGCGTCCGTTCATGGTGACGTCGACCCACGGGTTTTGCAGCGCCGCGGGCAAGTCGATGCGTAACGCTCCCGAGCGCGGCGTCTCGGAGTTGGTGACGAGTGACCACGTGACCGACGCGCGTACCGAGTCCGGCTGCGCAGCCAGATCGCGCACGGCGGCCGCAACGCGCTCGGCCGGCGCCGCCAGATCCTTGCCGGGCGGAATGAAGGCCACTTCGACACGACGGTTCAACTTGCGCCCGTCCGCGGTCTCGTTGCCCGCGACCGGTCGCGCATCGCCGTAGCCGATGACGAGAAAGCGCTCCGGATTGATGCCCTGCGCCATGACGGCGTCGCGCACCGCTTCCGCGCGCGCCTGCGAGAGCGCGACGTTCGACGCGAAGCGCGCGCTGTGAATGGGCTGCGAATCGGTATGCCCCTCGATCAGCACGCTCCAGCCCGGGTTGTCGTTCAGGAACTTCGCCAGCGGAGCCAGATCGCCCTCCGTGCCCTTGCGCAGGACGGCGCGACCGAGCGCAAAGTACGAGCTGGGCAGCACGACCGACTGGTAACGGCGCGGGAGCGGCATCAGCGTCACCGCTTCGTTGCACGTCACGCGCGCGGCGCGCTCCATCATCGGCGCGGGAGCGGTGCGCACCGGGAACGACACGCGCGCCGTCCCGGGTGCCAGCAGGTGCACAAGGCGTTCGTCGGCGCGCTGCATGTGTCCCGGCGCCGCGGGCGGCGTGGCGAGCTCGAGGTCCGGCGGCAGCGTGGACGCGTCGAGTCGCACCATGCGATACCCTTCGAATACGTGCGGAATCGAGAACAAACCCAGCGAGTCGGTGACTGCGTGCTCGCCGCTTTCGAGATACACCGAGGTGTTGACGACGCCGTGCTCGTTCTCGTCACGCTTGCCGTTTTCGTTCTCGTCGACGAACACGTCGCCGAGGATCACGCCTTCGATCCCGATCTCCTCGTTGTCGATGCGAATCGCGGCCACCACCGGACCGGCCGTGACGTTGTCGCCCGTCTCCGCGAGGCCTGTCGCGCTGCCGGACACGCGCGCCCAGCCCTTCGCTTCGCGCGAGTTCACGACGAAACGCACCGTGGTGCTGCGCGACTCGCCGGGACCGAGCGTTCCCGCGTCCCACGCGATGGAGTGCCCGTTGAAGGTGACGCCGTCTCCGGATGAGAAGTCGAGCGAAGACGGCGGGGACTCCACGACGCTCACGTTGTCGACGGTGATGGAGTCGGTCAGGTTGGTGACGGTGACGATCATCGACGCGACATCGCCCACCGCGGCCGTGGCCTGGCGGAAAGTCTGGTCGAGTCCGATCATCGCGCGCGGATCCGGAACCGCCGGCATGCGGAGATGGAAGTCGGTCGTGTTGGTGACGAGCGAATCGAGGCGCGACTGCACCAGACAGCGAAGGTTCTCGACGCCGGCCAGCGAGCGCCGGATCGGGATCCCGGGCGTGGATATCGCGAAGTCGATGTGGCGCGTGGCACCCGATGCGATCACGCCGATCAGGTAGTGACCGGGACGCGAGGTAGCGTACGGCACTCCGCTCGTGTCCGTGCATGCCACCACGGATCCGGGTGGGAGCTCGGCAGAGTTGACGATGAACGCGTTGAGCGTGTCGACATCGCACACGTTTTCGATCTCGCCGCGCAGCTTGATGGTGTCATCCAACGGGCCCACCGCGATCCAGGTTCCGTCGTCAGGGGTTCGCTCACCGCCCGGCATCGCGCGCGGGTTGCCGACCGGGCCGAAGTAGATGGCCGGCGGCTGCCTGCGCGCAGTAACACGCAATACACTAATGTCGGACGCCGGCGATGAAGAAGGGTCCGCGGTGGAGGTGGCATGCAACTCCACGAATGCGGTTCCCAGCGCCAAAGGCGGCAAAACCACACCCACATCCATGGGAGTCGACGCTCCGGCCGACAGCGCAAGAAACGCCGGGTTGTCCTCTCCAGGATCGAAATGTGTGTTGCCGTTTGAATCCAGAAAGAAAATCAGTTGCGTCACCGGGAGCGTTGAAAGCGCGTGCAGCGAAAACGACAACGTCGGCGAATCGGGGACGTTGGCGAGATTTGCAACCGCGAACCGGAAATAGAGTGTGTCGCCGGGAATGGAAAGCTGGGAGAACGCAGGCGCGGCCACGGTGCCGTGCGGTGACAACCGCAGTCCGAACATTGTCGCGACCCGCGTTGACACGGTGTTGGAGTTCACCGAGGTCGCTCCACCCCCCGCATCGAAACTCATGCGAGCTGTGTTCTGGATCAGTGTACCGGCCGGAGAGACCTGTGCCAGCGCTTCGGGTGGGTCTGTGAAAAACATTCCCAGCAGAAGTGGCAGAAACAGAATGATTCTTGTCAGGAGAACAGACGGACAACGTTCACGCGGCCCGCAACGCAGGCGTTTTCTTGACCAATTATTCCGCGTGATGTCTCTCATCTTATAAAACACGGAAGGCCGGCGCGCGCGGCGGAGTGTTTTGCACTCCACCGCACGCGCGGCCACCCGTTCGGTCCGCGTTTATTGCGAAACGCGGCTACTGAATACGGACCGTGAACCCGACACCCGCGGTCGAGCTGGCGCCGGCCAACAGCGAACCGGTGAACACGTAGCGAACGTTGGTGACATTCGCGTCGTATCCTGCCGGCGCACCGCCGCCTCCGCTCGCCGGCACGTACACCCAGGTGGCTCCATTGTTGTTGGAGTACTGGACGGCAATGCCGGTGACCGTGGCGGGCGCGGTGCCCGTCGTCTGCGAACCAACCTTGTACTGCGTCCACGCCGGCACCGCGTCGTACACGACGATGGTGTTGAGCGTGGTCGCACCAAGGTTCTGGTAGTCGACCGTGTATGTGAGATCGGTACCCGGCACCTGATCACCCGAGGGGCTGACCGTCTTGGTCAGGGTCAGGTTGCCCGCCGTGATCGTGGTCACGTCGGTGGCGTTGTCAGTGGCTGCCGGGAATGCCTGCCCCGTCGCCGTCATGACGCCCACTTCCACAGTACCCACCG
>Ga0068857_100002998_pt1 | contig 13931 bp, 10 predicted proteins | sample KBSCornC72_FD_66591 | JGI IMG/M metagenome (GOLD analysis project Ga0068857, IMG submission 66591) | Corn rhizosphere microbial communities from Kellogg Biological Station, Michigan, USA - KBS Corn C7-2 | ecosystem: Host-associated > Plants > Roots > Rhizosphere > Soil ...
CCCCGATTGGAAACTGGCGTATGGCGACATGGACGGGGATGGAAAGGCCGATATAGTGGTGGTCAACAGCGGGGACAGTAATATATCCGTCTTCCGGAATACCAGCACCCCTGGCAATATCACCTTCGATGCAGCTGTAAATTTTGGCAAAGCCGCCAATCCCTCCGAGATCGTCCTCGACGATTTCGACCACGACGGCAAGCTGGATATGGCCGTGATGTGTCAGCCCCAGGACACCACCCGGGGATACTTTGGGATTAGCCTATTCCGCAATACATCTGCACCCGGGATATTATCGTTTCAGTCAGGGGTTGACTTCTATACTCCCATCTTCGGCGTTGCATTGGTTTCGCACGATCTTAATGGGGACAGCCTTCCTGAGCTGCTCTACTGTCCCTATCCTGGCAATAAGCTTTCCTACCTGGTCAATACCAGCACTCCGGGTACTTTCTCTTTCGATACAATACCCAGCGCCACTGTCGGAAGCTACCCAACAGGCACGGCCATCGGCGACCTGGATGGCGACGGCAGGCCGGATATCGTCGTCTCCAACAGCGAGGACAGCTCGGCATATTTATTCAGGAATACAACTGCCGGCGGCGTGCTGTCTTTTACCCAGATACTGATTCCCCGTGTCGGCTCTTTTCCCGGTCCGGTGACCATTGCCGATGTCAACCTGGACGGCAAGCCCGATCTGATCATCCGGCTCTCCAATAGCACAGGCGCGGCCATTCTTCAAAACACTACCGCTGCTCCCGGATCATTGTCCTTTACCGCCTCACAGTATATTTCCGTCATACCCGATGCTTCGGTAACGCCCAACCCTTATGGTGAAGAAGAAGCCAATGGCCTGGCAGTCGGCGACTACGACGGGGATGGCCGTCCCGACCTGCTATTGACCGACTACAGACCTCAGTTCGATGTTTATTACAACACCCTCAATATCCGTCACAACAGGATAAGCGATCCACTTATCGTTCCCTCGGGCGTTTCTCCTGTCTCCGGCAATATTGCCAGCTATATCACTATCGATACGACCGTGCAAAACCACAATGGAAGCCCTTATCTGCAACGGCACTATGACATCGAGCCCGTAAGCAACCCATCCACTTCCACGGCAACCATTACCCTCTATTATACGCAGCAGGATTTCGATAATTACAATGCGCTTGCCACACATGGCGACAGCCTGCCTTCGGGCCCCGGCGACACGATAAATAAAGCCCATATCCGTCTGCTTCAGTACCACGGCGCCAGCAGCACCCGTACCCCTGGTAGCTACCCCGGCAGCAGCCAGGTCATCGACCCCGATGATAATAAAATAGTATGGAATGATTCGTCTGCCCGCTGGGAGATCACTTTCAATGTTACAGGCTTCAGCGGCTTCTTCCTGGCCAGCTCAGGCACGGTGCTTCCCCTGACGCTCCTATCTTTTACGGGACAAAGACAGGGAGATAATGTTGTTCTCGACTGGACCGCCACCCATGAGATCAACGTCAGCCGGTTCGAGGTACAACGCAGCACCCTCGCAGGCAGCTTTACGACCATCGCTACCATTCCATCCACGGGCGATAATAGCTATATGTACACCGACGTCGCCGTACAAAACGCCGCCGCCTTCTATAGGTTGAAAGTAGACGACATGGATGGCAAATACACCTGCAGCAGAATTATCGCTATCGAAGGGACCGATGGCGCACTGGGAATGATCATCTTCCCCAATCCTGCAACGGATCAGATCACCATACAGCACCCGGCAGGGGACGCATCAGCACAGATACGGCTATTCGATATGACGGGTCGTGTACTCCGTACCGTCACTCCGGACGTCCATAGCCTGCAAACCTCCATTACCTTAAATGAGCTGGCTGCGGGTACCTATAAGGTACAATGGTCGGACAGCAACCATATCATCGTATGCTCCCTGCTGGTGAAATAGGGAAATTGTTATTATCTTTCACCCCGGACGTCAATCACTAAAACCGGCTAGCCTATGCGCCCGATCCTTATTGTTATCCTGCTGCTTGCTGTGAGCAGTTGCTTTACTCCCATTACCACACAGGCACAGGACAGTACCCGGTCCACCTGGACGCCGCCTTATAAGCTGGATACTCCCCGCGGCTGGACCACCGAACATTTTTCTCTTCCGCCGGAATTTGCCCCGCAGATACCTTATAAAGGGACAGAGGACCTGCGGTTTGCCCATGGATGGGCCGATGGCGCCAGTGAAGAGCATTGGGCCTATGCCTTTTTATGGTGGCTGGAAGGCCGGCCCCAGCTCACAACCGAGAGACTACAGACCGGTCTGAAGGAATATTACAGCGGCCTTGTGGAAAGTAATATCGTCCCCCACAAAATACCAAAGGAAAAGCTGGTGCCCGTCAGGACCTCTTTCCGGATCATCGCTACCCATCCCGGCGACAAGACCACCTTCTCCGGCACTGTTTACATGCTGGACTATCTCACCCAGACCCCTATGACCCTGAATGTGATCGTCCACTGGAAGTATCTTCGCGCTCCGGATCATACAGCCGTGTTTTTTGAAGTATCGCCCAAACCGCTTGATCATCATATATGGCAACAGCTCAACGACCTGAACAAAGGACTGCGTTTACCCTGATACTGCTGTCCCTGCTTTTTTATTCCGCCTGTAAGAGCCCTGACGGTGATAATACACAGGATAACAGTCTCCCGGCGCCTACGGCCATACCCATTATCAACTGGTCCGTAAAAAGCTCCCTGCCGCACGACACCTCACTTTTTACAGAAGGATTCCTGGTGCATGATGGGAAAATATTCGAAAGCACCGGCTCGCCGGATGAATATGCCAATGCTGAATCCCTCGTAGGCATCATTGACCCCGGGACAGGCAGGATGGACCGGAAGATACGGCTCGATAAGAATAAGTATTTCGGAGAAGGCATCGTATTCCTTCATGACAAGCTGTATCAGCTCACTTACCTGAACCAGAAAGGTTTTATCTACGATGCCGCTACTTTTAAACAGACGGGCGAGTTCCATTTTGACAGCCCTGAAGGCTGGGGCCTCACCACTGACAGCATCCATCTCATTATGGACGACAGCTCCGCCACGCTTACGTTCCTTGACCCTTCCACCCTCAAGCCTGTAAAGAAGCTGACAGTCACCATCAATGGGGCGCCCCGTGACAGCCTCAACGAGCTGGAATATATAAGGGGATATATTTATGCCAATGTCTGGTACACAGATTATATACTGAAGATCGATCCCGTTTCGGGCAAGGTAGTTGGCAAACTGGACCTGAGCTCCCTTGCAGCCTATGCAAGGAACAAAAATCCCTATGCAAATGTGCTCAATGGCATCGCTTACGATCCGGCCTCGGATAAGATATACATCGTTGGCAAACGCTGGCCCAATATCTATCAGATAGACTTTCCCCATTGATCATTCACCCACTCATCACAGTGGAGAAAATCCGAGGAGTTTAAGTTAATAATTGAAAAGCCCCCTACTTTTACCTGTCGTAGTTTTATTGCTCTACCAATCTTCATAACGCCATGACTTCTACACGGCTTACAACGCTTGCCTGCATTTTTTCGCTGACTATGGCCCTCCGAACCACGGCCCAGACAGCCGTTCCTCAGTATGGTAACCTGGCCACCATCGCCGTCCCTACGGGCAGCGGACGTCCCTCCTCTTCCCTGGAAGAGATAAGAGACGGGCTCACTCCTACTCCTCCCGGGGACAGACGTGGCCGCACTCCCCGACTGGGCTCGCAATGGCTGCAATACGAATGGCGCCAGCCCGTACGTATAAAGGAAATAACCCTCTTCTGGTGGAACTATGGCAACACCAGCCGCCTGCCGGAAGCCTACCGGATATCCTGGTGGGATGGGCATCAATTCGTTCCTGTAAAGGACCCTTCCGGCATGGGGCTGCTCAACAACCAATACAATACCACTACTTTTGACGAGGTCTCCACTACCCGTCTGCGTCTGGATGTGGATTCCGTCGACCGGTGGACTTCCACGCTGATGGAATGGAGAGTTCCCCAGCCGGCGGGTGCGCCCGACTACCCGCCTATCTCCATAGCGGGGCCCGACCGTGACCTGGTCATGGGAGGCAGAACATGGCTGTCCGGCAGCACCCGCTCCATCGCTCCGATCACCGGCGCCTCCTGGAGCCAGACTTCGGGTCCCGGTAGCGTACATTGGGCCGATGCGGCTTCCGCACATACTACCGCTACCTTTTCCGCCGCCGGTGACTATACGCTTACCTTTACAGCACGTCAGGGCAATCTCAGCTCCACGTCATCCCTCCTGGTGAAGGTCCGTCCACGCCCCCGGGACAAGCGTCTCGACGTAGTATATACCAAACATTATTCCATCGACAGCCGCCTATGGAACGATCGGGTCAAGAACATCATCGTCAATTGGATACCTCATTGCATCGACCAGATAGAGCGCACGGACCTCACCACCGGTGAAGGAGGGCTCGATAATTTTATCGAAGCTGCCAAGGCGCTCCGGGGCGAGCCGCACGGCAAGCACAAAGGCTATGTATTCTCCAATGCCTGGGTACACCAGACTGTGGAGTCCATGTGCGAAGCGTTGATGGTGGATCCAAAAGGAGACAAAGAGATCATCGCCGCCCAGGAGAAGATGAAGACAACCCTGGAGAAGTGGATACCCATCATCCTGGCGGCCCAGGAGCCCGACGGCTATTTGCAGACGGCCTATACGCTCCGGGACACCAGCCGCTGGCATAAACGCTGGTCGCCTGAAAGTCGCGGCGATCACGAAGGATACGTCTCCGGCTATTTTATCGAGTCGGCGATCAACCACTATACGCTGACAGAAGGAAAGGACCTTCGTCTTTACAATGCCGCCAAAAAGCTGGCCGATTGCTGGGTGGCCAATATCGGCCCCGGCAAGATAGCCTGGTACGACGGACACCAGGAGATGGAGCAGGCCCTGGTTCGCTTTGGCCGGTTTGTCAACGACATGGAAGGTCATGGCCGGGGCGATAGCTATATCCGGCTGGCGAAATTCCTGCTGGACAATCGTAATCATGGCAGCGAGTACGATCAGAGTCATGTTCCCGTACAACAGCAATACGAGGCGGTCGGTCATGCCGTCCGCGCCACCTATACTTATTCCGGCATGGCCGATGTGGCAGCCGAGACGAATGATATGGATTACCAGAGCGCGGTCCTCTCCCTATGGGACAATATGGTCAACAAAAAATATTATATCACGGGCGGCATCGGCAGCGGAGAGACATCCGAAGGCTTTGGCCCGGACTACTCCCTGCGCAACAACGCCTACTGTGAATCCTGCTCCAGCTGCGGACTGATCTTCTTCGAATACAAGATGAACCTGGCCTATCATGATGCCCGCTATGCGGACCTCTATGAAGAGACGATGTACAATGCCTTGCTGGGATCACTGTCCCTCGATGGCAAAGATTTTTATTACACAAATGCCCTGTCATCCTCACAGGGACGTTATCAATGGCATGTATGTCCCTGCTGCGTAGGCAATATCCCCCGCACCCTGCTGATGATGCCCACCTGGACATATGTACGGGGTGACGACGGGCTATATGTCAATATGTATGTTGGCAGCACGATGAAGGTGGAAAAAGTAGCGGGCACCGATCTGACGATGACCCAGCAGACAAACTATCCCTGGGACGGCCATATCACGCTCACAGTCGATCCCAAGCAGCCGGTGGGAAAACCTTTCACCATCTACCTGCGCATACCCAACCGTACTACCAGCGCCCTTTATACGCCTGTGCCGGAAGTAAAAGGCTATAAGTCCATTTCCGTCAACGGAGAGTCGCTGACGCCAGCCATCGAGAAGGGATATGTGGCCATCCGTCGTACATGGAAGAAGGGAGATAAGATCGTGCTTGACCTCCCGATGGCCATCCAGGAGGTGACAGCTGATGAGAAGATTGAAGCCGACCGGGGACGAATTGCCCTTCGCTATGGCCCCCTCCTTTACAATGTGGAGACAGCCGACCACCAGGACATCAATCAGTCCATCGGCACATCGCCCCTTTCACTGGAATGGGACGGCGATCTTCTCCACGGAATAATGGCCATTAAAGGCGCCTGGTCCGACGGTACTCCGCTGCTGGCCATTCCCAACTATACCCGGCTCAATCGTGCCGATCCCACGCCCTATCCTCAATACACCGAAAGAGCGCCGACCTCCATAGTATGGATAAAAAAATAAAAAACAACCACATGAGGATGACAATTAAAACCAAGCTGCTGTTTCTATGCTGCCTGTCCTTCGCCGGCCTGATGCAAACCCCGGCCTTTTCACAGGTATCTCCCAACGAGTACGCCCCCTGTCAGGAAATGCCTGACCTTATTACCAAATACAATGCGGATTACCGTGCCATCGTGCGGTTCTATACCCTGCCAGCCAATGGCGGCTTTGGTTTTGGTTATGGAGGTCGTGGCGGTGGCGGCGATGCGGAAGGAGGCGCCTCTCCTGAAAAAAGAACCCGCCTGGAGACGCTTTATCATGACTACCTGAAAAAGCTGGAACAGCTGGATTTTAAAAGCCTTCCCCAGGAGTGCAAGGTCGATTATATTCTCTTTAAAAGGAATTTGAATAACAAGCTGGAATCGTCCGCCCGGGAGGCTGCACAGTATGCCAGGGTAAAAAGCTGGTTTCCTTTCTCCGACTCCCTTTATGCGCTGGAAGTGCTGCGTCGCCGTGGTCATCAGCTCGATGCAGAGGCCGTGGCCAAACACTGGGGCGGCTATGCTGAAGACATCGGGAAATTAAAGACCCGTCTGAAAGCCGACAACTCCCTGAGCATGGACGACATTTACGAAGCCGGCCAGATCATTGCCGACCTGAAAAGATCCATCGGCGCGGTCTATAATTTCTACAACGGCTATGATCCCCTCTTCACCTGGTGGATTCCCAAGCCCTATAAAGAGCTGGACGATGCGCTGGCCGCCTATGCCGACGCATTCAAGGACAAGAACAAAGCCTTTCTGCCGTCCGACAACAGTGGCATCGTTGGCAAACCCGTGGGCCGGGACGAGCTGATGCGTCAGCTGAAGTTTGAGATGATACCTTATACGCCCGAAGAGCTGATCGACATAGCCAATAAAGAATTCGCCTGGTGCGATGCGGAAATGCTAAAGGCGTCCAGGGAAATGGGATTTGGCGACGATTGGAAGGCGGCCCTGGAAAAAGTAAAGAACACCTATGTGCCTGCCGGCAAGCAACCGGAAATGATCCTTGGATTGTTCAATGAATCCATCGACTTCATAAAAAAACATGACCTCGTCACGATTCCGCCGCTGGCGGAAGAAACCTGGGGCATGAGCATGATGAGTCCCGAACGGCAGCTGGTCAACCCTTTCTTCCTGGGCGGAGATCAGATCATCATCTCCTATCCCACCAACACCATGGACGAGGACGACAAGCTGATGAGCATGCGGGGCAATAACCCCCATTTCTCCCGGGCTACGGTACATCATGAGCTTATCGCCGGTCATAACCTGCAGGCCTATATGCAAAGCCGCTATCGTACCTACCGTGATTTTGGATCGGGATTCTGGACAGAAGGCTGGTCGCTCTATTGGGAGCTGCTGCTTTGGGACCTGAAATTCCCCAAAGGACCCGAGGACAGGATCGGCATGCTGTTCTGGCATATGCATCGCTGCGCCCGTATTATCTTCTCTCTCAACTACCATCTGGGCAAATGGACGCCACAGCAATGTATCGACTTCCTTGTCGATCGCGTGGGTCATGAGCGAGCCAATGCTGCCGGGGAGGTACGCAGGTCTTTTGTGGATCGATACCCTCCGCTGTATCAGCTGGCTTATCTCACAGGGGGACGGCAATTCTATGCGTTGAAAAAAGAGCTGGTGGACAGTGGCAAAATGACCTATAAGCAATACCATGATGCTATTCTCCACCTGAATGCCATGCCGGTGGAGATGATACGCGCGATACTTACCAAACAGCCGTTGGACAAGGATTTTACCACTAAGTGGAGGTTCTATGATACGGGGGGTGTGAAGTAATCACCACACATACGTCCCGACAGCCCCCGCATTCAGGGTAGCAACAGTATGCCCCTTGCCGTCCGCAATAGTAAAGGTTTGGGCGCCAGCGCCCGTATTCAATACGATCAGCACCGTCTTTCCTGCCGGCGTCCGGAAAGCCACATTCGGCAGCGATCCCGCATCCGTACCCGTTGCATCGGACCCTACCCGCACGGAACCAGGCCGTACGAACTTGGCAGCATGTGCGATGATGTAATAGGCCGGGTTATGCGTTACCTTATTACCGTCGATGGTCACCGCCCCCAGACACCTGTCACAACCACCCCGGTCGGTATGTGGCTTATAAGCAGGATCTGCCGCCAGGTTCCATTCGATGACATTCCGGCTCCAGTTGCGGCTGGCCCCGATGATGAGCTTTTCGATATGCTCCGGTATGTCCTTTGCAAAATTTCCCGGTCCGCCAACCCACTGTTCCGTGAAATAGAGATTCTTCATCGGATAGGCATCATGCACTTTTGACAATGCATCGATCGTTCCTCCATACAGATGGAAGGCCGACCCGTCTATATACTTACGCGCTTCCGGGTCATCCAGGATGGAGATGGGATACTCGGGCTTATCGCAATTGTGGTCGTAGATGATGATCTTTGTCTTAATACCGGCCCGCTTGAACGCAGGCCCCAGGAAGTTCTTGACGAATTCCCCCTCATCCTTTGCAGGCATATACATGCTGGGATTATTCCCCGGATGCAACGGCTCATTCTGTACCGTTATGGCATCGATCCGGATACCCTGTTTTGCCATGGCCCGGATATATTTTACGAAATAGCGGGCATACACTCCATAATATTCCCGCTTCAGGCTGCCGCCGCGGGTGTCATGATTATCCTTCATCCAGGCCGGCGCGCTCCAGGGAGAGCCCAAAATCTTGAGAGAAGGATAGATGGCAAGCACCTCTTTCAGCACGGGAATGACATCCTGCTTGTCGGGCCCCAGATCGAAATGCGCCAATGCAGTATCCGTCTGCCCTTGCGGCAGATCGTCATAAGAAAAAACATGATCGTTCAGATCCGACGCGCCGATGCTGATACGCAGATAGCTTCCCCCGATGTGATTGCCCTCCGTGGAAAAAAGATCCTTTAATAAGGCGGCCCTGGCAGGAGCGTTCATATGTATGATATGCTGCGCGCTGCCGCCTGTCAATGCCCACCCGTATCCATCGATGGTCTGGTATTTCATGGCCGGGTCCACTTTGATAGTGACGCTGCCTTTGTTTCCGGAGACCTTTCCCGCCTGACGGGTAAAGAATACCTGCTGCGCCGGATCTGTCACCCAGCCGCTTACTTTCATTTGCGCCTGTGCCTGCACGAGGCCGCCTAAACATATTCCTAACAGTACGGTCCGCATAGTCTATTGTATGATAATAGTGGAAATAGAATGTGGCAGGCTCTCGGTAGCCGCCTCTTTACCTTTTATGATCACCCGGTAAGGAAGCTTCTCATCGGTAGTGTTCAATACAACCACGGCAATGCTTCCATCGGTATTGACAAAGGCCGAGGTCTGCAGCTGTGCCCGGTTGGAAGAAGCCGCGATACGCTTTGCGCCGGGATGGACAAATTTGGAGAAAGCTCCGATATAATAATATGCATTGGTATAGATCAGTCGCCCCGTACGGGTATCTGCATGCACCGGTGCAAAACAGAAATTCCCCACGTGATTGGGACCGCCTTTTTCATCTAAAAGTATGTTCCAATCCGTCCAGCCCACACATCCACTGTTGAAATCATTCACCATGGAATAGCCGTATTTCTCTCCCAGGGCCCAGTTGTCAAGACCTTCAAAGCTGAACTTCTCCTTACAGCCTTCCGTAAAGATGAGGTTGGTGTTTGGGAAAGCATTCGCCACCAGCTTCACATTGTCGAATTGCATGGGGCCGCCCGTCCACGTCTCGTACCAGTGATAGCCGATACCCCATACATATTTTGCGGCGGCAGGGTCTTCCAGGATGGTGCTGGCGCGTTGATAAATAAGATCGCGGTTATGGTCCCATGCGATCAGCTTCTTGTCGCCCAGCCCTGAAGACTGCAATACAGGTCCCAGATAATTCTTGATAAAGTCTCTTTCCTCCTCCGCTGTATATATACAGGATTCCCATGTTTGCCTGGCCATGGGCTCATTCTGCACCGACAGCCCCCAGATGGGGATGCCCTGCGCCTCGTATGCCTTGATAAATTTTACAAAGAAGCTGGCCCAGCTGCGGCCATATTCCTGCTGTCTGAGATGGCCTCCATGCAGCATATCGTTATTGTCTTTCATCCATGCGGGAGGGCTCCATGGAGAAACAAAAAGCCGCAGATGGCCCCCCGCTGCTGCGATAGCCTGCTTGATCAATGGGATCTTATACTGCTCGTCATGCGCCACGTTAAAGCTGGTAAGGTCCTTATCGTTGTCCTTTACATAGGAATAGGTTCCGCTGGAGAAGTCGCAGCTTTGGATATTGGTCCTGGCCAATGTATAGCCGATGCCGCTCCTGGGGTCATAATAGGCGCGCAGGAGCTCTTCCTGTTGCGCCTTGGGGAGTTTAGCGAACGTCTCTGCCGACGCATCCGTCAACGCTCCCCCGATGCCTATGATGGTCTGAAACGTGGCCTGCGGGTCTACCAATATGAAAGGCTCTGTCTCCAGGGGCTGATGTGAGTCCGTAAAGCTGAGCCTGCCGCCCTGTGTAAGGCGTAGCTGTGACTTGTCAGCTGTAGTGTAGATGGTAGCCATATTGGGCTGTGCAAACACGACGCCGCCGGTGAGCGCCGTCAGAAAGATGGCAAGTATCTTTTTCATGTGCTAAAGATATTGAATATTTCAACTTCATCATGCCGGCAGGCGAAGGAAACCACTACGTCAAAACCACTGCAAACAGGTCAGGAGCCGCAGTAGGCGGCTCGTCCGAAGGACAGACATTAGCGGTTTGCGGGAATTGGCTATTTTTCAATCCATGGAAGATGATAAGAGGAGTAGTGATATTGGCAACATAGGTATCTTGAGCATGTCCGTCACGTTCACCGGTTCAGTGCCGGGTTGACCATATGCAAAAAAGGAAAAGAAAGCCAGGAGGGCAGTTAAATATTTTCTCATGTGTTAAATGTGTATGATTTCAGCCTACAACACGCAATTCTCGTGATAATTCACCAGCCTTATCGGCTCCCACTCCATCTCCAGACCTTCATAGGTCCTGCCGATGTCATCCAGCGCGGCTTCCACCTCTGCGAGGGTGGAGAGGACCACCAGCTTCTTACGATGCGTTGCCATATCAGGCAGCCCTTTCAGATATTGGGCATACCTTCCTCTCATCTCCCGCAGTCCAATAGTCCCATGCCATTCCACCGCCTTGCGCAGGTGCAGCTTACAGACTGCCAGTCGTTCTTCCAATGTTGGCGGAGCATGCAGCTCACCCGTCCGCTCCAAATGCCGGATCTCCCGGAATATCCAGGGATAGCCGATAGCCGCCCGTCCGACCATGATACCGTCTACTCCATATCTGTCCCGGTACTCCAGCGCCTTCTGCGGACTGTCGATGTCCCCATTGCCAAAGATGGGGATCTTTATATGAGGGTTGTTCTTCACCTTTCCGATAAGGGTCCAATCTGCCTGTCCCTTATACAATTGATGGCGGGTCCTGCCATGGATGGTCAATGCGGCAATACCCACATCCTGCAGCCGCATGGCCACCTCTTCGATGTTCCTGGATCCTTCATCCCATCCAAGACGGGTCTTCACCGTGACAGGCAGACGTGTCGCCTTCACACAGGACGCCGTCAGCCGGACCATTCGTTCGATGTCCTTTAATACTCCCGCACCGGCACCCCTGCCCACGATGCCCTTCACTGGACAGCCGAAGTTGATGTCCAGCAGGTCAGGCTCTACCGTCTCGACGATCTGTGCAGCCAGCGCCAGGTTCTCCTCATCTCCTCCAAAGATCTGGATGCCCACGGGTCGCTCGTCTTCAAAAATGTCCAGCTTGCGACGGCATGCGATGGCATCCTTGATCAATCCTTCGCTGGAGATGAATTCGGTGTATAGCAGGTCCGCTCCATATCGTTTGCAAACGCTCCGGAATGGAGGATCACTCACATCTTCCATGGGGGCCAGCAACAAAGGGAAATCCGGCAATAATATATTGTCAATATTCGACATGTGACTTTTATATGCCAAAGGTATAACACTAAAGACAATTCTGCCCCGTTATAAAGCTCTGTCAATAACACGCTAAACTCTTTAAAAAAAGCTTATGAACACGAAGTCTCACCAACACCTTAAAAGGTCCATTGGATTCGTTGGTAAAATGAACAAAGTTTTCACTGGATCCGCACTGGCTCTGTCTTTGGCTGTCCTCTTTGCAGCCGGCTGTAAAAAAAGCAATAGTAATGGCCCCGGTCCTGCGGGGATCAGCGCCACCGTAAGCGGTACTGCCTGGCAATCTCAACAATCTTTCGGCGCCGTAACAAGTTTCAATAGTAGTTACATTACGCTGACAGGTTATGTGAAATCAGGCAGTGATAGTTCATGGTTCGAGGTAGATATATCGGATACCACACATGTCAATCAGCCGGATAATAATTATGCGAGCTCTAGTGTATATTATGGCATAGGTACAAGTAAGATCTATACCAGTGACCCCTTTTACTATAGTCACGGTTCCATCACAGTTACATCGTGGGATAAGACCGCCCACACTATAGCCGGAAATTTCAATGGAGTATTTTATAATACGCAAGCCGGCAATGACAGTGTCACCGTCAACAACGGTCATTTCAACTCCACCTATACAGTGCAATAGGAAAATAAACTATCAACAATTACTATGAAAAGAACAAAACTCCTCACTGGCCTGATATTGACAGGCTCACTTTTTTTTATCATTACGGGCTGTAAGAAAAACAATGATGGCGGCGGGTCCGGGATATCAGCCACTGTTGCCGGTACTGCCTGGCAGTCACAGTATGCTGCCGGTGTGCACTACCTCGGATCGACCCTGTTGACGGGCGCTTATGGTAAAGGCAGCGATACCAGTATGATAACGATAAATATCCCCGACAGCATTAAGGTCAATGAGCCCGATGACTTTTATTTAACGACTGTAAGTTATACAAAGAAGAACACTCAAACTACCTACAGCGGAGGGTGGACCGCCCCCTACCAAAGCCATGGGACGTTGCTCGTTACCTCTTGGGACACGACTGCCCATAAGATCATCGGGACATTTAGTGGTGTTCTATATAACAACGACTACAGCGATGACAGCCTAAAGATTGATAACGGGCACTTTAATACTAGCTATACAGTGTATTAAGACATTATCATATGTATAACCGATTTGCCGGGTCAGAAAGTTTGGCCCGGTTTTTTTTGTTCCAATCCCAGCCGGGAATACCCGCCCCGTAAATAAGACTTTCGAAAAAGGACGACAGGATACTAAAAAACCATTAGAATCGTTTGTGCAGGAGAGAATCTGCATTAAATCCAATTTTGTATGAAAGCAATGAAATCGCAGGCGATAGCTTTTCTGCTTGGCTTTGGTCTCACGTCCCTCGTGCTTTTATTTTTATCTGGAATGGGAAAGAAGACCAGCCAGGCAAGTCATCCCAATGATCAGAAATCCTCTCACGACCAGGTCTCTTTCAGATAACGCAGCCAATTGCCGTGCATGACATTTGCAATATCGCCCGGTTCATATCCACGTTGCCGTAAAATGCCTTCCAGTGCGCCCAGATCGGCGATCGTATCCATATCATTTTATCTGGAATGGGAAAGAAGACCAGCCAGGCAAGTCATCCCAATGATCAGAAATCCTCTCACGACCAGGTCTCTTTCAGATAACGCAGCCAATTGCCGTGCATGACATTTGCAA
>Ga0068857_100002999_pt1 | contig 13930 bp, 14 predicted proteins | sample KBSCornC72_FD_66591 | JGI IMG/M metagenome (GOLD analysis project Ga0068857, IMG submission 66591) | Corn rhizosphere microbial communities from Kellogg Biological Station, Michigan, USA - KBS Corn C7-2 | ecosystem: Host-associated > Plants > Roots > Rhizosphere > Soil ...
GGAGCCACGAGTTATTTTCTTATTTAATTTGTGTCGAAACAAAGGCGTGCTTTACCCCTCGAGAGGAAAGTAAAGCACCGCTTTTGCGAATCCTAAGTTTTGGGCGAAACGACGTTCGCTAAACCGGTCTATCGGCGATCATGCCTCGTAGTTCTGCGCGCAAACGCTCGATTTCTCCAAGTTTCTGTCTGACGCGTTCGAACAGAGCCGACTGAACCCTGATACCTTCGTCAATTAAAAATCCAGCAGCCTCGGCGCGACTCCGAAAAACTCCGGCCTGAACCAGCTGCTCGAGCTTGTCTTGCGCTTCGGGTGAGATCTTAACGGCCACAACGTAATCATCCTTTGCGGAGATGGCTTTCTCAATAGTACGACTGATGTCTCGTCCGATCGCGCTCAACGACTCTGGAATTCGAGATGCGATATCCCTGACTGACGAGGCAGTTCGATTCTGGGCATCAGAATTAGCTTCGGGGTCATCGTCACGAATCATAAGATCGTCGACACTCTCGGTCGTTCCGGGTTCTTCTTTGTGATACGGACTAGTCATTTCGTAAAGACTCCTTCTTATGGCTAACGAATTCTTTCGTTCGTCTTACGATTCACAGTGGGGGTAGGTTCATTCTACGGAGCGGCACAGGAAACGGCAAGCAAGGCGCTTTGGCCTTCGGCCTTCGCTTTTTTACTCTTTGTAATTCGTGCGGGTTTAGTCGAAGACCAAAGATCAAAGGCTCCAGACCACCCAAACTCGAAAGGTCGTAGCCTTGTCAGACACAACCTTGCCCCTCCAGTGTGCATCCGTTATATTGCAAACGCGACTAGTTGCTCGCCGACCCGGCCATATCTGAAGAACACCGAGGTTTAGCAGTGAAAAGAATCTCCGCTCAGTTAGCGCTCCTCCTATTAATTCTCTCTTTACTTGTACCCGCATTCGTATTCGCCCAAAGGAATCAGTCACAGTCCGGCTCGACGGCCAGCGGAACAAACGGCTCTGGTATTCCTGGCCGAAGGAGTACTCGAAACGCCGGTACTGCCGCAACGGCTGTTGTTGAGCACGATTTCGACGAGGCCCTCAAGGTTATCCAGGACCAATATGTCGACGGCAAAAAGCTCAATTACAACGACGTCTTCAAGTCGTCAATAATCGGGATGCTCCGGTCTCTTGACCCACATTCCAATTATTACGACCGGGAAGAATTTGACGAGCTCAAAACGGACCAGCGGTCCGAATACTTTGGTATTGGGGCCTCAATTCAAAATTACTTCCGCGACGACAAGGCTGACACCTTTATTACTGCGACCTTTGATGGTTCACCAGCTCATCGTGCCGGTCTCAAATACGGCGACCGCATCGTCGAAGTAAACGGCGAAAACATGTCTGGGAAGAGCTCAGCTGAGGTGCGCGACAAGATCCGTGGTCCAAAGGGTTCGACCGTGCGCCTGACACTCGAGCGCGCCGCTGATAAGAAGATGGAAAAGGTCGACATCGTTCGCGACGTCGTTCCCCAACCATCAATTCCTGATTCATACATGCTGAAGCCAGGAGTTGGCTACATCGATATGACCAGGGGTTTTAACTACACAACTACAGATGAACTGCTTGACGCTCTTGATCGGCTTCACGCTAAGGGAATGACGTCACTGGTGCTGGATCTCAGAAATAATCCAGGTGGTTTTCTGGATCAGGCAATCCACGTTGCCGAAGTTTTCCTCAAGAATGGCCAGTTGATCCTGACCCAGAAGGGGCGGAACGGTTATCGCGACAACAGCTATGAGTCGAGAAATAATTCTCCTGATGCTACACCGCTGGTAATTCTCATCAACGAGAACACAGCGTCCGCATCGGAAATCGTGGCTGGCGCAATGCAGGATCATGATCGGGCTTTAATCGTAGGGCAAACAAGTTTTGGCAAGGGATTGGTCCAAAGCATTATTCCCTTGGAGTACGGCGCTGGTCTAACGCTGACTTCAGCCAAATACTTCACGCCCTCGGGTCGTTTGATCCAACGTGATTACAGCAACGGTGGCTTTTACGACTATTACAAACACAGTGGGGCCAATGACAAAACTGCTGTGAAGCCGAACGGACCAGAAAAGAAAACCGACACTGGTCGGGCCGTTTATGGCGGGGGCGGCATTTCACCGGATGAGACGGTCGATGCTCGCACAGTGAATTTGGCGCAACGTAAACTGTTGAGTCCAACCTTTGCTTTTGTGCGGGAACTGGTTAGCGGTCGCGTCGCCGGGTTTGAATCGTTTCGACAACAAGGCGGCATCGACTTCCATCGTGAAATGCAACCTGACGAGTTCAAAATCAGTGACGCGCTTTACAAATCATTTCGTGCGTTTGCCTCAGCTGATCCGGCTTACAAAGTGACTGAAGCAATGATTGATCGCAACAGATCATTTGTAGAACTTGAACTGCGATTTAATCTCGTCACGTCCGCTTATGGTCGAGTTATGGGTGATCGGGTATTCATTACGACCCAGGATCCCCAGGTTGTAAAAGCCGTTGATGTATTACCCAAGGCGCGGGATCTGGCGATGTCCAGCACGTCATCAAGGGCTGAACAGTAGTTCTCAAAATTTGACTCCGCTCTAAACGCGGTGGCATTGAGTAGAACTGGACGATCATCTCGTCCAGTTCTTTTTCTTTGCCACCGCGTTTTGGTTGGTTTGAAGCTTTCAAGTCTGCCCCCAAGAAAAGGTTCCAGAGTCTGAAGTGTTTCAGGGATAAGACAAAGTGTTGCGTCTAAAACCATGAATGTGCTAGGGTGTAGGCGTGAAATCTGCGAACAAATCACTGGTTAATACAGAAGAGTTAGGACGCGCGGTGAAGCGTCGGCGGGAAAAGCTCGGGCTGAGCCTGCGAGATGTTGCTCAGGTGACTGGTGTTTCAGCTTCAACCCTCTCGCGAATCGAGAATGGAACCGGTAAACCAGATGCGGATAACATCGCAAGGCTGACGTCGTGGCTCGATGTGCCAATGGAACGGATACTAGCCGGGCGGAATCCTGAAACAACCGAAGCAAAGCCAATCGTCTATTATCCTCAGGAACCAATGCCTGAAATTGTCGAAGCGCACCTGAGAGCTGATAAGAACCTCACGCCGGAAACAGCCACAGCGCTTTCAGAACTTTTTCGGGTGGCCTACACTCAGTTTGCTCGCAACGAGGACTCCAAGAAAAAGCGATAGGCATTACCAATTCGCCTTAGAAATTCCACCGCTAACGACGTTACCATCAGATCTGAAAAGATCCTTTATACTTAAGGCGTGCTGCCACGCGATCTGCCTCCCGGAGAAAAATGGCGTAAAGTTGAACTTAAGGCGTTAGGTCTGCGAGATTTCGCGCAAGTCAGAGTTGACCTCCCACTCAATCCCTTTGAACTGGCGCGTTTCGCCAACCTGGTTGTCATCAAGTTCGAACAGCTCGAGAGTCTAAGTGAATCGGCTCGCGCGCATTTGCTTGGCCCAGCTGCGGAAGAGTGGTCGGGTGGCGCGTGCTCGCTGCCGGATGGAAGTAAACTTGTTATTCTCAATCCCACGCATGGTCCAAGCCGGACCAATGCAACTCTAATGGAAGAGATATGCCACGTTTTTCTTGGCCACCAGACGAACAAGCTATCAATTGTTAGCAAGGATGACCGCGGCCGGGTAATGTCCCGGGAATATCGGAAGAATGACGAGGAAGAGGCTTACGGCGTTGGAGCTGCTTGCCTGGTTCCTTATGCCTCGTTAAAGAATCTGCTAACACTTGGTAAGACTTCCAGGCAGATAGCAGTGCATTTTCGCGTGAGTCGCGAGTTGGTTGAATACAGGATGAAGGTTACGAGGTTGTGGGGAGAGTTTAAGGCGCAGGGCGGTTAGGTTACAAAGCCCAACTTCAAGTCGAAGACCAAACGGAACCGGACTGCCCGGCGTGAATGAGAAATCAAGATTTCAAAACTGAAACCAATTCAGACTAAGTACCAAAGACAGACCAAACACCAAAAAACCTCTATAATCCCCATTCGACCCCGACAGAGAACAGGTCGATAAACAGTAGGATGACAGAACAACTTAAAGAACTAAAAGCGCAGGGCCTGACGACGGTCGATAAACTGCGCATGTTACTCGACATCACGAACAAGATCAGTCGAACGCTCGATCTCCAGGAAGTTTTGAACCTCGTGATGGACACTCTCGATTCGCTCATTCCTTACGACGCAGCGGGCATTTTCGTTTTGCAATGCGTTGACAAGGAGCTTGTTCCAGAGGGTGAAGAACCCTGCACGTTTAAGTCCGAGGCCGTTCGTGGTTATGACATCGCCGAACTCTCCGAGCTACATTTGAAATTGGGAGAGGGGTTCATCGGCAGCGTTGCGGTCAGCGGCGAACCCATTATCTCTCATGACGTCCGCTCCGACCCGGTATATGTGAATGCACGCGACCGGACACGCTCAGAGATGGTTGCGCCAATCATTTCCAACGACGAGGTCATCGGCGTCTTCGACCTGGAAAGTGATGAGCTAAACGCTTACTCCGATGATGATCTGGATGTATTGATGTTGCTCGCTTCGCAGGTCGCAATAATCATCGAGAAGGTGATGTTGCACGAACAACTGATCGAGAAGAAACGTCTCGAGGGCCAACTCGAAGTCGCTCGTCAGGTCCAGTTGGAACTCTTGCCGGCGCGAGATCCAGATCTGCCAGGATATGACATCAGCGCCTATAACTATCCGACCGAAGAAGTTTCCGGTGATTACTACGACTGGGTACCAATCTATGAAGACCAAATAGGCATTGTTATTGCCGACGTCGCCGGGAAGGGTGTTCCAGCAGCACTACTGATGGCTTTCTTGCGCGCGAGTTTGAGATCCGCAAGCCACACTGGTTACGCGACCCACATTTCGATGGCGAAGGTTAATTATCTGTTGTGGGAATCAATCGAGCGTAACCAGTACGTGACAGCTTTCTACGGAATACTCGACGCCTCAAACAAAACTCTCTCTTATTCGAATGCCGGACACAATCCACCACTCCTCCTTACGGCCGATGGTAGGACGAAGTTTATCCATCGAGGAGAACAGCCGCTCGGAATGTTCCGTGATACCAGATATCACGAATACTATCTCTCATTTGACCCGGGAGACATGCTGGTCCTCTACACTGACGGAGCTACTGAAGCCTTAAGTCTGGCAGGCGAAGAGTTTGGCCGAGAACGGTTGGCCGCCGCTGTTAAGGCCTCGGCACACCTGACTGCGCGCGAGTTAGTATCATCGATGGAAAAGTCGGTTTTGGATTGGACGCAGGGCGTGGGCGCCACTGACGATATTACCTTCTTCGTAATTAAGGCGCTTAAATAGCAAAACGCGGGAACTACTATCGTCCCGCGTTGCTTTACGAATTGATTTGTGATTTTAATGAGCCGTCAGTGAACAGTGCGCGTGATCGCCACCAGGTGCGAGCGGAGCACGATAGTCCCCAAAGTGAAACTCAGCTTCGGCCTCCGATAATGCATACACATCGAAGCCATACGCATCGAGATAGTCTGCCAAATCATCGGGGGAAAGAAGATATACGGCAGGAGAAAAACCTGCTTCAACACGAATTTCCAGCAGGCGCTCGATTACTTCAAGTGGAGCAAAGCAGGTAACAGGATCTCTGTACGTTGCCATGTTAAGTAAGCGCCCTTTCTTTCAAAATCTGAGACTCGGTCCATTGGTCCGACCGCGTCGTTTTCCTTTATCGCCTGCTTTGATGTACGCAAGGACCATGGAGTTTGTTCGTTGCGTACATTTCTTTTGACGCCTGAACTATTGAAAAGTTCCTTTTTACATATGAGCACCGAACAGCCAAATAATCCCGCGACGCCACCACCACCAAACTTCCTAAATGTGTTGAAGGAAATGTTGCGCGCCTCCGATAAAGTCAGTGATCTAATATTTAGTCCCGGTCGACCACCGCAGATTGAGATCGCCGGAAAATTGGTTCCTGTCTCAATTCCTGGCCTCGAGAAATTGACTGCCGCCCATACGGCCGGCATCGCCAAATTAATTATTGGAAATCATCAAGTTGCTGCTGAGAGTTTGGAGAAAACCGGTTCTGCCGATCTTTCTTTCAGCGCTCCGGGCGAAGCGCGGTTTCGCGTGAATATTTTTAAACAGCGGGGCACTCACGCGATTGTAATGCGCGTGATTCCGATGCGGCCTCCCCGCTTCAGCGATTTCAATCTTCCCGAGCAGCTAAAGGAAATTGGAAATATTAAGAACGGAATTGTGTTGGTGACCGGTCCAACCGGTAGCGGAAAGAGCTCAACGCTGGCAGCCGTTATCGATCTGATAAACGAGACGCATTATTATCATATCGTCACTATCGAAGACCCGATCGAGTTTCTGCACAACCATAAAAACTCAACCATTCATCAAAGAGAACTCCACTCAGATACTCCCAGTTTCTCGGTTGCCTTGCGAGCGGCACTCAGACAGGCTCCGAAAGTTATCCTTGTTGGAGAGATGCGCGACAGAGAAACAATCGAGGTAGCTTTGGAAGCTGCAGAAACAGGCCACCTTGTGCTTTCCACTTTGCATACGATCGACGCTTCAAAGACGATCGATCGCATCATCGGAGTGTTTCCAAAAAATGAGGAAAAGGCAATTCGCACGCGCATCGCTCAGTCATTTCGTTTCATCATTTCACAGAGGCTCATTCCCGTTGCGGACGGAAAGGGTCGAGTCGCCGCGATCGAGATTTTGAAGTCGACGATGAGAACAAGGGAATACGTTGAAAAAGGCGACGTAGAAGGAAAGTCTCTAATCGACGCAATGAGGCAAGGCGATCAAGATGGAATGCAGACCTTCGACGGTGTGATAGAGAAACTAATCCGCTCAGGCGTGGTTACGATCGAGGGCGCTTTGCCTTATGCAACGAACGCTAACAATCTTCTATTGGAGATCGCGGATCTGGAGGGTTCACCCCCGCCCAAACCTGTTGAAGTAAAGCCCCCGGCTCAGGACGACTCGATGTTGGATATGATAGAACGCTAGCAGAATCTTATTATGTTGTTGAGCGTCATGAGGCACATTGTCAGTCTGTTCCTGTTTTTCGGAATGCTGGCGCCGATTGCAGGTCACAGTATCCAGACCGCCAGTGACATCAGAATCGATGTACCACCAGATGGGCTTGTTAGGATTGAAAATCGTTTCGGAAGTGTCTCAACCGAGGTGTGGACCAATCCCTTCGTCTCTGTGTCAGCCAGTGTTGAGGGAAATGCTCAACTGCGTCGTTCACCCATACTCCTGGACAATCGAAATTCAGTGTTAACCATTTCAGTAGTCAGAACGCCGCTGGACCAGGCTGTCGCAGTTAATTTGATCGTCAAAATTCCGGAGACGTCGCGACTCGAGATCGGTACCACTTCGGGTCTTATCAGCCTGAGCGGTCTACCCGCGAAGGCGACCTTGAAATCTGAGTCCGGCGATATTCAGTCAAAATTGCCAGATGGAATTGGCGCAAAGATCAAAGCAAGAACACCCGGGGGAATGATAACTTCGGACATCCCCAATTCACCTGCTACCGACAATCACTTGTTCCAGGCAAATCTGGGGACCGCGGTTAGAAGCCTCGATATCCAGAGCCAAAGCGGTCACATATCATTCACTGCTACAGCCCAGGTTTCAACTAAAGCGCCAGAGCCCAAAGCGCCGGAGTTGATTGGCCCAGAAACCACAAATCGCCCAGCCGGCGTTCCGGATAAACAGCCGGAAACTGATGAGGTAAGCGAAGGTGACGTGATTCGCGTCGATTCGCAATTAGTGACGATCAATATGAGTGTCACTGATCGGAGTACAAACCGGGGATTTTCTGACTTGCGCCAGCCTGACTTTAAGTTGTTCGAGGACGGTCAAGAACAACAAATTGTCCAATTTGACTCGGCTGCTGCGCCTTTCGACATGATTCTCCTGATCGATCTTTCAGGGTCGACAAAAGACGTAGTCAAGCTCATTCGCTCAGCTGCGCAACGATTCATCAATGCTACACGACCTGCAGACCGGATCGCCGTGATCACTTTTGCCGGGGAGGCTGCCGTTGTGTCCGAGCTAACAGCCGACCGGGCCCTGCTCCGTCAGAGGGTCGAGACGATCGACACGGCTCGCGGTGATACCAAGCTTTATGATGCAGTCGATTTCACCATCAAGCGTGTCTTCAGCGATAACAGGAAGTCCAGGCGCACAGCAATTGTATTGATGAGCGATGGTCTGGATGGAACGATTCCTGGCGTCAGCGGACAACAAGGCTCGCAGCACTCTTATCCGGAAACACTTCGGAGTATTCAAGAGTTTGATGGCGTGCTTTACTCGTTGTGGCTTAATACGGAATATCAGGCTTTCAGTCCTCTCGATACTCAACCTGAAGCTTTCGATATGGGCCATGACCGAATGAAGGAGATGGCCGATACAGGTGGTGGCGTGTTCTATGAAGTAGACAAATTGGCGGACCTTGCAGGTGCTTATGAACAAGTCGTAGCAGACCTCGGCACGGTATATAGTTTGGCATATCGGCCTTCCAACAGTGTGAGGGACGGAAAGTGGCGAGCGATCAGAATTGCGGTAGCTCGTTCCAACGCTGTAGCGCGCGGCAAGCGTGGCTATTACGCGAACTAAAGATGAAAAGTAGAGTTTCAAAAAAGTTCCGGTGGCTTGTGATGTCGTCGGCTATGTTGTCACTGCTGTTCAGCGGCACGAATGCCCGGATGCAGGAACCCGCCGAAGTCATCCGCATCGAATCAGATCTGGTTGATTTAAAGGTCAGTGTGATGACCCGCAATACGAGCACTCTCGCCCCACTACTAACTCAAAAAGACTTCACTGTGCTTGAAGATGGAACGCCTCAGGAGATCAGTTTCTTCGCCGCCGCCGATACCCCATTCGACCTGGTGCTACTGCTCGACCTCTCTGGCTCGAACAAAAGGAATCTGAAAATGATTCGGAATTCGGCCAAGCGCTTCGTCGAGGCGGCCCGTGACGTCGATCGCATCGCGCTGGTCGCTTTTACCGATCAAGTCTGGATCTACTCTCCGTTTACGTTGGATCGAACGAAGTTGAAAAAGGCTATCGACGACATGGATGAAGCCCAGGGAGGTACAAATTTTTGGGATTCGCTCGACTATGTTCTGCGGGTTCTGGTACATCGCAATACAGAGATGCGACGTTCGGCTGTGGTGGTAATGACTGACGGAGTTGACAACGCAATACCCGATGTCGCTGGCCTTGGCTCCCAGATCACTTTCGATGCTTTGCTCGCGCGCGTTGAAAATTCCGACAGCGTCGTTTTTCCGATTTACCTGGACACAGAGGAGGAAAGCGTCAAGCGATATCACGTACCACGAGCAGCATACGCTGTGGCCCGTCAACAGTTGGGCCAAATCGCATTGACCTGCGGGACCGAATTGTATCGAGCCTCAAAACTAAGCGACCTGGACCAACTGTACCCACGGGTTATCAACGACCTTCGTACGGTTTACAGCATCAGCTACCGTCCTTCGAATAGAGCACCTGACGGCAAGTGGCGAACGGTCAGCGTTGAACTTCCCAATCGACCGGAGTTGGTGGCCCGAACGAAGAAGGGTTACTACGCAAAGCAATTCCCCTCTCAATAACTCTCGTACAGTCCTGTACATTCAATCACGAGAACATTGAATTTTGAGCGCCGATCCGTGAAAAGCTTGTAAAAGATCGGGACGAGTCTATAATGGCGATTGTCCACCGGCGCATCCCACATTCCATTGGAGGGTCTTTCCATGAGAAAAACTCAAAGCCTCGCAACGTTGCTGACCGTGTGTGCCCTCGCGTTCGCCTGTTACACCTCAATTTCAGCCCAAAATCGCGAGAAATTCGTAATTTCAGCTAAAGCCGGAGGAGTCAATGCCGTCACCGGGCAAGCTACGGTGCATGGTAAGGGCGAAACGGAGTGGCAGCAGCTTACAGTCACTGATGATCTAAATGCAGGTGACCGGGTGAGGACCGCTGGTGACGGAAGAGTCGAAATCTTGCTCAACCCAGGTTCCTATTTGCGCGTCGGCGGCAATTCGGAAGTCGAGCTCTCGAATAATTCACTAGAGAATCTAGAGCTGAGACTGATTCGAGGTACGGCAATTGTCGAGGCTACTGGTGCAGACGGACTGCAGCTGAACATAAACATCAGTACTCCACATACAAGACTAGCTATTGTTCGACATGGTCTTTACCGCCTCAATGTCGTTCCTGGCGATGCAACCGAACTCATCGTCCGTAAGGGAAGTGTGATTCTGAACGACTCGCATACCAAGGTTAAAGGCGGTAATAAGGTCGTCTTTAGTTCCACAACTGTCTCTGTCGCAAAAATGAGCAAAGAGGAGAAAGACAAACAGGCGGGTGGTGTGGATTCCTGGAGCAAGGATCGCGGTGAGGCTCTAGCCAAGGCCAATAATCGCATCAATGGGCGCATGATTAATTCGGCCTTTTCGGCCTACGGTAATGGTTATGTCGGTTTTCGAATGACTCGAGGCGTGGGGCTCTGGTTCTATAACGACATCGCTGGCTGTTACACCTTCCTGCCGTTCTTTTACGGTTTCGGCTCACCTTATGGCGGGTCCTATTCCCAGGCAGTGTCGTTCTACGGCGGGCGGGCCTGGACTGGCTCACAGGTTCCCTATTACTACCCGAGAACCTCCGGAGTACCCGCAGGCACGGCAGGTAACTCAGCAAGCGGCACAGCAGGGGGCTATACGCCGCCAATGAGATCCAACCCGGGCGCGACCCCTGGTGGGATCCGAGTCGCAATGCCTCCGCCGGCACGTAACCCTGACTCTGGAGAGCGAATGATTCGCCGGCCTGAACGGACCATCGAACCGGGTAGACCTTAATTAACCAACTCTTTTAGATTCCTTTAGCAATTCATCAAGCTCTTCAGAGATCAGACCTTTGATCTCTGAAGGCTTGAGGCCTGCCAGTACCAGCTGAGTGAGTGCGGTTCTGAGTTGGTTTCGTAGTCCATCTTCAGGCTTTTGCTTTACGATTTGCGATACGACCACTGCTCCTGAGCCGTGTCTGATTCGAATCAACCCTTCCTTTTGTAGACGTCTATAAGCAAAAGCAACGGTATTTAGATTCACTCCAAGGTCTGACGCCACCTGGCGCACGGGAGGCAGAGAAGTCCCCTGGGCCAATTCTCCTTTAGCTATCAGCGTCTTTATCTCGTCAACCAACTGCTGGTACAGCGGCCGCGCATCCGTCTCATCTACTGTTACGTACATATTGTCTAGTGCTTGTATACACCAGACAATTCAAGGTGTCTAGCGGTTATTTTGGGTGGAGGGTGTTGGCGAGGGCCAGGGCGGAGCGGGCGATTGAATCGAGTGTGGCAATGCCGTCGGAAGCGGTGTCGCCTACCAGAAAGAGCTTGGGAACTATTGATGCGGTGTCCGGAGGTTGGTTTGATTGCTGTTGGCGATACCCGAGCGCATAGCCGAGCTTCCGTCGTGTCTGTTCGTAGAGCGTCTTGGGCGTCGCCGTCTCAAGGACTTCAATGTCGGGCCCAAGTTCAGGCATTGATTGATGGAGGTTTCTCCATAAGACCTCAAGCGCTGCCTGGTCACGACTCTCAGCGTCGTCTTCATCTCGCTGAAATGAAAACCAATCTTCCACTTCGGTCTGTGAGGTGAGCGTAACTCCAAAATTCTCTTCGCCATTGACACGCATTGCTGTGAAAAAGAAATTAGTGGATTGATCTTCCGGCAGTCGATCACCTATTGCCAAGATCCGCGGACCAGGTAGTCGTTCCAGCGCTGTCGCATTCATCGATGCGAAGACTTGAAAGACGCCTGTACTGACCAGTGACGTTAGATGTCTCTTAACTTCAGAGGGAGTGCGATTGAGCCCAACCAACTTTCCGTACGTGTCCCAGACCGTCATGTTGCTAACAATCGCTCGGGTAGCCACCACACGCTCGCCGCTTAGCAGATCTACTCCGATGGCGGTTCCGCTTTCGTCGTACGCCAGTCGCAACACGGGCGAGTTTAATTTTAGCGTTCCTCCTGAAGCTTTGAACGCCTCGGCCAAACGTTGTATCAGGATTGATGGACCACCAACGAAGGAGTAGAGATTCTGGCGCATTCGATTCAATGCCACTGAAGCTGGAATAAATGGACATTCGTCGATAGGGGTTTGCAAAAAAAGTCGTAGCTGCGCGTCGATGAAAGAAACAAATCGGTCTGAAGTTTCTTTTGTAAAATTGTTTGTGAGCGAAGTACGAGCCTGGTCCAGTAGTTTTGATTCATCACTCTGAGTGCGAAACGCTCCCAGAGCCTTGCCAAAAATCGTTTTCCTGCCAAGCGGAGCAACCTCCACTGAACGTTTCAGCTCACTGGCCACGTGTTCCACTGTGGAGTAGAACGCAACTGCTTTGCTCGCACATTCCGGAAATGCCGCGCGCAGCTCGTCATTGAAAGATGCATCTTTCATCAATCGGAGATCGTGTCCGCCAAAACGAATAACGACCTCGTCATCCAACAGATTGACCTCGGGCGCGGTGACACCTAATTCGGTGAATATGCGATTGTAGACATCGCCCGGCTCCCAGGACGTATACAGCCCGAAGCCGGGCTCAAATGTTAGACCATGGTGTTGGACGCTGCTTATGCAACCGCCCAGTTCCGGCTGGCGCTCGAACAAACACACGTTAACGCCGCGCTTCGCCAGCAGAGCGGCTACCATTAATCCGCCGATGCCGCCGCCAACGACTACGACCTCATATGACATTGATCAAAACAGGTGATGAAGGAGATGAGTTAGAGAGGTAAAACCGGGTGCCGGCGGCACATTTTTATCAATACCATCGAGGTAAGGTTGTAGTGCCAGTATTGCCGATTGGACGCCATTGAACACAAGATGGATCACCACTGACGGCAAAAGTTTACCGCTATAAGCTCGGACAAGCGTGAGGGAAATACTAAGCAGCGTGATGACTGCGATTACGGAAATGTTGTTGTAGTACTGCAAGACGTGAACGCCTGCAAACATAATCGAAACGATAATGACGGCTATCGTCACACCTACGGTTTTTTCGAGCGCTGAATACAAAACGCCCCGATAAATTAGTTCTTCAACCAGAGGCGCTGTTGCAAAAGCTATAAAGGCAGTAGCCAAACGCGCCTGGGTCGAGCTCTCCATCAGGATGTCTAATTGAGTTTTACTGCCGCCGTATAGCTTTGTCACAACTAGTCCGAAGCTGAGTAAAACGAGAGCGAAGACAATACACGCGACGGTCCACTTTGCCGGACTCCAGGACTTGGGCCATTCAAGCCCGGCAGTCTTGAAAAATGGTAGTTTTCCACCTCGGGTAATAAGCAGCCAGAGCAAGAAGAATGTCAGGATATGCGAAGGCAGAACACCGAGGATCGATAGAAATAAGACAGTCTTATCAGTGGCCAGCTCCATTTGACTGGGTGCGTTGCCCGTGACCATCGAGTATGTAATGTAGGGAATCACCAGAACAAGCGGTACAAAAACCAGGATGAGCATGCTCACCACCCAGGTGACAACTGCAATAATGAGCTCTATCCAATTTTGGCCTGTTCCCGGAACGGGCGGAGGAATAGGCTGTAATGGTTGGCTGGATTGGTACCCAGAAAGGTCGGTTGCTGGTTCTGATACCGGGGTTGCGTATGGAGAAGACTCGTTTTGTGTCACCGTTTGGAGTTTAGGGGAGTTAGAAAATATGGTCAACTTTTTCGGAGTGGACTTTAGAGAGGCCAGGCAGTAGCCGACTGCCGTACCTTGAACGGAGACACAATCGGCGAATCCCACAGCGCGGCAGCGTCTGGATTGTTCAGGTCCTTTCTAAAAGCGCGCACTCCCACTCAGTCCGCGAATCCCACAGCGCGGCAGCGTGTGGATCGTTCAAGTCCTTTCT
>Ga0068857_100003003_pt1 | contig 13924 bp, 14 predicted proteins | sample KBSCornC72_FD_66591 | JGI IMG/M metagenome (GOLD analysis project Ga0068857, IMG submission 66591) | Corn rhizosphere microbial communities from Kellogg Biological Station, Michigan, USA - KBS Corn C7-2 | ecosystem: Host-associated > Plants > Roots > Rhizosphere > Soil ...
GCCGAGGTCGACCTCACAGGCGTGATCCTCACGCGGCTGGACGGCGACGCGCGCGGCGGCGCGGCGCTCTCGATGCGCGCGGTCACCGGCAAGCCGATCAAGTTCGCCGGCGTCGGCGAGGCGCTGGACAAGCTCGAGGCCTTCCACCCGGAGCGCGTCGCCGGCCGCATCCTCGGCATGGGCGATGTCGTCAGCCTCGTCGAGCGCGCGGCCGAGACGATCCAAGTCGAGGATGCGGAGAAGCTTGCGGCCAAGATGGCCAAGGGCAAGTTCGACTTGGACGACCTGTGGGCCCAGCTGCGGCAAATGCAGCGCATGGGCGGCCTTGGCGCCCTCGCCGGCATGATGCCGGGCCTCAAGGGCATGAAAGGCGCGATGGACCAGGCGCAGAACAGCAAGGCGCTGGTTCATATGGAAGCGATGCTCTCGTCGATGACGGCGAAAGAGCGCGCCAAACCCGAGATTATCAATGCCAAGCGCAAGATCCGCGTCGCCAAGGGCTCCGGGACGACCGTTCAGGAGATCAACAAGCTCCTGAAGATGCACCAGGAAATGTCGACCGCGATGAAGCGGCTGAAGAAGATGGGCGGGCTCGGCAAGCTCGCGGCGATGTTCAGCAAAGGCGGCCTGGAAGGCGCGCTCGGCGGTCTTGCGCCCCCCGGTGCGCTTCCTCCCGGCGGCCTGCCCGGTCTCGGCGGAGGCGGCGGAGGATTGCCGGGTCTGGGCGGCGGATCGCCGTTCAACCTCCCACCAGGCTTCGACAAGTTTACGAAGAAATAGAGTGATTTACGAAAGGAAGTTATAATGGCAGTTGCAATTCGTCTTTCTCGCGGCGGCTCGAAGAAGCGTCCCTATTACCGCATCGTTGTCGCGGACAGCCGCAACGCGCGTGATGGCCGCTTCATCGAGAAGGTCGGCACCTATAATCCGCTACTTGCGAAGGACTCGCCCGAGCGCGTGAAGCTCGACGCCGATCGCATCAGTCATTGGCTGAGCGTCGGCGCTCAGCCGTCGGACCGCGTGCTTCGCTTCCTCGACGCCGCGGGCCTCCGCGAGCGTCCGGCTCGCAACAACCCGAAGAAGGCCGCGCCGGGCGAAAAGGCCAAGGAGCGTGCAGAAGCCCGCGCCGCTAAGGAGGCCGAGGCCGCAGCAGCTCCGCAGGAAGAGGCCGAAGCCGTAGTGGCCGAGGAGATCGAAGCTGCGACTGCCGAGCCGACCGCTGAAGCCGAAGCTGTGGCCGAAGAGGTCGCTGAGCAGACTCCCACAGTAGAGGCGACCACCGAAGCTGAGGAAGTTGCCGCCGAGGAGGCTCCGGCGGACACCGCCGACCAGCCGGCCGAAGAGCCGGTCGCTGAAACGGCTGCGGAGGAAGCTGAGGGCGGCGAGTCCGCCGAAGCGCCCGCGGAGGGTGCGGACGACGTCGCTCCACCGACCGAAGGGTCGCCCGAGAGCGTCGAAGCCGCTGCCGAGGGCGAATCGAGCGAAGAGCCCGCCGAAGGCGAGAAGGCCTAAGCATTGTCGACCTCAGGCGACCGCGGCGAGCGCAGGATCGCTCTCGCCGCGGTGGCCGGGGCGCACGGGATCAAGGGCGAGGTACGGCTCAAACTGTTCAGCGAAAGCGCTGTCAGCCTCGCCAAGCACGAAAAACTGATCGTTGGAGGCGCCGAGCGACGCCTCATCAGCGTTCGCGATAGCGGCAAGACCGCAGTTGCGCGGTTCGAAGGCGTAAATGACCGCTCCGTCGCCGAGGCACTGCGCGGATCGCTCATCGAGATAGACCGCTCGGCGCTGCCGCCGCTCGAGGAAGGCGAATATTATCACGCCGACCTGATCGGACTTGGAGCGGTCGACCGAGAGGGCCGGCAGGTGGGAACTGTGGTGTCGGTGGAAAATTTCGGGGCGGGCGATCTGCTGGAAATCGAACTCGCAGACGGCAAACGCTCGCTGATTCCTTTCAGGGAGGGAATTGCTGATCTTGAAGACGGCAAAATCGTTCTCGACCGCGACTTCCTGGCCTAGCGCCAGAGCGACCGCTGCTTCGCCAGATCGTTGCGGATAGTAGTCGCGACAACGCCGCCCTGGCCCATCGCATGGCTGATCTGGTCGAGCCCGATCACCACGTCGCCCGCCGCATAGAGACCCGGCACGCTCGTGCGCATGTGGCTGTCGACCTTGATGCAATTGTCACCCGCGAGTTCCGCGCCGGCCTGCTCGGCAAGCTGGCAATGCACGTCTGACCCCAGCGCCGGATAGATGCTGTCAAAGGTATAATGACCCTCAGCTGTGTCGACGGTGATGCACTGGTCGGAAATCGCGACCGCGTGCGCCGGACCGTCGACGCAGGCGACGCCGGCGTCCCTCAGTTGCTGGTTGTCCTCGGGCTTCAAACGCAGCGCGTTGTCGGGAGCGATCAAGGTCAGATCGGCGGTATAGCTCCTCAGGAACAAGGCCTCGGCGACGCCATGGCGGTCGCTGCCAATCACGCCGACCTTCTTGTCGGTGACCTCATAGCCATCGCAGATCGGGCAATAGCGGACGAGGCCGCGTGATAGCGCATCATCGTGGAGCTCCTCGTCCATCGGCGGGCGGCGGTTGGTTACGCCAGTCGCAATTAGCACCATGCGAGCGGTGGCGTTGCCCGATCCCCAGGTAGCGGTGAACTGACCGGTGCTTTCGTCACGTTCGAGCTTGGTGACGACCTCGCTCTCGATCTTCGCGCCGTATCTGCACGCTTGATTGCGCATACGCTCAAGGAGTTCGGTCCCCTTGATGCCGTCCGGAAAGCCGGAGACATTGCGGGTGCAGGGGATCCACGCGGCGCGGCTCTTGCCACCATCAACTACGAGAACTCTGAGTTGGAAGCGTGCGACATAGATCGCTGCAGTTAGTCCTGCCGGGCCGCCGCCGATGATCAGGCAGTCGAGGATTGGCTCGTCCATGCGATGGCCAATGGATTGTGCTAGCGACGGTTCCGTCGAAATTCCTGCTGCTCGGGGAGTACTTCTGGACCGTGCTGCTAATCGTCATGACATTGCTCCAAATCGCCTTTCCACGGCTCATCTGGAGGTGGCTGAGACGCCGCGGATGGTCAAAGCGATCTATCTTCCTCGTCGCTCTCCCAATTCCAGCAACAGCAGTTGCTCGTGGCTCCTACTTGTTTCTCACTCTGGAACAGTTGCCGAATGGCGAATTGGCATCAGTCGGGGATGAGTATCGCTTGGTCGCCGCGCTCACTTTCTGGGTGGGCGCGTTAGCGCTTTATTTCGTCGGCATGTTGGTTGCCTGGATGCCTGGCAGCGAAGCGCCGGTTGCCCCAAAGCCCGAAACTCTCAAAGACATCTACGAATGACCTTCCGAGCCTCAGTTCTCACGCTTTATCCGAACATGTTCCCTGGGCCCTTGGGCATCAGCCTTGCGGGCCGCGCGCTCGACGAAGGCGTCTGGAGCCTCAAGGCGACAAACATCCGCGATTTCGCCACTGACAAGCATCGGAGCGTCGATGACACGCCAGCTGGGGGCGGGGCTGGGATGGTGTTGCGGCCGGACGTGCTCGCTGCAGCACTCGACACCGTCGCCGACGGGCGGCCGATTCTGGCACTGACCCCGCGTGGGACCCCGCTGAAACAAGCGCGGGTGCGCGGGCTCGCGGCTGGCGAAGGCGTCATCCTCATTTGCGGCCGCTTCGAGGGGTTTGACGAGCGCATCTTCGAAAAGCGCCCCATCGAACCTGTGTCGATCGGCGACTATGTGCTGTCGGGCGGCGAGCTTGGCGCGATGGTCATCCTCGACGCTTGCGTGAGGCTGCTTCCCGGGGTAATGGGCGCGGCCTCCAGCGGAGAGGAGGAGAGCTTCGAGCAGGGTCTCCTGGAATATCCGCACTATACCCGGCCTGTGACATGGGAAGGGCGCACGATCCCCGAAGTGCTGCGGTCGGGGGATCATGCGAGGATCGCGGCGTGGAGACACGAACGCGCGGTCGAAGATACACGGCTACGGCGGCCGGACCTGATCGAGCGCCACGGGGGCGCATCGCAGGCACCGCCCTCTGGCGCGCGGCGACGAGACACGAAGGCTAAAGACAAATGAACCTGATCGAGACCCTGGAGCGCGAAGCGATCGACGCGCTAACCAAGGACAAACCCGTTCCCGAATTCCGGCCCGGCGACACGCTGCGCGTCGGTGTTAAGGTAATCGAAGGCGACCGCACCCGCGTGCAGGCGTTCGAGGGCGTGTGCATCGCTCGCTCGAACAAGGGTGTCGGCTCCAGCTTCACGGTTCGCAAGATTTCGTTCGGTGAGGGAGTCGAGCGCGTCTTCCCGCTTTATTCGCCGATCATCGACAAAATCGAGGTCGTGCGCCGCGGCGACGTCCGCCGCGCCAAGCTTTATTACCTCCGCGGCCGCACCGGAAAGGCCGCCCGTATCGCCGAGCGCCGCACCGTGCAGCGCGACGTTCCGGGCGGGCAGGGCGCCGAGACCGAGGCGACGCGCGCGGAGAACGCGCCGGAAGCCTAAGAGCTTTCGCAGCGAAATCATTGAAAGGCGGGGTTTTCGAACTCCGCCTTTTCTTTTGCGCAGGCGGCCGTACCGTCGCGCAATGCGCACTATCGCCGGTTTGCTGCTCCTCCTTGTCGTCGCCCGCCCTGCCTTCGCTAGCGACCTGCCGCTCGAACGCGTTTTCCAAAGTCCGGCGCTCAGCGGTCCGATGCCGCGCGCTGCGAAGCTCTCGCCGGATGGCCGTTTCGTCACGCTTTTGAAGAACCGGCCAGAGGACAAGGACCGCTACGACCTCTGGGCGATCGACACGGCCACCGGCGCAGAGCGGATGCTGGTCGACTCCCAAAAGGTCGGCAGCGGCGGCGCCATCTCCGAGGAGGAGAAAATGCGGCGCGAGCGCGCGCGCATTGCCGGGACCAAGGGGATTACAGAGTACAACTGGGCACCGGACTCGAAGAGCATCCTCGTGCCGATCGACGGCGACCTTTATCAAGCGACGCTCGACGGTAACGTCCGGCGGCTGACCAACACGGCTGCAACTGAGATCGACCCGAAAGTTTCGGAGAGCGGTCGGTACCTGTCGTTCCTGAGGGACCAGAATCTGTTCGTCATGGACGCTGCGACGGGTCAGGAGCACGCGCTCACGACCGACGGTGGTAAGACCTTGAGCTGGGGCGCAGCCGAGTTCGTTGCCCAGGAGGAACTTGGGCGCGACACCGGTTACTGGTGGTCTCCTGACGACCGCTACGTAGCCGTGGCGCGCGTTGATGAGAGTCCAGTCGCAGTTGTGAAGCGAGCGGCGATCGGCGCATCGGGCACCGAGCTGATCGAGCAGCGTTATCCGGCGGCGGGCACGAAGAACGCAATTGTCGACCTGTACGTGATGACGCCTGACGGGCAATCTCGCGTGAAGGCGGACCTCTGGACCAATCCGGACTATTATCTCGCGCGCGTCGACTGGGCGAAAGATGGTCGGAGCATTTATGTCCAGCGTCTCAGCCGCGACCAGAAGCGGCTCGATGTGTTGCGCATCGACCCGGCGACAGGCGGTTCGACGCTCTTGTTCTCCGAGACCTCGCCGACCTGGGTGAACCTCACAGACAATTTCAAGCCGCTGAAGGACGGTAGCCTGATCTGGTCTTCGGAGCGAAGTGGCTTTTCGCACCTGTATCGCTGGAGAGCGGGCAAATGGACGCAATTGGCCCGCGGGAATTGGGCAATCGAGAAGGTGGCCGGAGTCGATGAGAAAACCAAACGCGTCTATTTCACAGGCACGGTCGAAACTCCTTTAGAACAGCAGCTCTATTGGGTTAGTTACAACCATCCCGCTGCGCCGGTCAGGGTAACCGAGCGCGGCTGGTACAATAGCGCAATCATGGACAAGAGTGCGACGCATGCGCTGGTCACGCGCTCGAACCCGTCACAGCCGTCGCAGACCTACCTTGCCGATGCAGGCGGCAACCGCCTTGCCTGGGTCGAGGAGAATGCCCTCAACGCATCGCACCCCTATGCGCCTTATCTCGACAGTCATGTGCTGCCGATCTTCGGCAGCATCACGGGGCCGGACGGATCGAAGCTCTACTACCGAATGCTGTCGCCGCCGCGCGTTCCTGGCAAACGCTATCCCGTTTACCTCTACGTCTATGGCGGGCCGCACGGGCAGCAGGTGACCGATGCCTGGTATGGACAGCTGCCGCTCCACGAGGCGCTCGTCGACAAAGGCTGGATCGTCTTCACGATCGACAATCGCGGCACCAATCGCCGTGGGACTAAGTTCGAAAGCGCGGTGTATCGCTCGATGGGTGACCCCGAAGTCGAGGATCAGCTCGCCGGCGTCCAATGGCTGACGCGGCAGCCGTTCGTCGATGCGAACCGGATCGCCGTCCAAGGCTGGTCCTATGGCGGCTACATGACGTTGAAGTTGCTCGAAAAGGCGCCGGGCGTCTTCGCTGCGGGCGTTGCAGTGGCGCCGGTCACCAAATGGGAGCTGTACGATACCGCCTATACCGAGCGTTATCTCGGCAATCCGTCGACGGACCCGAAGCCGTTCCAGACCTCAGACGCCCTTGATGACGCGGTGAGGATCCGGGACCCGCTGCTGCTCGTCCACGGCATGTCCGACGACAATGTAGTCTTCCAGAACAGCACCGAGCTTTACGCTAGGCTGCAGCAGGCCAAGACGCCCTTCGATATGATGGTCTATCCGGGCGCGACCCACGCGATTGCTGGCGAAGGGCCGCAGACGCATGTCTGGACCACCATCACCCGCTTCCTCGACGAGAAGGTGCTCGAGAAGCCCGCGAACTAGGGTTGCGTGCGGATTGCGCTCCGATCGACGAGCCGCGTGTACAGGTGCCAGGTCGAATAGCCGAGCCAGGGCAGCACGAAAGCGAGGCCGACGAAAGCCGGGATCGAACCGAGGATCAACAGACCGAGAACCACCAGGCCCCAGCGAACCATCTGCGGCTTGTTGGCGTGTGCCGCACGCCAGGAGGCGGACACCGCTTCGGATGCGCTAACGTTGGCGTCGACCAGCATCGGCATCGACACCGCGCTAAGGGCGACCACGATCCAGCCGAAGATCGCGCCCACTACCGCGCCCGAGAGGATCAGCGCCCAGCCGCTCGCGGTAGTGAAGACCATCGACACGAATTGCGGGATGGAGGCCGGAGTCGCCCATCCGAACAACAGGGCATAGAGCGCCCCCGCCGCAAGTAGCCACAGGAAGAAGATAGTGAGCAGCAGCCCCGCGACGATCCCCATGTCGTCGACGGACGGGCGCTTGCGCACGTCTAGGAAGTTGAACCAATGGAGATCGGTTTCTCCCGCCTCGCGGCGTTTGGCCAGTTCATAGAAGCCCACCGCGGCTACCGGACCCAGCAAACCCACGCCGGCCACAACGGGGAAGAAGAAGGGCATAAGCGGCTTGCTCGTGGTCATCACCACGGCGGCGAGGCCGATGACGGTATAGATCAGCCCGGCGAGGACGATATCGCCGCGGAAAGTCAGGAAATCGTCGAGGCCCTGGCGCAGCGCGATGCGCAAATCCTCATTGCTGATCTTGCGGACGGATATTTTGGCCGGTTTCGCGACGCTGCCGCCGCGCACCATTGGTTTCGTCGCCATGACACCTCCTCAAATCGGTGCCGTCCGGCGCAGTCGGGGCGCCGGGCGCCTTCATGGTTCATAACATAGTACGCCCGATTCGGTCAGAGGTTCACGCGAGCGAAGGTAATGCTCTCGTCGCGGTTGTACTGCGGCCGGGCGAAGCGGGGCCGGCTCGCGATGAGTGGCGCGGCACTCGGCGGGAGCGGGGACTTGCTTCCGAGAGCGAGGAACCGGACGGGCTTCAGCTGCCCGATGGTGAGCTGGATGGTGGCGCCGTCGCAGCTGCGGCCGAAGCAGTCGATGAAATATTTGCCGTCCTCGGTGTGATCGATCGGCCGGACGAAGCCTTCGACGCCAGCGGACCGAAGTCGCGCATCGGAAGGGCCGATGAGCTCGATTCGCTCGTTTCCGTTTGCGAAGAGGCGGAGCGTCAGCGTGCGCTCATCGCCGGCTTTTACTTGCGACAGGAGCTGAGCGCTTGGCGCTTTGGCAGCGAGGTTGAACGGCGCTTGGGAAATCCAGCGCGGGCGGTCGCTGAAGGGCAGCGCGCCGCGTTTCCATTGTCCGTCGAAATCCTTGGGTAGCGGGGCGGAATCGTTGAGGACGGACCACCAGCTCTTGTGGGCCGAAGCATCGGATACGTGCTGGATAACGAAGCGCTGCTGACGGTCAGCGGAGTAGGCCGGAACGGAGACAACGGCCGCAACACTGAGCAATGTGAATATTCCAGCGACCGCTGCACCCGCGCGCAGTCCGGCGCCGACAATCAACGGGCGGGCCTCAACAAGGATTGGCAGGATTAAGAGGCCGCCAAGCGGAGCGAAGACCCACATCGGGCCGCCGTTCAGCAGTTCCTCCAACAGCCCGAGCATCGCGCCCCAGGTCAAATAGAGGAACAGGATCGCTGCATAGGAGCCGAGGCGTTCGGCGCGCGGCCACCAACGCGAAGCAAATATCCCCGCAACGGCGACCAGCGGCGGGAAGATGAAGAAGATAATCCCGCCCGGCGCGATCAGGCCGATCGCCGCGCCGATGGTGAGCAAAATGAGCCAGAATGTGGGTCTCAGTCGTCTGCGATCGAGACTGCCTGCGATCATCGTCAGCAGTACGACGCCCACAAAGATCGTCGCCGCATGGATGGTGAGATGAGTCCAGATCGGGTGTGCGCGCCAGAACATGCCATGGCGCACGGCGCCGATCAGTTCGAAGAGGAGCCAGGAGAGTATTGTCGAGCCGACGAGGGTGCCCCCGATAATCGCGCCACTTTGCAGCAGTCCGCCACGCCGAAGCGCAAGAACCGCAAAGCCGAGCAGCAATCCGATCAGCAGGCCAGCTCCGATGGTAAACGGCAGAGTGATCAGCGCTCGTCCCGCAACATCCATGAAGATGCTGTCACCAGCTGCTGCGTTCGGTTTGCCATTGGCGAGCGCGAAGGTCAGCGCGAGCGTCTGGTCGCCCATGTGCTGAAGCGTATCCGGATCGAGTGCCGCGATGTCGTCCCCGGGTGAATGGTAGCGGGTCTCGTTGCCGATCGGCGCAAGGTTGAGCGTCAGCCAACCGCGTTCCGCGAAGCTGTTCACGTCGGTATAGTTGGGCAGCAGCCGATAGACGTCGGTCGAAAGCGAATTGGCAATCGGGTTCTCTACTGCACCGGCGAAGATGGAGATCGGGACGGAGTTCGGTCGGCTAGTCTCGAACATATTGACCGGGCCCCGCACCCCGCGCGCCTCGAGGTTAATCAAGCTGTCGACGTTGCGACTGAGCGGATCGGCGAGGAAGGCGCGCGCTCCGACCAGGCCCAGCTCTTCACCTTCGTTGAACAGCAGAATCACTGGGCGTTTGAGCGTCCGTTCCTTCAGTTTGGCCGCCACTTCAAGCAAGGTTGCAACGCCGATGCCGTCGTCACCAGCGCCGGGCCCCACCGGTGTGCTGTCGTAGTGGGCGTTGAGCAGCACCGCCTTGCCGCCAGCTGGACCAAGCACCGCAATGATGTTGCGCACGCGTGCGCAGGAAACGCCGCGTTGCTTGTACAGCTCATTACAGGCGAGCTCATCGCGAACGATGGGCGTCACTCCCATCTGCCGGAGCGTCATGACGAGCCGCGCCCGCACCTGATCGTCAGCCGCGCTGTCCGCGGGATGCGGCTGCTGATCGCCCAGGATGAAAGCAAGCCGCAGCTTCGCCCGCGTTGAGTCGAATTCGCCAGGCGCGGACTGAGAGCGAAGAGCCGGCGGCTGTTCAAGTTGGTCGGTGACCGCCATCGCCCCCAGCAGCGCAATCAGGAGAAGCGCAAGCCAGCAGACCTCCTTGCGCATTCTCCCCCCATTCCCAATCTGCTAAGTGAAATAATGTCTATCGCTTTCCCTTTACGGTTGCGATAGGGCGCGGCTCCCAATCGTTGGGATCCCAAATTCGGAGTGTTGAGATGGGCTATCGGGTCGCGGTCGTCGGCGCCACCGGCAACGTCGGTCGTGAAATGCTGAACATTTTGGCAGAGCGCCAATTCCCGCTCGACGAAGTTGCCGCAGTCGCTTCGTCGCGCTCGACCGGCGACATTATCGATTTCGGTGATTCCGGCCAAAAGCTGAAGGTCCAGAATCTCGACCATTTCGATTTCGGCGGCTGGGACATCGCTTTGTTCGCGGCGGGATCCGGCCCGGCCAAGATCCACGCGCCGCGCGCGGCCGCCGCGGGTTGCACAGTCATCGACAATTCGTCGCTTTACCGGATGGACCCGGACGTTCCGCTGATCGTGCCCGAGGTGAATTCCCAGGCGCTCGCCGGTTATCGCAAGAAGAATATCATTGCGAACCCGAACTGCTCGACGGCGCAACTCGTCGTTGCGCTGAAGCCGCTCCACGATGCCGCTAAGATCAAGCGCGTGGTCGTTGCGACCTATCAATCAGTTTCAGGTGCTGGGAAGCAGGGGATGGATGAACTGTTCGAACAGTCGCGCAACATCTTCGTCGGCGATGCCAATGAGCCTGCATTCTTCACCAAGCAGATCGCGTTTAACGTGATCCCGCACATCGACGTCTTTCTCGACGACGGCTCCACCAAGGAAGAGTGGAAGATGGTGGTTGAGACCAAAAAGATCCTCGACCCGTCAATCAAACTCACCGCCACCTGCGTTCGCGTGCCGGTGTTCGTTGGTCATTCCGAAGCTGTGAACATCGAGTTCGAGAACGAAATCACGGCCGACCAGGCACGCAAGATTCTCCGCGAGGCCCCTGGCGTGATGGTGGTCGATAAGCGCGAGAACGGCGGCTATGTCACGCCGGTCGAGGCGGTTGGCGAGTATGCGACTTACGTCAGCCGGATCCGCGAGGATTCGACCGTGGAGAACGGCCTCAGCCTCTGGGTGGTCAGCGACAACCTTCGCAAGGGCGCCGCGCTGAACGCCGTGCAAATCGCGGAGCTTCTGGGACGCAAGCATCTGAAGAAGGCAGCCTGACCATGCGGATCGCCTTGGCTTCAATCGTGGCGCTGGTCCTGCTGACCGGTTGTGCGAAGAAGCCCGGCGAGCATGCGCCTGTGACCGAGGCGGAAGCGACTGCCGTTGCCGAACGGGCAGAGGCCAGTTTCACGACTGGCAATGTCGACGCGATCATGGCCCAATATGCGAACGGCGCCGTGATGATCGACGCCTCCAACGCGGCACCCAGCACCGACCGTAAGGTGCAGACGGGCTGGGCGAAGGCCTTCGTCAGCATGAAACCGACCGATTACCACGTGCCTGATCGCCACATCCAATTGCTCGGTCCCGATGCTTTCATCAGCTCCGGCACCGAAATGGCGACGATCGAAGCGGGCGCCGCGCGGCCGACGATCAGCGCCCGCTTTAGCGACGTGTTCCAGCGTCAGCGTGACGGCAGCTGGAAGATCGTTCACGAGCATGTCTCGATGCCGCCGACCGCGGCCGGAAAGCCGTAAACCGAGCGACCGCTTAGGGCTTCTCGCCCCAGTAGCGGAGCAGCTGCGCCTGAACGAGCTGGAGCCGAGTGAAATTCTCGTGGCTCATGTTCAGCCCTTCCAGCGCCGCGACCTCGTTGAGGTCGAACAGCAGATTGCGCCGGAATGGGTCCGGAATGCGGCTCTGGATAAAAGTGATCGCCACGAGTCGCTCACCCTTGGTGACCGGCTCGACCTCGTGCAGCGTGTCCGACGGATAGACGATAGCCTCGCCGGATTTGAGCTTGAATCGGATGTCCGCGTCACCGTGCCGAATGTGCAGTGCGCCACCCTCATAGCTCTCAGGATCGTTGAGGAAGATCGTGCAGCTGAGGTCGCTGCGTAGCTCTCCTCCCGGCATACGGATGTAGGCAGAATCGGTGTGGAAGCCGTATTTCATTCCTGGGCGGTATCTGGTCAGGAATGGTGGAGCGAGCACCGCCGGAAAGGCAAAATCGCGAAACTCTTCGCTGCGGGCGAGGGCCTGCAGCAGCAGCTGCGAGCTCTTCTGATAGGCCTGTGGCTCGTGCAGCTGCTCGTTTTGCTTGGCAACGTTGTGCGGATTGGTGATGCGCCCGTCGACGAACGGCGATGCGGCGGCGATCTGCCTGCATTCGTCGATTTCCTCAGGGGTAAGCAGCGTCAGAATTCGATACATCAATAGTCCGTGGTCGATCGGTGGAGCGCGCGCTGAAGCAGGGGCGCTTTCTCGGACGCTTGGCGAAGCATGGCAAGAGCGGCTTCGATCTCCTGGCCCTGAAGGCGCATCTCCTGCGCGATCAGATCCTCGCGAAGCCGCGGGCTATATTCGTAGCTCGGATCCTTGGAGTAACGCTGCATCAGCGGTCCGCTGACGATCGCGGCAAGCCGGTTCTTTGAAACGGCAAAGCCGAAGAAGCTCGCCATTCGGCCGAGTTCCGAGGCCATATTGCCCAGCATCGTGTCAAAATCCGCCCAAGCGATCTGCCGGTCGGACATCGCCTCGGCCGCAGCTTCGAGCGTTGCCATTTCGCAAGCCCAGGCCGTCGCGGCCAGGTCGGCGTCGTTACGCGGCGACGGAAAATGAATTCCTCGGCCCGCCAGCCGCTGCTCTCGAAATTGCGCGAGACTTCTCAGCTCTATGAGACTGTTTTCGCCGGCTAGAATGCTGGCAACATAGTTCCGAGGGGGCGCGTACATGAAAAGAGCGCGCTCGCTTGGAGGTACGAGGAACGGCGCGATCTCGCTCGCGAAACTGGTCGCCTTAATGCAGGCGATCTCGTCGGTGGCGAAAGTGCGCGACATGAGTCGAGCGATTGGGCCAAGGTAAGACTTGCGCACTTCAGCCGAACTGGCCGCCAAATCGCGCAACAGGCGCGGCTCGCGGATTGCTAGTACGCCCTCGATCTCGCCGAGCAACCGCGACACCAAGGTCGAGCCTACGTGGCCGATATGGAAGATCCAGCGCGCATCGCTACGGGCGTCGTCGGCAACCGCCGCTTCCATTTCAGGCCAAGTGACGATTTGGGCGTCGACGGGGCGCTGCAGCAGCCGATCGTCAAGGAAGCTCGCAGCGCGATAGCTTTCGCGGTCCATGGCGACGAGGCGCACCATGCCCGCTGAGGGATCGAGCGCCTGCACGAGCCAGGTCGCGTCGCACGCAATCTGGTCTGTCGTCGGTGCGCTGGACATGCCGCCCCTTAGCCGCGCATTGGGCCGGTCACCAAGGCCAGAACCAGGAGCGCGAGTCGTGGCTGAGCAAATGACCGGCGGCTGCGCCTGCGGACGCATCCGCTTCACAACCACCGTCGAGCCCGACGAAACGTATCTCTGCCATTGCCGGATGTGCCAGCGGGCGACGGGATCAGTGTCCATCGCCTTCGCGACCTTCTCGCTTGAGGGAGTGAGCTGGGAGGGGGAACCGGACTGGTACGACAGCTCGCCGATCGCACGCCGGCCCTATTGCCGCGAGTGCGGCACGTCGCTGGGCTTCATATTCAAGCAGGAAGCCGAGAGGATGGACCTGACGGTCGCCAGTTTCGACGATCCGAGCCCGTTCAAGCCAAAGCACCATTTCGGCGCCGAAAGCATGCACCGCGCGTGGATCAACACCGAAGGCCTGCCTGAATATCGCACCGACCAGTATCAGAAACTCGTCGACAAATGGGTCGACGCGACTGGCAGCTTTCCGGGATGAGCGACGCGCAGGTTCGCCACTGGACGGCTTCCGACGGGGTCGATCTCGCCGTTCACGAGCTGGGGCAGGGACGTCCTGTAATCCTGCTCCACGGTCTTTTCTCCGACGCGAACATGAACTGGATCAGATTCGGCCACGCGGAGCGGATCGCTGCAGAGGGCTTCCGGGCGATCATGCCGGACCTCCGGGCGCA
>Ga0068857_100003007_pt1 | contig 13917 bp, 10 predicted proteins | sample KBSCornC72_FD_66591 | JGI IMG/M metagenome (GOLD analysis project Ga0068857, IMG submission 66591) | Corn rhizosphere microbial communities from Kellogg Biological Station, Michigan, USA - KBS Corn C7-2 | ecosystem: Host-associated > Plants > Roots > Rhizosphere > Soil ...
GCCTCGCCCTCCCAGCGGCCGTGCGCTCCACTTCCCCCGCCGGCCGTGGACAATCCGACGCGTTCCTGTAGAAATGACCCCGCAGGCGTAAACCCAAAGGAGCACCAGCGATATGGCGGCGACGAGGAACTTACTGGCGTTCGACCTCGGGGCCGAGAGCGGCCGCGCGCTCCTGGGCCGCTTCGACGGCAACCGCCTCACCCTGGAGGAAAAACACCGCTTCGCCAACCCCAACGGCCGCCTCAACGGCCACCTCCAATGGAACTTCCTGGCCCAATGGGAGGAGCTGAAGGTCGGCCTTCGCAAAACCGCCGCCGCTGAAACTTCGATCGATGCCATAGGCGTCGACACCTGGGGCGTCGATTTCGGTTTCCTCGATCGCAACGGCGACCTCCTCGCCAACCCCTTTATGTACCGCGACGGTCAGACCGCGGGCATGCTCGACAAAGCCTTCGCCAAAGTCCCGCGCGAGCGAATCTTCGAGGCCACCGGCGTCCAGTTCATGCAGATCAACTCGCTCTATCAGCTCATGGCGATGGCCGAGCGCAAAAGCTCGATCCTCGACGCCGCCCAGACCCTCCTCTTCGTCCCCGACCTCTTCAACTACTTCTTCACCGGCGAGCGCGCCGCCGAATTCTCCATCGCCACCACCAGCCAGATGTACGACCCGCGCAAGCGCGCCTGGGCCACCGACATGCTGACCGCCCTTGGCGTGCCGACGCATTTCCTTCCCAAGATCGTTCCCTCCGGCACCCGCCTGGGCGACCTGCGCACTGACATCGCCAGCGAGTGTGGCACCAAGTCGTCCGTCCCCGTCATCGCCCCCGGTTGCCACGACACCGCCAGCGCCGTCGCCGCCGTCCCCGCGACCGGCGACGACTGGTGCTACATATCGTCGGGCACCTGGTCCCTCATGGGCGTCGAGATCCCTTCGCCCATCATCAACCAGCGCTCCCTCGCGTTGAACTACACCAACGAAGGCGGTGTCAGCGGCGATATCCGCTTCCTCAAAAACATCATGGGCCTCTGGCTCGTCCAGGAATGCCGCCGGCAGTGGCTGAAGGACGGCCACGATTACAACTACGCCCACCTCACCCAGATGGCCACCGCCGCCAAGCCGTTCGCCGCCGTGATCGATCCCGACCACGCGCCGTTCATCGCGCCCGGCCAGATGCCCGACAAGATCGCCGCCTTCTGCCGCAAGACCGGCCAAACCGCCCCCGCCTCGCCCGGCGAAACCGTCCGCACCTGCCTCGAAAGCCTTGCCCTGACCTACCGCAAGACCATCGAGGGCCTCGAAGACGTCCTCGGCCGCCGCATCGCCGTCATCCACATCGTCGGCGGCGGCACCCAAAACGAACTCCTCAACCAGATGACCGCCGACGCCTGCAATCGCCCCGTCGTCGCCGGTCCCGTTGAGGCCACCGCCATCGGCAATATGCTCGTCACCGCCATCGCGCTGGGCGACATTAAAAATCTCGGCGAGGGCCGAGCCATCGTCAAAGCCAGCTTTGACGTTAAACGCTACGAACCGAAGGACACCGCCGCCTGGGACGACGCCTACGCCCGCTACCGTAAAGTCCTTGTCGCCTGACCGATATTGCACGCGCCGGGCAAGATTGACCGAATACCCCGTAGGGTGTGATTCATCACACCGCTCGTCTTTTCATCTCGGAGCGCCATAACCCCCATGCTGATTGACTGCCACGTCCACGTCTCCGCCTTCCGCCCCGAGCACGGGAAGATGTCCACCCAGGTGCTCAGCAGCTTCCCCTTCCGCTTCATGCAGTTTCGCCTCGGCATCCACCACACGCCCGGCCAGGACGGCGCCACCGAAGATCAACTGACCGGCCGTCTCTTCCAACTCCTCGACGACACGTCGGAGCTCGACGCCGCCGTCGTCCTCGCCTTCGACGCCGTCTACACGCCCGATGGCGTCTTCGACGACGCCAACACGCATCTCTACGTCACCAACGATTACGTCCTCGAACTGACCAAGCGTCACCCCAAGGTGCTCTTCGGCGCCTCCGTCCACCCGTATCGTAAGGACGCCGTCGCCGAGCTCGAACGCTGCATCGCCCAAGGCGCCGTACTGCTCAAGTGGCTGCCGCTGACGCAGAACATCAACCCGGCCGACCCGCGCTGCATCCCCTTCTACGAGTGCCTCGCCGCCCACGGCCTGCCACTCCTCTCCCACACCGGCGGCGAGAAAACCCTCCCCAACATCAATCCCGAAGTCGCCAGCCCCGCACTGCTCTCCGAGGCGATCAAACGTGGCGTCAAAGTCATTGCCGCCCACTGCGGCACGCGCTCCGCCCTCACCGAAACGGACTACGTGGACCTCTTCGCCCGCATGGCCAAGGAGCACGAGCACTTCTACGGCGACACGTCCGCCCTCAACCTCCCCACCCGCTCGCACGCCTACAAAACCCTCCTCGAAGACCCCGCCGTCATGGCCAAAGTCGTCCACGGCAGCGACTGGCCCGTCATCCCCGTCCCACCCTTGCGGATCGGCGTCGCGGGCGTCGCCGAGATGTTCCACCAACCCAATTGGCTCAAGCGCGACATCCAGATCAAACAAAAACTAGGCTTCCCCCCAGACTACTGGACCCGCGCCGCCAAAGTCCTTTGCCTACCCCGTAGGGTGTGATTCATCACATCGGATCGCGCGCCCGCGAAGTGGTGTGATAAATCACACCCTACAAAACTTCGACGTTCGATGTTCAGTGTTGGATGTTCGATGTTCGCATTTCAATTCAAGGCGAACATTGAACATCCAACATCGAACATCCAACCTTGAACTAAAAACTGCCCCCGATCTTCGCCGCCGCTCCCTCAAACCGCATCCTCATTCCGATACAACCGCGCGATCCGCTCCCCCGGTTCCGGCGGTGGCGCTTCCCCGTACACCTTCACCAGCCGCACCTCCATCAACATCGCCAGCAGCAGCGCCTCCTGCCGCGGCGTCGTCGTCGGCGGCATCTCCACGTCCTCGTGGTCACACACGATCGCGACGCTCGATTCGCCGGCCTCGCGCCCCAGCAGCGTGACGCGCACGGATCGCACCGTCGAAAACGAAATGTCCCGCCGAAACGTCAGCCCCCGCCACCCCGTCGTCACCCGCACACGCTTTCGCAGCGGCACGATCGTGATCTCCCGCCGGCTGACGACGCACACCGTCGCCACACTGGCGAAGATCGACCCGAAGACCAGGCTCATGTACGACTCGTACCGGCGTGCGGGCAGCGACGTCGCCACCACACCGAAGTGCAACGACGCCAGCGCCCCGAAGAAAAACACCGCCGTCCAGTTTCGGGGGGCGCGGAACACGAGAACCCCCGGCTGCGGCTTCGAGTAGATTTCCAGACCGGCCATTCAACCTCCGGACACGGGTGGCGCGGTGTCGTCGGCACCGAATCGAATCCTAGCGCCGTCCCCCAAATCCAGCAATAGAAAAACTCCCCGGAAGATTCCCCAAATCCGCTTCGCAGTCGCTTGCGGTTTCACACCTTTCACCGCGGAAGTCCCGCCAACTCCTCCCCGATCGCATCGATCAACGGCCGAAGCGTCCGTTCCGAAAAATCGAACACGATCCCCGCCGCCGCGAACAACTCCGGCAGCGTCCGCGTCCCGCCAAGCTTCAACGCCGCCCGGTAGTTCGCAACCGCCGCGTGCGTGTCCCGCAGCGATTTCACCCACAATTGCAACGCACCGAGCTGCGCGATCCCGTATTCAATGTAATAAAAAGGTGCGTGGAACAGGTGTAACTGCTTTTGCCAGGACGTCGCCCGGATCGCCTCATACCCCGACCAGTCCAGCTTGCTCCCGAACCGCTCGATCAGGCGCAGCCACTCCGCCGTCCGTTCCTCGCGCGTATGCCCCGGGTGCGTGTAAAGCCAATGCTGGAACGAATCGATCGTCGCCATCCACGGCAGGAACTTGATGATCCCCTCCAGCAGCGACCGCTTGGCCCGCGCCGCGCCGGCCGAGTCGTAGAACACGTCGAAGTAGTTCGCCCCCAGCAATTCCATCGCCATGCTCGCCACTTCGCAGAACTCCATCGGCGCGCTCCGCAGGAATACCAGTTCCTCGTCCCGCGCCGCCAGGCAATGAAACGCGTGCCCGCCCTCGTGCAGCAGCGTCTCCACGTCGCGCTGCAAGCCGGCCGCGTTCATGAAGATGAACGGCTCGCGCGCCTCCTCAAGTGAACACTGATACCCGCCCGGCTGCTTCCCCTTGCGGCTCTCCAGGTCCAGATTGTTCCGCCGCCGAAGCGAATCGAAATCCTCCGCCAGCGCCGGCGACATCCGCTCAAAGATGCCCTTCGTCTTCTGCACGAACGCCGCCGTCTCCTGCTGCGTGAACGGCGCCAGCGCCGGCCGATTCTTCGGATCCACCGCCGTATCCCACGGTCGCAGCGCCGTCACCCCCATTTCCGCCCGCCGCTCCCGATCCAACTTATCCACCAGCGGCACGCACGCCTGCGCGATCGCGTCCGCAAACGCCAGGCACTGCTCCGGCGTATAATCGAACCGCTTGTACGCCCGCCAGACGTACGCGCGATAATCCGAAAACCCCGCGTTTGTCGCGATCGTCTCCCGCAGCGCCAGCAGCTTGTCGAAGATCGCCTCGATCCGCTCGTGATCCGCGTACCGCCGATTGGCCGACAGCTCCCACGCCTCCTGCCGCGTCGCCCGATCCGGCTCCTCCAGGTACTTCGCGAGCTGTTGCAACGTCAGTTCCTGCCCGCGAAAGTTCACCATCATGTCGCCGCAGATCGCGTCGTATTCAGTCACCAACTGCGTGACTTCCGTCTCCAGCGCCACGTTCTCCTCGCGGAAGATTTCCACGTCCGCCTGCCACTTCTTCCGCAGGATCGCGTGCTTCCGGTCCGCCAGTGCCGCCGCGTGCGGGCTGGCGAGGAACTTCCTTTGCAATTCGAAGTGCAGCGGCTTGGTCTTCGGCTCGATCTCCTCGACGTATTGCAGGTAACGCCGCTTGATCCCCTCGTCGTCCGTGTGGCAGCTCTTGTCGATGTAGCGCCGGCTGCCGTACTCGTCCATCACGCTGCTCAGTTCCGAAAAGTCCGCCAGCCACTTCGTCAGCGCCGCCGGCGAATCGATCGGCCGCTCAAGCAGTTCGCGATAGATCGGCTCGGCCTGCGACCAATCCGACGGGTCAAACTCTTTCGGGACGATCGTGCGCGGGTACGAAGCGGCGGTGGCGGTTGCGGGCATGTTGGAATCCTCGTATGTTTCGCCGCGAGCTTAGGCCCCCCATGCCCACCGATCAACCGCCCGCCATCCGCCTGCAAAACGTCGGCCTCCGCCGCGGCGACACCTGGATCCTCCGCGACATCAACTGGTCCGTCCCCCAAGGCGCCTGCGCCGCCATCCTCGGCCCCAACGGCAGCGGCAAGTCCACCCTCACCCGCATCCTCGCCTGTCACTACTGGCCCACCGAAGGCGAATCCTCCGTCCTCGGCTCGACCTTCGGCGACGTCAATCTCCTCGACCTGCGCAAATCCATCCGCCTCGTCCAACCGGCCGGCCCCTACGACATCGATGCCGAACTCACCGCCCGCGAAGTCGTCCTCACCGGTTTCTTCGGCACGCTCGGCCTCTACGACAAGACCGACGACGCGATGACCACCGAAGCCGAGCGCCTCCTCCGCCAGGTCGGCCTCGCCCACGTGATGGATCACGTCTACGCGACGCTCAGCAGCGGGGAAAAGGTCCGCAACCTCATCGCCCGCGCCTTGGTGCGTGAGCCCCGTCTTCTCCTGCTCGACGAGCCCACCTCCGGCCTCGACCTCCTCGCCCGCGAACAAGTCCTCGCCACCGTCCAGGCCTTATATGAATCCGGCGGCAACCCGCCCACCGTCGTCTTCATCACCCACCACGTCGAAGAGCTCCCGCCCGCCACGTCGCAGGTTCTCCTCCTCGACCAAGGCCGCGCCGCCGCCCACGGCCCACCCGCCGACGTCCTGAAAAACGAAACCCTCTCCCGCGTCTACCGCTGCCCCGTCGAAATTCGTGTGGACGGTGGCCGCCATTACGTCCAAGTCCACCCCACCGCGTGGCGCGAGCTGTTGCACCGCCGCGCCTAGTTCCTTGCTTCCTGTAAATCAATTCCACCCCACCATAACCCATTCCCCCAAAACGGGTTCCGATCACGCCATTTGCCGAGTTTAACAACCTATCGTAAATCCAACCATGGCCAGTCTTGGGAAGCAAGCAGCGTCGATTTACGCGGGTTCCGGCCCGTGCGAAAGGCAAAGCTATGAACGCGCTCGCCCCGAAGAACCGAGTCCGCCGCATTCTCGCCTGTGCCGTCGAACCCCTCGAATCGCGGCAACTCCTCAGCGCCGTCACCCTCGATACGTCCTTCGGCATGGGCGGTAAAACCGTCACCGATTTCGACGGCCAGCCCAATTCCGCCTACGCCGTCGCCCTCGCGAGCGGCAAGCTCCTCGTCGCCGGCTCCATTATCGTGAACGGCGACGCCGACTTCGCCCTCGCACGCTACAACGCCGACGGCACGCTCGATACCACCTTCGGTAACGGCGGTCTCGTCACCACCGACTTCGGCTCCACCGCCGACGAGGCCTACGCCATCGCCATCGACCCCGCCACCGGCAAGATCCTCCTCGCCGGCCACACCCAGACCGACGCCGGCTTCTTCGATTTCGCCATCGCCCGTTACAACGCCGACGGCAGCCTCGACTCCACCTTCGGCGCGAATCAGAACGGCAAGGTCGTCGTCGATTTCGCCGGCGACTTCGACCAGGCCACCGCCATCACTTTCCAGGGCACGAGCATCATTGTCAGCGGCACCGCTACCGTCAGCTTCAACGCCGAATTCGCCATGCTCCGCCTGACCGGCGACGGCTTGCTCGACACCTCCTTCGGCGCCGCCCACTCCGGCAAGGTCATGACCGAATGGGCCGGCGCGCTGGCCGAAAGCTCCGGCGTCGCCGTCACGCCCACCGGCGGCATCGTCGTCGTCGGTTACGAGAACGAATACGCCACCGGCACCGCCGAGGCCGCCCTCGCCGCCTACACCGCCGGCGGCCTGCTCGACACCACCTTCGGCGCCGACCACACCGGCCTGGTGAAGCTCGACTTCGGCTGCGCCGACGACCGCGCCACCGCCGTCGTCGTCCAAAGCGACGGCAAGATCCTCCTCACCGGCTTCGCCAACGACTGCAACGGAAACTCCGACGTCGTCCTCGCCCGCCTGAATGCCACCGGCGACCTCGACGCCACCTTTGGCGCCGGCGGTGTCGCCTACGCCGACTTCGGCGGCATCGACCAGGGCTACGCCATCACCCTGATGGACGGACACGTCGTCGTCGCCGGTCATACCGAGATCAACGGCCAGCAGGACTTCGCACTCGCCCGCTTCACCGACGCCGGCGTCCTTGATAGCGACTTCGGCGCCGGGGGCCTCATCACGCTCGACATGGGCGCCGACGACACCGTCCTCGGCATGGCCGTCGATAGCCAAGGCGGCGTCATCGCCGTCGGCACGTCGCTGGTCATTCAATCCGGGGCGGCGGACTTCGCCCTGGCCCGGTTCGCGATCCCGCTGCCTCCCCCGCCGCCGCCCCCGGCCAACCACCCCCCGGTCGCCGACGCCGGCGGACCCTACGTCACCCACGAAGGCGACACCCTCACCGTCTCGGGCGCCCATTCCACCGACGACGACGGCCACATCGTCAGCTTCGAATGGGACTTCAACTACGACGGCAACGACTTCGACGTCGACGCCACCGGCATGGAAGTGGACTTCCCCACGCTTAACGGCGCCGGCCAGCGCACCATCGCCCTGCGCGTCACCGACGACCAGGGCGCTACCAGCGTCATCGTCACCACGGTCAACGTCGAGAATGCCCGCCCCGTCACCACCCTCAGCGGCCCCACCACCGCCATCCGCCGCCAGACCCTCACCTTCACCGGCTCCTTCACCGACGCCAGCGCCAACGACACGCACACCGTCTGCTGGAATTTCGGCGACGGCAACACGCTCACCTTCACGAACGGCGACTCCGCAGACGCCCTCAAGGTCACCCACGCCTACAAGAAGAAGGGCGTTTACACCGTCACCTTCACCGTCCGCGACAGTCACGGCGCTTGCACCACCAGCTCCATGAAGGTCGCCATCGACGTCGGCATGGCGGTCGTCAATGACGCCTCAACCGGCCTGACCACCCTCATGGTCAGCGGCAGCGACACCGCCGACGTCATCACCCTCAAGAAGGGCAAGCACGGCCTCAACCTCTTCATCGACGACGACGACGCCGGCGTGTTCCAGGTCGACCGCGTCATCATTCACGGCAGTGCCGGCAACGACGTCATCCGCATCGGCGACGGTGTCACCCAGAGCGTCGAAGTCTTCGGCGAGGACGGCAACGACGTGATCTTCGCCGGCAAATCAGACGCCACCCTCCACGGCGGTGGTGGCAACGACAAGCTCTTCGGCGGCGCCGGTCACAACCTCCTCGACGGTGGCCCCGGTAACGATCTCCTCGCCGTCCCCGCGCATAACAAGAACGGCGCCACCCTCCTCGGTGGCGCGGGTGACGACGTCCTCCTCGGCGGTCAGGGCAACGACCGCCTCGAAGGTGGCGACGGCAACGATCACCTTAACGGCCGCGGTGGCGCCGACCTCCTCTTCGGCGGCGCGGGCAAAGACACCCACGCCAAGGACAATAAGGACGTCTGGTCCGACCCCGACGACGTCGCCGCCAAAGCCGCACCGGCAAAACGCAAGTAACCCGCCGAGTGCGAGTACGCAATCCGAACGCCCCTCTGCCCCAAACGGCTGGGGGGCGTTTCTTGATATGTCTACGTAAAGGCCTCAGGGACTGTCATCGACGGTCGGCGCCGGCGGGGTCGTCCCATTTTGCCGTAGCCGCCGACGAAAAGTTCACCAGCCTCAGCCCTGAAATGGGCAATTGCCCAAACGCAACTAACTTGCTCAAACTACCCCGATGCAAATCGGTGTCTGTTCCTACAGTTTCCATCGGTTGCTCAAGGACGGCAAACAGGACGTCTTCGGTTACATCTCCACCGCTCGCGAATTAGGCTGCACCCACCTCGACCTCTGGAACGCCCACCTCCCGGCGATCGCCAACGGTGTCGGCCCGCTCAATGCCGACGACCGCCAGTACCTGGCCCGCGTCCGCGCCGCCGCGGCCGACGCCCGCCTCCCCTTCGCTTCTCTCGCCGTCGATGGCGCCCACATCTACGAACCCCACCCCGCCGACCGTGCCATGCGCCGCAACCGCGCCCACCGCCACCTCCAGGCCGCCGTCGCCTTGGGCGCCCACCAGCTCCGCATCGACGCCGGCGGCCCGGCCGACCCCACCCCCGACGTCTTCGAGATCATCGAGGCCGGCTACCGCGACCTCGTCGACCGCGCCGCCGCCGAGGGCGTCCAGATCCTCGTCGAAAATCACTGGGGCCCCACCAACCACCCCGACCACGTCTGCCGCCTCCTCGACAGCGTCCCGGGCCTGGGCCTCCTCTTCGACTCCCACAACTGGCGTCCCGAAACACGCGACGCCGCACGAAAGCGCTGCGCCCCCCGCGCCGCCGCCGTCCACCTGAAATCCTTCACCTGGGACAACCAGGGAAACGAAACCAGCGAAGAAAACCTCCCCGCCGTCATCGACCTGCTCAAACAATCCAACTACCAAGGCGTCTGGAGCATCGAATCCGTCCCCAAAGAACTCGACGAACTCACCGCCGCCAAAAACGCCGTGGCCCTGTTGAAACGATCGCTCGCGTAATCGAGTAACCTCAACCGCGATCTCGCCCCCGCGTGCCAACAATCGCCCTCCTTCTCCCGCGAGCGCTCACAACCGGCTTTCGCCAAATCGCCTTCGCCGCTCGTGGGAGAAGGCGGGGATGAGGGGCTTTGATCGACGGGGTAGGCTTAGCTTGATCGGGGCGTTGATTGTCCCGGTGAACTGTCGTCCTCTCAACAAAACTCCGCCCCAATCTCAAACGCCCTCGCCGTGGTCTTACGGCACGAAATAATCCGCACTTCCGACCGCAGCCGCTGCTCCCCCACGCCAATTTCAACGACGAAGAACGACCCCACCGGCATCGCCGCGCCGATCTCGAACCCCACCCCGTGCCGCGAAAGGTTCAGCGCCTGCACCTCCCGCCGCTCGTCCGCGCGCGTCGCCGTCGGGCTGACGATCCACGCCTCCACCACGTGCGGCGTCCGCTCGCTCCGCCGTCGATCAGCCTCGACCGCCGCCGCAGCCCCTGTTACCGCTTTCAGCGCATTACCCATGCCAATCTCATCGACATTTCCCGCCCGCCCCTCAAAGCCCCAAGGATTATCAGACGCGTGACCGTCGCCTCCACACTTCAGAATTCGATGTTCAATGTTGGATGTTCGATGTTCGCATTTCGAATTGAAGACGAACACCGAACACTCAACATCGAACGAAACTCGTCACGCCTACCGCGCCTGCAGCACCAGGATCGTCTGATCGTCGCTCGCCTTGGCCGCTCCCAGGTGCGCCCGCACGGCCCGCACGACCCGCGCCACCGTCGTCCGCGGCTCGTCGTCGCACGCCCGCGCCGCCGCCTCCAGGCCCTCCACGCCGAAGTACTCCCCCGCCCCGTTCTTCGCCTCCACGATCCCGTCCGTGTACATGATCACCATCTGCCCGGCCGCCAGCGTCAGGCGGCTCTCCGTGAACGTCGCGTCCGCGTCGATCCCAAGCGGCAGTCCCTTCGCCTCGTCCATCTGCGCGATCAACGTCCGCCCCGCCTCGCCAGCGCGGCGCGACAGCAGCAGGGGGGGATTGTGCCCCGCCCGCGCGTAGACCAGCTCGCGCGTCGCCGGTTGGTAAATCGCCAGCACCGCCGTCACGAACGACGACTCGATCCGCTTGTCGCACAACTGACGGTTCACGTGCCCGAGCAACTCCGCCGGTCCCGACGGCTCGCGCGGGAACGCGTGCATGATCGAGTGCACGATCGCGCACACCGTCGCCGCCGCCGGTCCGTGCCCCGACGCGTCGGCGATCAGGATCCCCCACCGGTCGTCCGCCGGCGTCGTCGGGTCCCCCTCCAGCCGAGCGAAGTCGTACAAATCGCCCCCCGCGCGGTCGAACGTCTCGTAGTGCGCCGCGATCGCCAGCCCGGGGATCTGCGGCAACTCGGCCGGCAGCAGCGTCCGCTGGATCCGTGCGATCTGCTCGATCTCCCGCGCGATCCGCTGGTTCGCCGCCGCCAGTTGCCCCCCAACCCAAAGCCCCTTCGCGACCGACGCCACCAGGTTCGCGCGCAGGATCAACTCCTCCAAGTCGGCCTGCGAGAAATGTCCCGCTTCCGGGTGCAACAGCACGATCCAGTTGATCGGCAGCGACGTGTCCACCACCGGCGTCGCCACCAGCGACCGATACCCCGCCACCGCCGCCACCACCCCGCCCGCGCCCAGCACCGGGTCGCCGGACAGATCGAGATGGCCCGCCAGGCAAGCGAGCCCGCCCACCACCATCTCCCCCAAGACCCCGCCCGAAACCACTCCCGCCGCCGCCGACGCGTCCCGCTCCGCCCACGGCCGTCCCGGTAACAGCGGCGTCCCGTCCGGCCCCACTACCTGCACCACCCGGTACGCCCCCGCCTTCGACACCCCGCGCGTCGAAACCAGAATCGCGCACAACGGCCCGTACGCCCGCCTCATCCCCCGCCCGAACACCTCGATCGCGTCCCCCGGCTCCCGCACCCGCCCCATCTCCGCCATGAGTTCCATCAACGATTCGATCCGCCGCGACGAAGGAACCTCGATGGCATTGGGCATAACGCCGCAAATCGTCCACTCCCCAACAGAATTTGTCCACGACCAACCCGCCGACCGCCCACCGCCTTCCTCCCTCTCCCGCACGCACCGACAACCGCATTTAGCCATCGACCGTTCCGCGTGTGGGAGAGGGCCGGGGTGAGGGTCTTTCTCCCTTCCGTAGTGTCGCCGTTCCGGCTGCAATTCAATTCGAGTTGAACCACGAAGGCGCGAGGGGCACGAAGAAGAAGAGAATTGCGGACTGGCTTCGCCGAAGAAGGTTCACCGCAGCGGCGGAGACGGCGCGGAGCATCGCCGAAGAAGCGGAATCCCAGTCTTCGTAGGGCTCGCTTCAGCGAGCGGAATCTTCGCCGCGCGCCGCGCCCGACCACGGCGGGACGCCTCGTCCTAAATGACATTCTGTTGGTCGCCGCCGTCGGGTGGCGGTATCATTAGTTGCATGCACGGCCGGTGCCGGGCGCGGCGATGCGGACTATTTCCCCATGGCGTCACCCATCCGTGAAATGACGTGCGTTCGTTACTACCGCGACGGGGGGCATTGGGACAAGGAGCGCGTCGTCTTACCAAGCTGGTCAGACGTCGAGGCCGCCGTCCGGCGGATGGACAACTACTGCTTTCCGATCGTGCATCTCAACACCACCGAGGACGAAGAGGAAGAGAGCATCTTCAACATCGTCGGCGGCGACGGCCGGTGGGCATTGTTTCAGATGATGGGGGAATGGAAGTATACGGATCGAGAGTATCAGGGGGAGATCGACGAGGAATGGCTTTGGGAGAGCGATCAGGGATATTGCTGCGAGACGAATGAACTGTTGACGGACGTCGAGAAGGTCCTGCGGATCGTGCGAAAATACTACGACACCGGTTCGTACGACGAACTCGACACCGTCGGGTAAGGCGCGAGCTGGCGTGCCCCCTCAATCCCTAAATCCGGTGGGGCGGAAGCATGAGGGGCGCAAGTCGAGAGTCCTAAGGGAAATCTGCGGCGGAGCCGCATTCCCCAATTAATGATACAAGGGGGCGACCCCGCCCCTCGGTACCCGCGCGACCCGCCGGGCCGGTCGAGGGGACGCGTGCAAGCCCCTTGCAGTAAGCGCGGGCGGACAGTAGTAAATCCGTCACCTGCCGTTCTCCTGCGAGGCCAAGCTCGAAGCCTGCCAGCTCAGAGAGGGCGCGATCGTCTTTGATCGGGGGATCGATGGCGCGTGGGGTCAATTCGTGCCACAGGGCACTGCTTTTGCGTGCTGTCATGACGATAGGGGTCCTTGCCTCCTGGTGCTTAACGGGCCGGGTTTCCTTTCGTCGAAACCAATGTTCAAGGCGGGGGACCGGCTAACTGCGGGAATAGTTGTCGCTTACTTCAATGCGGATGGGGAAGACATTCCGTACGGACGACCGTACTGTCTCGTAGCATACGAATGACCCGGCGGTGCGGATTCTCTGTCGTACGCCAAGCAATCGCGGGAAAGAGGCGGGAAGACACCGCCCTGCCTTAAGGCCGAACGCGTTTCTTCCCACTTCTCTCCAGTTCGGCAAGTTCACAGCAGCCCGCACCCTTTGTCCGCCATTTTAGGGGGGACGTTTCCCCCTTTTGAGCCAGGGCTCTTCTTCTCGGACGTGCGCGGGCGATTGGATCACTAATCCGCCGCGAAGAAGACAGACGACCGGCTCGCAATACCAATTGTCGATTCCTAAGACGAATTTGCCGCCCGGAAGATACGCGCAGTATCGCCCTCCCTTGTGCCTTCGTCGTCCTACTTGCCCGCCGCCGGCTTCGCCGTATTCGCCCCCGTCGCCGGCCGCTCGCTCGGCCTGGTCGTCGGTCGGCTCGTCGATCGCGCCGCCTTCGCCGCCGCCTTGGCTTCCTTGTCGCGCTCCTTTTCGCGCTCCTTCAGCGACTTGCGGAACGCGTCGTAATCCCGTCGCTCCCGATCCGGGAAACGCTCGACCACCCCCTTGATCTTCGACTTGTCCTTGCTCGGCTCGTCCTTTCCCTTCGGATCGTCCTTCAGTTGGTCGTCGATCAACTCGTCCAGGTAGTTCTTCTTGTCCAGTTCCCCCAGCGAGTAATAGTGATCCAGGTGTTTG
>Ga0068857_100003012_pt1 | contig 13910 bp, 9 predicted proteins | sample KBSCornC72_FD_66591 | JGI IMG/M metagenome (GOLD analysis project Ga0068857, IMG submission 66591) | Corn rhizosphere microbial communities from Kellogg Biological Station, Michigan, USA - KBS Corn C7-2 | ecosystem: Host-associated > Plants > Roots > Rhizosphere > Soil ...
AAAAAAAATCTTTTCATTTTAGTTAGTCTTCACGTAAAGGCGCGATCCCGATAGCTATCGGGACGCAAAGCCGCTTGCGACTTTTGTATTTGCTCTTTGCGTCTCTGCGCGAGATCCCTTATCGACCACGCACGATTCACCACTCACCAATCACAAAAGTTGGTACAATTATTTTTTTATTACTCCATAAAAACTTATGCAAAAAGGAGGAGAATCCAGAAATGTAAAAAGGCCACAGCGACAAAAACCTCCTGGTCAGGAATTAAGAATGAAACCTCAGCCCGCTTCGGATAAGCCTGGGAAAGGTAGTGGAAAATTGCAAAATAAGATTGCCCTGATCACGGGTGGCGACAGTGGTATTGGGAAGGCCGTCGCTATTTTATTTGCAAAAGAAGGAGCAGATGTGGCGGTGTCTTATTTGAACGAACATCGAGATGCAAATGATACAAGGAAAGTGATAGAAGAGTACGGGAGAAGATGTCTGTTGCTCAGTGGTGATATTCGTAGGGAAAGACATTGTAATGCCATTGTTAACAAAACGATCAAAGAATTTGGGCGAATTGATATACTGGTCAATAATGCAGCCACTCAAATTGAGGCAGAAACATTGGGAAAAATAAAGACAAAGGACCTTATCAAAACATTTGAGACAAATATTTTTTCTATGTTCTGGATCACGAAGGCCGCGTTGTCGTCTATGAAAAAGGGCTGTTCGATCATCAATACGACTTCGGTGACAGCGTATCGGGGAAGTCCTACACTGATACCTTATGCATCTACAAAAGGAGCCATTGTTGCGTTTACCAGGAGCCTTTCGGCGAATCTTGCCGACAAAGGTATCCGGGTAAATGCCGTGGCCCCGGGGCCAATATGGACACCCCTTATTGTCTCGAGTTTTAACCCAAAGAAAGTGGCTAAGCATGGCAGCGATGTGCCGCTAAAAAGACCCGGAGAACCTGCAGAGGTTGCACCCTGTTATCTTTTTTTAGCGAGTGATGACGCAAGCTATATGACGGGCCAGGTGCTCCATCCAAATGGTGGAGAAATAGTAAATGGTTGATCAAATTGTAGAATGCATTCCCCAATTGTTCTCAAGAATTTCGTTTATCCGTGGATTTTCTATGGTAAAAGAAAAAGGTATGCGATTTGGTAATTATAAGGTGATTCAATAAAAAGAATGGTAATGAGATCAATTATTTTTCTACTCTCTTGCTTTTTGGTTTTTAGTCTTGGCAGCTGTGCTGTAGTGGAAGGAATTTTCAAGGCGGGGATGGTGTGGGGCATTTTATTGGTGGTTGGTTTTATTGCGCTGATCATTTTTATTATCGCTAAAGTAGGTGGAGGAAGAAAATAATTAGGCTAATGCAGATAAAAAACCCCGACGTGTCGGGGTTTTTTGTTTTGCGAATGGATAAAAAGGATTTCAGTCTTTAGCCCAATATCTCTATTTTTGCACCCCTTCCGCAGGGCGAAATGTGCGGCGGATAAGGCCGGATCGCTCATCCCGATATAGCTCGGGAAGTTAGAGCGTCGAATTCATATTCGCATAGGGCGGATTCGGATTCAAAGGGCGGGGTAGCTCAGGCGGTTAGAGCGCAGGATTCATAACCCTGAGGTCATGGGTTCAACTCCCATCTCCGCTACGGTATGGGAATTTTCAAGAGTTTTTTGAGAGTTCCCATTTTCTCTTGCCCTCACAATAATTTTGAAACTGCGTTCACTGATTGAATAAATTTATTTTACTTCCCTTGTTCGACATTGATGTTTTTCAACAACTCATTTTTCGTAAATTCGAAGCCTAATAATAAAATCATGGTTCTGTATTTAAACGGTGAAAATCATGAGATCACCGTGGAACCAGATGTTCCATTGCTAACCGTATTGCGGGAACATCTCAGTTTAACTGGCAGCAAATATGGTTGCGGCGAAGGAGCTTGTGGCGCGTGCACCGTGCTGATAAATGGAAACACTGTACACTCATGCATCACCCCCGTAAGTGGCGCTGCGGGTAAAGAGATTACGACTATTGAAGGACTTGAGAAAAACGAAAAACTTGCCGCTGTACAACAAGCCTTTTTGACAACAGATGTCTTTCAATGTTCCTATTGCGCATCCGGTATGATAATGGCAGCCGCGGCGCTGCTCAAAAAAAATCCTTCCCCCTCAGAAGAGGCGATAGTACAAGCAATGAATGGAAATATCTGCCGGTGTGGCACATATCCCTACATAATAAAGGCCATTAAGCTGGCTTCTTCATCTTAAATCGTGCACGATGGAAAATCAAGATCATTCACGTCATCCATTTGAGCCAGCAACCAACGAACTTCCATCCAAACCGCGTTATCGGTTTACACTCGACCGCAGAAAGTTTTTTAAACTTAGTGGCGGCGGTTTGGTTGTTGCTTTTGTATTGCACGACCTTATATCAACGGGCAACAACAATATTCCTCCTGCAGATGAATCGCAGGCAGATGATGTTGATGCATGGATACACGTAGGTGAAGACGGTACAGTGAGCGTTTTCACCGGTAAAGTTGAAGTAGGACAAAACATCCGTACTTCTTTGTCGCAGATAGTAGCGGAAGAATTGATGCTTCCCCTGACATCCATTACCATGATCATGGGTGATACTGATCTCGTGCCTTATGATGCCGGCACTTTTGGCAGCCGCACTACTCCCCAAATGGGCACACAACTGCGCAAGGCAGCTGCTACGGCACGTGAAGCACTGAGAGCACTTGCCGCAAAAAAATGGAATACACCATTAACAAATTTGCACACTGAAAACGGAACGATCGTAAACACAGTTACCAAAGAGAAAGTCAATTATGGAGAATTGACAAAGGGCAAGCAACTGTTGATGAAAATTTCAGATAATGTCCCGGTGATCGCCGCAAAGGACTGGAAGGTGGCGGGAAAATCAGCACCTAAAGTTGATCAAAAAGATTTTATTTCCGGCAAGCATATATATGTTTCGGATATGAAGTTGAACGGAATGCTTTACGGAAAAGTATTGCGGGCCCCTTCCTATGAAGCGAAACTTATTGAAGCAAACGTGGCAAAAGCAAAGAGCATTCCCGGTGTAATTGTGGTAAAGGATGGAGACTTTGTGGGAGTGGCTGCACCGGATAGCAGGACCGCCACAAGCGCTCTTTTGGCTATTGATGCCAAATGGGAAGAGCGGAAAGGGCATCCATCCAACGCAAATATTTTTGAATATTTACTAAAAAATACTTCGGGAGAAAAAGACAATGGCACAACAACAGGCGATGTTGAACGAGGCTTATCCGGAGCAGCGTTAAAATATTCCAACACTTACAATATTGATTATATAGCGCATGTACCGCTCGAACCAAGAGCAGCGGTAGCGCAATGGGCTGACGGGAAACTCACGGTTTGGACAGGAACGCAAAGACCGTTTGGTGTTCAACAGGAGCTGGCTGAAACGTTCAGATTAAATAAAGACAAGGTTAGGGTGATGGTGCCAGATACCGGATCGGGATATGGAGGAAAGCATTCGGGTGAAGCAGCAATCGAAGCGGCCCGACTGGCGCAGGAAGCGAAAGTACCTGTAAAAGTTGTATGGACAAGGGAGGAAGAGTTTACCTGGGCATACTTCAGGCCGGGTGGTGTTATCGAAGTAAATGCCGGTGTGAATAAGGATGGTACGATCACCGCATGGAAATTTACCAACTATAATTCAGGTGGCGCGGGGCTCGACACTCAATACAAGTCAAGTAACAAACAAATAGCGCACGTGCCTTCAAACACACCATTAAAACAAGGGTCTTACCGGGGACTTGCAGCTACAGCTAATGTATTCGCACGCGAATGCAGTATCACTGACCTTGCTCGCTTGGTTGGCATGGACCCACTTGACTTCCGGTTAAAGAATTTGGATGATGACCGGTTTATTGCGGTGCTCCAGGCCGCTGCAAAAGCTTTTGGTTGGGATAAACCAAAAACTACCGGTCATGGTTATGGCATTGCAGGCGGGTTTGAAAAAGGCGGTCATGTAGGCACCTGCGTTGAAGTGGCGGTGAGCAGTGGTAAGGAAGTGAACGTGCTTCGTGTAACGCAGGCATTTGAATGTGGCGCCATAGTGAACCCACATCATTTGGAAAACCAGGCAATCGGTTCTATCATCATGGGTCTTGGCGGTGCTTTGTTTGAAGCAGTACAGTTTGCTGATGGCAAAATCTTGAACGCTGGCCTTTCAGCATACAGGGTTCCCCGTTTTAGTGATGTGCCTAAAATTGAAGTTATTTTATTAGATCGAAAAGATCTGCCATCCACCGGTGCAGGTGAGGCAGCAATTATTGGTGTTGCACCTGCTATCCGCAATGCTATCCTGGATGCAGTGGGAAAAGCACTCAACACTTTGCCATTGTTGCCAAACGGAATTTTAGCGTAAACAATTTATGCGAATTCCCAACGTATTCGAAGCTTCAAAGTTGAGTGATTCTTCTTCACGGCAGATTCCGTGTTGGTGAAGAAAAAAATCAGCCGAAAAAAATTGCCCGAAAACTTAAAATTTAAGCAACAAAGTTCAAGACAAGTTTTGTACAAAGGATTTAAGTTGATGTTATTGAGCGTACGACAAACCAATCTTCATAGCAAACAAACGGCATGGGCCAGTGTTGTAAAATAATTATTCGTCGCAAACATTTGGAGCTTGGTCTTGTTTCAAAAATGAGGTTTCGTAATTTTATATAACTTACTTAACAGGCCGAATTGAGGTTGTTCTGTATTGTCGTAGCATTTGTTAACTGAGTTGGCGGTTTATCCAATCAAACAATAAAATATCATGGCGAAATACACTCTTTCTGTCAATGGCAAAAGGATGTCGGTGGAAGCGGATGCTGATACCCCGCTATTGTGGGTACTCCGCGACCACTTGAATTTAGTGGGAACCAAATTTGGTTGTGGTGTGTCAGAATGCGGAGCCTGTACGGTCCACATGAACGGCAATGCTGTGCATTCCTGCTTCATACCGATTTCAAGTCTGGGGGACAATAAAATTGTTACGATTGAAGGCCTTAGTACAACTGGCGATCATCCACTTCAACAAGCGTGGGAAGAACTTGACGTGTCCCAGTGTGGTTATTGTCAAGCCGGCCAATTGATGGCCGCTGCAGCCTTGTTAAGAAATACGCCCAACCCATCAGATGAACAAATTGATGCAAGTATCACTAACATCTGTCGCTGCGGAACACAAGTACGTATTCGAAAAGCAATTCACCTTGCAGCAGAAAAACTTACTTCAAAATAAATTATGGAATCAACAATTTCCAGGAAACATTTCCTCAAAGTGTCCGCATTATCCGCGGGAGGAATGCTTCTTAGCTTTTCATTCCTGAACGAGGCGTTTGGGAAGTCCGGGTTTGAGGGCGCTGTTTTTACTCCCAATGCCTTTATTAAGATCGCCGCAGATGGTACAATCGTTTTAATGGCGCCGAATCCTGAAATTGGCCAGGGAGTAAAGACTTCTCTTCCTATGATCATTGCAGAAGAACTGTGTGTCAATTGGAAAAAAGTCCAGGTAGAAGTAGCACCCCTGGAGACCAAATACGGTGACCAGTCGGCTGGTGGAAGCGGTGCTATCAGGGGAAGGTTTGCCGAATTGCGAACTGTTGGAGCAACTGCGCGTGAAATGCTGACAAAAGCTGCTGCCCAAACGTGGAATGTACCCGACGCGGAATGTGTTGCTGAAGATGGATCTGTAATACACAAAGCCAGCGGCAAAAAACTCAGCTATGGTGAATTAGCGGCAAAAGCGGCAACAATGGAGGTGCCATTGAAGCCGAGGCTGAAGAATCACAAGGATTTTAAGTTGATCGGAACTCGGGTAAACGATCTGGATGCACACAAAATAACAACCGGTCAGCCACTATATGGTATCGACACACGGCGTGACGGAATGTTGTTTGCCATGGTGGCTCGCCCGCCAGCCTATGGAAAAACGCTGGGTTCCGTAGATGATACAGAAGCGCGGAAAGTCAATGGAGTCAAAAATGTTATCAAGCTCAAGAATTCAGTGGCGGTTCTCGCCACGTCGACGTGGGCTGCAAAAAAGGGACGCGATGCTTTGATGATTCAATGGAACGAAAGTGAAAAACTGGAAAACACATCAGAGCATTTTGCTGCCTTTAAAAACATGCTTGAAAAAGGAGTTTCACCTCACTCGAGAAACGATGGAGATGTCGATACTGTAAAACAAAATGCCACGAAGATCCTTGATGTGATGTATGAAATACCGACTCTCTCACATGGCCAAATGGAACCACTTAATTTTTTTGCAGATGTGCGGGATAGAAAAGCAGTATTGTACGGTCCAACGCAGGTACCCGGCGACCTGAAGGCTGACGTAGCAAAAGAATTAGGTATTCCGCCGGAGAATATCACTGTCGGCTTACCTCGCCAGGGCGGCGGATTCGGTCGAAAACTAATGACCGATAATGGTGTGGAGGCTGCATTGATATCCGCTGCTGCGAAGAGTCCAGTGCAAGTACAATGGACCCGGGAAGATGATATGCAAAACGACTTTTATCGTCCGGCTGAAATGTACCGATACAAAGCCGCTGTTTCAGCAGACAAATTATTATCGTGGCATCAGTCAGGTATTGGCATTGGTCCTGGGACCTGGGGCGACAGCTACGTGGCAGGAGCTTTGACAAATTATCGTTCAGATAACCAGGGTCTCAAAAGCAACACACCCACCGGCTGGTGGCGAGCACCCGGGGCCAATACATTAGCCTTTGCAGCTGAAAGCTTCATGGACGAAGTATGTGTTGAGCTGAAAAAAGACCCGGTTGCATTTCGTCTTGAGTTGTTTAATAAAGCAAAACAAGAACCTGTAGGACGGATCATGTACAAACCCGACAAATATAAAAGTGTCGTTGAACTTGTAGCAAAGATGAGCAACTGGGGGACTACACCTTGGGGAGCATATCGTGGATTTGCCACCTGGTTTTCTTTTGGTTCCTATGTTGCACAAGTCGCGGAAATAAAAATGGTAAACGGAAAACCCAGGGTCATAAAAGTGTTCTGCGCTGTAAACTGTGGCCAGGTAATTAATTTAAGCGGAGCAGAGAATCAAGTACAGGGGGCAATCGTAGATGGTATTTGTCACGCAATGTTTCCAAAGATCACATTCGTTAATGGCGCGGTAGCAGAGACCAACTTCGATAGCTACGAATTTCTCCGGATGAAAGATGCCCCGGTGGATATCGAAGTAAAATTCGTTGACTCAAATGAAGCGCCAACGGGGTTGGGAGAACCGGCTCTTCCCCCAGTGGCTGCAGCCGTTGGTAATGCACTCTTCGCGGCTACCGGAAAACGAATTCGTAAAATGCCATTTGCTGACGTGCTGCGCGAGGGCGGGAATTAAATGAGATACCATATGGTGCAAAAAAGTAAGTTTAGCTGATTATCAAAAGTCGAATGGATAGTCGCTCCCTTAACTGAAGTACTCCTCATAATAGAGTGTATCAAATGGCGAAGTCAACTTGTAAACTTATAACTTAGGCGTGCGCAGTGCCTGGTGCGACACCCTTGACATGGATATTACACACCTGAAACCTACGTGGTTAGTGGGCGAGCGATATTCGCCTTTTCCTCTCGTTCCGACCATGTATCTCGTGCAATATTCATCTGTGCATAAAAATGAACCTCCCCGTTGCACTTTTTTCTTCGCTGTTGGTTCCACGGGATCATATGAATCCAATGGACCGGTTGGATTTTTCACGACTTGTCGCTTGGCGACTTCTTTGTAATAGTCTGCCTGATACCAGTCATAACACCATTCCCAAACATTTCCGGCGATGTCAAAGAGGCCATATGCGTTTGGGGCAAATTGGTGAACTGGCGCAATTCCCTTAAAACCGTCGGAGCCATCATCATTATTAGGGAATGATCCTTCAAAAGTATTTGCCATGAATTTTCCTTCGGGTTTCAGCTGATTGCCCCAGGCGTAAAGGTTTCCAGCTTTGCCACCTCTCGCGGCAAACTCCCATTCCGCTTCAGTTGGTAAACGTTTGCCGGCCCATTTGCAGTACGCAAGGGCATCTTCCCATGCCACCTGCACCACAGGATAATTTTCTTTGCCCTGTATATTACTTTCTTCGCCCAAAGGATGTTTCCAATCGGCACCGGGGATGTAGCTCCACCATTGCAAGTAGTCATTCAAGGAAACCCTTTGTGCAGGCGGAGTAAAAACAATTGAACCGGCCACTAAATTTTCTGATGGAACTCCGGGCAAATCCTCTGTCGTTGGTTTTTTCTCCGCAATGGTGACATAACCAGTCGCGTTCACAAACTTTGCAAACTCGGCATTGGTTACTTCCGTTTCATCCATATAAAATCCATCTACATAAACTCTATGGACAGGTCGTGCATCCTCCATATGTTCATGACCACCTTCTGTTATTCCTACCGGATTTACACCGCCCATGCTGAATTCACCACCCGGTATCCAAACCATTCCTTCGGGTATCGCAACCGGCCTTTCAATTTTGTTTTCGACCGTCTCTTTGTAATCGTTGCCGCCACCATTGGCATAGATGGTACTGTCGGCTATCGTCAGCCCGTTTTTCGTGCAGGAAATCGCTTTTTCAACCCTTTCTTTTGAAGCGGCTTCATTTGCAGATTTAACCGTGTTGTTACATGCAATTGTTGCAAATACCGACGCCATAAAAAAACACCAGGTGATCACTCGCATCAGTTTCATATCATTTTTATTGGCAAAGTTTAGAAATGAATTTTAAGCTCAGTCAGGAAATCATTCGATCTCGTCTTCAATGCCCTCAACACTCTCTAACTTTTTCATGGCGAGAGCATCCATTGGCTTTAATTGAAATTCCACTTTCTCAAGTTGATCGCTGAATTTGAATGGTGAAGTGTAATTACGCCTGTCAACCGCACCACCATTATCGGCTCCTACATCAAACGGTTCAGAACCGGGTGAGAATTTGGCCAGTTCTACTTTATCAACGGTTCCCTGGCCTACCTGCATGTCATCAATATAGAGCGTGACTTTCCCCGTATTGGCGTCTTGTTTTTCATAAACCATTTTAACAACATGCTTTCCCGCGACAAGGGGCTTAGTGGCCTTTATGGTGTAATATTTTTCATCTAAGAAATTGTATGTGTATGCAAGGATATTGTTCTTCACGAACAATGTGTATCCACCTATATAGCCTCCGCACGCAGTGATCACGCCATCAGTTTTTCCATCCGTTGTCATATATGCGGTAATAACGTGACTCCGGTTTTTCACCGGCGGTGAGGTCGCTTCAGAAATGAATTCAGCGCCGGGCGGATAATAAGTAAATGAGGATTTATTGCCCAGGAAAACCTTTGTAACATTTGCTACCCGAGCAGCAATATCATCATACAATGGATATACATTGTACTTCCAGGCTTCCTGGTCAAATAACTTTTTCAACTCTTCAAGTTTTGAAGGATTTGACTTCGCGAGATCATTTGTTTCGGTTGGATCATCGTTGAGATTATAGAGCTCCCAAATATCTTTGTCGAAGTCGGCGACACCACCTAATACCCACGGCATACGATTGCCATGCACCGTCACTGCTTTCCATCCGTGGTCATAAATTCCGCGGTTGCCCCAGATCTCGTAGTACTGCACCTCGTGAGTTGATGGCGCTTTTGCATCGTTGAAGGAATATTTCATCGTTACACCGTCAAAAGGCATCTGCTTTACACCATCCACATCATCCGGAATCTTGACCCCACACGCATCCAGAATCGTTGGCGCTATGTCAATGATGTGATGATATTGCGTCCTTATTTCGCCTCTCGCCGGAATACCTTTAAGCCATGTCACCACAAGGGGATCTGTCATTCCTCCATTGTGTACGGTCTGCTTGAAGTATTTGAATGGTGTATTTCCGGCCATTGCCCATCCGGCATTATAGTGATTATTGGTTTCGGCAGTTCCCCATTTATCATAAAACCTTGCATTCTCTTCATAGGGCGTTTTGCCAATGCCATTGACGAAATTCATTTCATTGTGTGTTCCTTCCAAGCCGCCTTCGCCACTTGCGCCATTGTCTGAAGTGACCATGATGAGTGTGTTCTCATATTGACCTGTTCTCTTCAGCGCATCAATGATACGGCCGATTTCATCATCGGTCTGTGTCAGCTGCGCAGCAAAAGCTTCCATCTGTCGTGCATAGAGTCTCTTCTTTGCCGCGGGAAGAGTGTCCCACAAATAAATATCATTCGTGCGTGGCGAAAGCTTTGTCGCTGGTGAAACAATTCCCTTTTCAATCTGGTTTTTTAATATCATTTCGCGGGCAGAGTCCCATCCCATATCAAACTTTCCTTTGTACATGTCAAGATATTTTTTGTCCGCCTGATGTGGTGCGTGAACGCCAGGCGTTGCAAAAAACATCATGAAAGGCCGATCCGGTGAGACAGACGCTTGTGCTGTTATCCAGTATACTGCGCGATCAGCCATGTCGCGCGTGATGTTATAATTTGACTTACCCTCCGCGGGATTTGTTGGCCAATGATCATTATACATTACCGGAAGGAAGTTGTGTATGTCGGCGGACATGAAACCATAGTAATGATCGTATCCTTCTTCACTTGGCCAGCCATTGAAGGGACCGCTCGAAGAAACCTCCCACGCGGGTGAATGATCCCATTTTCCAAGAGCATACGTAGTGAACCCGTCTTCTTGCAAAATTTTTGCGGCTGGCGCAGCCTGTGGGGGAACAAAACCATTATAGCCGGGAAATCCCATCGCCGATAACGCGTGACTGCCCAGTCCGATCGAGTGATGATTTCTTCCGGCCGCAATACTCGCTCTTGAAGGCGAACAAAGCGCACAGGTATGGAAGTTGGTATACCTTAAACCATCGGAAGCGAGTTTATCAATATTTGGCGTTTGGATTAGACCGCCAAAAGATCCAATCTGACCGAAGCCACAATCATCGAGTAAAATGACCAGTACATTCGGCGCCCCAGCGGGAGCTTTTGCTCTTTGTGGCCAGTCTTCCATAGAGTCTTCAAACTTCTTCGCGATTTTTCCTTTGAATCCGGCCATACGCGGATCATCAGATGCAGAACTGGTCGATGATTGGACAGCCTGATCGCAACTGATCACGGTTGCGCTCAGTGCTAATAAAAGACAGAACAAAACCTTTTTCCGTTGTTTCATTTTATGTTGGTTTTAGTCAGGTATACAGTTTGGCATTTCGTTTTCACCAAGAACGAAAATCATTTTGAACGTAAATGAGTTGATCATTAACTAAGAAAATCACATTCACTTGCCCGCTGGCTGTAACTCTGCCCACAGCCGGGATGTTTTCAGGGTACAATAGTGTTCTTCGAGCAAAAAATTTGATTGATTACTATGATCCAGGAATCTACAACTACCCCTGTCTTGTATTGGTTTTAATGGCGGGACCTTTTAAAGCGGCTGCAAGGTGCAATAAAAAGAGGTTCGATGAACTGATTTTGATCAGGTCGCTTAAATTTTGATTTTCGTCAATATGGATTCCGGCAGAGAAAACTGTAGCGATACACCCGAAACCAACTATGTTGGAGAGCCGAGGAGTAATAATGGCCGCCGAATCCAAAGAAGAGATCCTCGTACCTTGTTTCTATTTCCAAGCTATAACTGGTTAGTAATTGGCCTTACCTTTTGCACCGGAAAGGGAAATGTCCTCTTCTAATAAAATGAAAATTTCAGTGATTGCACCCTAATTCAGCATTCTGTATTCATTCGGCGATTTTCCTACACGGTGTTTAAACAGCCGAGTAAAATGCTGGGGGTATTTAAAACCTAATTCATAGGCTATTTCACTGACTGATTTGCTTTGATCAAATATTTTCTCTTTTGCTACATCAATCACCCTGGCCTGTATATACTCCTGTGCTGTTTTTCCTGTTTCTTTTTTTATCAGGTCACCAAAGTAGCCTGCTGATAAATTTAATTCACTTGCACAATATGCTACTGAAGGTAAACCGATGGATTGAGGCTTGTCTGTCTGAAAATATTGATTCAACAAAGTTTCAAACCTTTCCAAAACGCCTTTGTGAACATTGTCACGGGTAATAAATTGGCGGTCGTAAAAACGAGTGCAGTAGTTCAGGAACAGTTCAATATTAGAAACGATCAGTTTTTTACTGTGGTTATCAATAGCATGTTCTAATTCGTATTCGATTTTTGAAAAGCAATCCAAAATAATTTTTCTTTCACGCTCTGATAAATGTAATGCTTCATTGGATTGATAGTCAAAAAAAGTATAGTCCCGGATGTGCCGACCAAGTGAAGTGCCATGTATTAAGTCGGGATGAAAGACAAGGGCATAACCTTTCGGTTGGTACATTTCTCCATTGCTATTAATACCGGCCACCTGTCCGGGTGCAAGGAAAACCAATGTTCCTTCCTGGTAATCGTAAGTATGTCGTCCATAGTGCAGATCACCGCATTTTACATCCTTCAAGAATATGGTGTAAAACCCGAAGTACATCCGTGAACCTTGCCGAGGGCTTGCCTTCGACAGGTCAACAACACTCACCAAAGGGTGAAGTGTCTCGTTATTGTTGAATGCGTTGTAATCGCTGACTGTCTCAAATCGTCGCACATTATCCATATCAATTGTTTTTGCAAGATCAAAAATACCGCTTTATTAAGCGCAGTTCTGATGGGCGTTTCCGAATCAGGAATAATGGTAGGAAAAACCGTAATCTGTATACATCCAGGCAGACGAATGCGGAGACCTTTGTGTCGTTTCGTAAACCAGACGAAAGGAGCACCTTAAGAAGTTCGTAACTTTAAGTCAATCGTTTTCCATAAATAAATCCGCGAAAATGACAAATCAAAAAACTTCCATTACCAGGCGGACATTTCTAAGATCATCAGCAATGGCGGGTGGCGGGTTGATGATTAGTTTTAGTTGGTTGTCGGAATTTAGTCTTGCCGGTAAAATAAACGGCACTGATCTTCCCGAACAATGGAATGAAATAAATGGGTATATCAAGATCACCCCGGATAATATTGTCAAGATAATGGCTCCCAACCCGGAGTTTGGCCAAAATGTAAAAACCTCTTTACCGATGATGGTGGCCGAAGAATTAGATGTGGATTGGAAAGATGTGGTAGTGGAACAGGCGCCATTTGATACAAAACTTTTCACGCGACAAATGGCGGGGGGAAGCCAGTCGGTAAGGTCGGCATGGAAGCCCCTCCGGCAAGCAGGTGCATCGGCAAGACATATGCTAAAAGAGGCTGCTGCGCAAACCTGGAACGTGCCCATAGAAGAAGTGACGACCAAAGCTGGAATGCTATATCATGAAAAAACAGGGAAGTCAGGAAAATATGGTCAGTTTGCTTCAAAAGCATCAGGAATTCCTGTTCCAAAAGGTGTGAAGCCGAAAGAGCCAAAGGATTTTAAAATAGTACGAACATCAAAGAAGAATGTAGAAGGTTTAAATATCGTGACGGGTAAACCTCTGTTTGGATTGGACTATAGACAAGACGGAATGCTCATTGCAATGATTCATCATCCCCCGGCTTTTGGAATGCGATTAAAATCTTATGATGCGGCCCAGGCATTAAAAATGCCGGGTATACAGGATGTATTTGTGCTTAACGTTTATGATGATGATTATGAAAGAGAAATTTTCGATACAAGAACTTTTAATGAAATTCTTGTTGTTGTTGGTAAAACCACATGGGAAGTGATGAATGCAAGAAAAAAATTAGATGTGCAGTGGGAACCACTCGTTGAGAAAAAAGAAACAGTCAACATGTTTGGTCGTAAACAAGAAGAGATCACTCCTGCGGGTCTTGAAAGCTCGGAGTTACACTATAAAAAAATGCAGGAAAAGGCAAAAGAGCCGGCCACATTACTTAGAAAAGATGGCGATCCGGACAC